>Ga0207051_1044_pt1 | contig 21414 bp, 22 predicted proteins | sample Alteio_BWMinCont_61_FD_153292 | JGI IMG/M metagenome (GOLD analysis project Ga0207051, IMG submission 153292) | Enriched cells from forest soil in Barre Woods Harvard Forest LTER site, Petersham, Massachusetts, United States -... | ecosystem: Environmental > Terrestrial > Soil > Temperate forest >...
CAGATTGCCCGGGAGAATGAACAACATGGACGGCATGGTTTATTCATGGTTTCAGAAGCGCCGGCCTGGGTCGTAAATCTCGCACCTCGCACCGAACTCGCACTTCTCGCCAACTAAAAACGCTAACACTCCATTAACGACTTCGTAATAGCGATTTAACTGCATTCCGGGTGCAATTTACCCGAATGCTAGCTATAATCTTGGTAGGAAACAAGCAAATAGCTAGGACTGGCGTCAAAAGGGTGGACGCCTCTTGGGTATAAGAGGAGGCACACTTCAATGAAAAAACTCACAAACGTCATAGGACTGGTGTTGATGTCAGCGGTTCCACTTATCGCGGCAAGCCGGCAGGCGGTTCCGATCAATGCCGTCTACGACAGTCTGACTCTCGAACAGACCTTGGAACGGAACGTACAGCGGGATTTGGCCATCATTGCGAATCCCGGCAATGGCGGTAGACAGAGTGACTCACAGCTCGCCCTGGCTAAAGCGAAGAAAGACCTGGCCAGTGACCAGGCGGCTCTGGAAGCCTATAAAACCGCCGGGCCTAAAATGGCCATTCCATACCTGGAACAAACAGTTCGTAAAAAAAGCCCAGATCGCTGATTTTCAGACGATCAAGGCTTCGACGCCACCGTTAAAACTTATCCTGCATTGGACAGTCTTAAGTTATCACGAAGGCAAAAAAATGGGAATCGGCAAACGGATGGATTTTAACCAAGCCCTTTGCTTGCTTACATTAGCCCTAAAATTAGATTGGATTTAAAAAAGTGGGGATACAGCGACCAACGATTACTGCCTAGACTCCCGAATCCAACGGCGATGTTGGATTCGGGCCTCGGCTGCTTTAATTACTCTGAGCGGAGTGCGTCCAAGGATGCTTGATCCTGCGCAAGCTTTAGAGTTGCAGAGTCTCGCGCTTGCAGCATGGAAGCGAGCTTACCGCCGGTGCCCCAGTGTTCGATGGCGAACTGGTCATCGCGAACCGCTTGTTCGAGACGGGGAATGGCCATCTTGGGACCCGCGGTCTTATACGCTTCCAAGGCTGCCTGGTCATTGGCCAGGGCTTTCATCGCATTCGCTTTGGCCAGCTGCACGTCATGCATCTTGCCGCCATTGCCGGGATTCGCAATCAACGCCAAGTCGCGCTGAACATCCCGTTCCATGGTCTGTTGAGGGGTAAGATTCTCATAGACCACGTTATACGTCACCGCCTGCCGGCTTGCCGCCATGAGCGGAGCTGCTGACACCATCATGAGTCCGACTACGGCTGTCAGGTTTTTCATTGTAGATACCTTCCTTTCTTTTAGTTTAGTTTGCCACAGCTGAAAACTGCCCTTCCCCACTGGAGAGAGGGGAAGGGCTACGGTGCAGGTAGAGTAACCTGCGCTTTTTCCACCGCCTGACTCAGGGGCAGTGGAAATCCAAGAAACCATTCCCGACATCACGCCGCCTCCGCTTGTCGAAGCTGAGCGAAAACCGACTCCGGCGTCGTGGAGCGCAGCAAATGGTCTTTCAGACCTGCCTTCTGGAAAAGACGGGAGGCCGCCGCCAAGAAAGACAGATGTTGCCGCACATCATTGGTCGGCCCGACAAAAACGAGGAAAATAGAAGAACGATCGCTCGTTGTCGTTGGGTCTGCGATTCCTTGTTGGCAGATGCCGATCGCAGCGACGATGCGGGTGATGCTTGGGATTCGTGCGTGAGGAATCGCCAGCCCCGGAGCAATAACGGTTCGCCCCCATAGTTCCCGGTACAAAACCTCTTTCAGCGCCGTCTCCGGATCATCAATATCCATCGATTGGACGAGATCCCGGATGATATAGGACTTGTCGAGTCGGGCGGGGAAAAACAGAATGTTTTTCTCGCCAAGAAAATCCGAGACGTGAAGAACTTGGGTCGGCATCGTTTCATTTGCCGTTTCAGCAGCCTGTCGTTGCGTTGTAATCATTTGTTTGATCCTCCCGATTATTCCCATGGTATTAGCCGATGGCCTGCTCTCCGCGTTCGGATGTTCGAATCCGTGCGGCATCGCTCAGGTCAGTCACAAAGATCTTTCCGTCGCCCACCTTGTCGGTCTTGGCGGTCTCTAAAATGGCCTGCATAATCTTTTCCAGATCGCCGGTCTTGATGACGATCACTAGCATCGCTTTGGGGCGGAGCTGCACCTCCTGGTCGTCTCCTGACCCCGCCGCGTGCCCCCTCTGCCGGCCATGGCCCGCCACCTCAAAAACGGTTACCCCGTGATAGCCCGCTCCCTCCAGGGCCCGTATGACTGAGTTGACCTTTTCGGGCCTGATAATCGCTTCAATTTTTTTCATTTCTTTCCTCCGTTCTTGTGCCTTTCCCCTTCATCCGTCAGGCCTAGCTGGTCATGAAGCAGATACACCAGTGTGGGGTGGAAGATTCGGGTCAGTAGCGCTATCGAAATCGCTCCTCCGATGACCACAATCGCCAGGGGCTTCTGCGTCTCAGAGCCAATTTTTGTCGAAAGTGCGGCCGGCAGGAGCCCCAGCCCGTCGACAAGCGCGGTCATCATCAGGGCCCGGAACCGGCGATCGGCACCCATGACAATCGATTCCAGCACGGAATGACCTTCTTCCCAAAGTTGGTGTATGTAAAAGTTGAGCAGGATGCCATCCATAATCGCAATCGCAAAGATGGAAATGAATCCCACCGCCGCCGAGATGCTGAAGGGTGTACCGGTAATCGCCAGGGCCAGGATGCCCCCGAGACAAGCGACCGGGACCTGGGCCATTAAGATCAGCGTATTGACCACCGATCGGGTCGCGGCATAGAGGATGCCCGTAATCAAAAGCAAAGCGATCGGAACGATCACTGCCAGACGGCGGTTCGCATCCCGAAGTTCGCTATATTGCCCCACCCAGTCGAGACTATATCCTTCCGGCAATTTGATCTGTTGAGCCAACTGGCGCTTGGCGTCCTCGATCGTGCTTGCCAGATCTCGGCCACGCACGCTGAATCGGACGGGAACATAACGACGGCCCGCCTGGCGGTAAATGAGGGAGGCCCCTCCCTTCACCCGGATATCGGCCACCTGCGCGAGAGGAATATAGCCGCCGGAGGGGATGGCCACTTTAATTTGACGGATGGCTTCCAGGTTCTGACGGTACTTGGGTTGCCATCGAACCATCAGAGGAAAGGTTCTGTCTCCTTCATAGACCTGGGTCGCCTGCACGCCTCCAATAGCCGCCTGGACAATGGCATTGACATCGCCGACATTGATGCCGTAGCGCGCGCAAACCTTCCGGTCCGGCGTGATCTGGAGATTCGGTATACCAATGCACTTATAAGCAGAAACGTCTGCCATCCCGGGGACTTTCTTGAGCACGTCGCTGACCAAACCAGCGAAGCGATCGTCCTCCTCCAGCTCGGGCCCATAGACCTTCACGGCGTTCGTGCCCTTGATGCCCGTCAGCGCTTCGTCCACATTGTCCTGGATATTCTGCGAATAACCCCAGTTTGCTTCGGGATACGCTTTGTTGAGCTTTATATCCATCTGGTCGATGAGTTTATCTTTGGTCAGGCCGTGAGGCCACTTGGACTGATCTTTCAAAACAACCATAAATTCGACGTCATTAAACTGAGCCAGATCGGTCCCATCATCCGCCCGGCCCGTTTCTGAAAGCACATCGGTCACTTCGGGAAAAGTCCTGAAAATGCGCCGGGCTCCATTGGCCACCCGCATGCCGTTAGCAAGCGAGGACGCCAGTGGCATGGTTGCCCGCGCCCAGATATTTCCCTCCTCCAGTTTTGGAAGAAACTCGCTTCCCAGGAAGGGAAAGACCGCCAACCCACCCACCAAAACGGAGATAATAATTCCCGCCGCCAACTTCGGTCTTTGCAAAATTTTGACAAAGAGGTTGTGATAGAAGTTATGAAACGTTTCCCAAACGACGTTGTGGGTCTCTTTGATACCCAACTTAAGCAGGTAGGAACTGAGAACGGGGGTTACGGTGACAGCCAGAAGAATAGCGATAGAGAGCGCATAGGCATAGGTATGAGACATGGGTGAAAAAATAACACCCTCCACACCTTTCATGGTGAACAGCGGCAGGAAAGCGATGATAAAAATAAGGGTCGTATAGAGCATGGGCCCGCCGACTTCCTCGGCGGCACGGCGAATGCAATTGGCCGTTGTGTCTCCAGGCCATTGATCGGTGGAGAGATGACGGAAAATGTTTTCAACCACAATAATGGTCGAATCGATGATAATGCCGAAGTCGACCGCACCCAAGGACAACAGGTTGGCCGGCGTATTGGTGAGGTAAAGCAGGATATTGGCTCCCAGCATCGCCAGCGGGATATTGACGGCGGCAATGATTGCTGTGCGCAGATCGCCCAGGAAGAACATCAGAACGAGAAAGACTAGAATCATCCCCATCCCCAGATTTTCAAAGACCGTATGCAGGGTGTGCTGCACAAGTTCGGTTCGGTCATAAAATGGAACAAGCTTGAATCCTTTGGGCAAGATATTCGAGGTATTGAGCTCATGAAGTTTCTTCTTAATGCCGTCCAAGGTTTTTGAGCGTGTCCCCATATTTGCGCATCAGGGGTTTCCCTTCCACCACTTCGTCCTGGTCATTTAATCCCACAGCGCCCAGACGTGGCGCATACCCCACTTCGGCCGTCGCGACATCCCTAACGCGGACCGGCGTTGCGCCGTTGGCCGTCAAGGTAATGTCAAGAATATCGTCCAGGCTTTTGATAAAACCGATACCACGGACGGTATAGGCTTCGTCTCCCACCCCCACATATTCGCCGCCCACATTAATATTGGCGTTGGCAATGGAACTGTTGAGGTTCGCCAGCGTCATCTTGTAATGGCTGAGGGCCTCCGGATCGACGTTGACATGGTATTCCTTGGTCAGGCCGCCGAAGTTGGAGTTGTCTTCAATTCCCCAAACCGTTTTCATTTGTTTTTCGATGACCCAGTCGTTGATTTCCTTTTCCTGGATGAGATCGTGATTGGGCGACTCCACAAAGAAACGGTAAGGTTCGCCGATGGGATTATCCGGGTTGACACTAGCGGTGATACCAGGTGGAAAATTCACCGTGTTCATACGATTGATGGACTCCACGCGGTCCCAATAGTAATCGCTGTCCCAATCAAAATAGAGCTTGATGTCCGACAGGCTGAACTCCGAGAAGGAGGACATGGCCACCATGTTGCGGGTTCCGGCCAGACCCACTTCCATGGGAATGGTCACCAGCTTTTCCACTTCTTCGGCGGACAGGCCAAAGGGCTGACTGATAAACTCCATGCGGGGCTGGATCGGATCCGGGTAGGCTTCGATATCCAATTCATGAAAGGCGAAAAGGCCGCCAACCATCAAGAGCACCGCCGCGGCGAGGACCACCGCACGCTCTTTGAGGGCTAAATCCATCAACCACTTAATCATGGCTAATAGCTCTCCCCGCGCACACCATGGTAGAGTGCGTTGACCTTGAGCGATTCCGTGATCACACGCTGTCCCGGATGAAGTCCCGAAAGGATCCTCGCGTAGTTCTCTTCGTTCCAGGAGCTGATTTCGACCTTTCGACGTTCCACCGTGTTCGGAGCCGTTTCGACGAAGGCATAATAAGCATTCCCGTCAAAGGCCACCGCCCGCTGCGGTACCACCAGGGCCCGCCCGGGGTTCACGATGATGCTGACTTTGGCCAGCATCTGCGGCTTTAATTTCAAGCCGGGATTGTCCATCTCGCATTTAATCTGGGCGGTATGAAGATTAGGATCGATGGAGGGGCTGATGCGCGAGACCTCTCCGTGGAAAACTTCATCCGGGTATGTGGTGGTAACCGCTTCCAGCCGCTGTCCAACTTTGACTTTGGCCAAATCGACTTCATAGACATCGGCCGTAATCCAGACCTTGTCCAGCGTGCCGACCTGGTACAACATATCCCCTGGATTGATGGCTTGGCCGACCATGGATTGGTTCTGCAAAATAGTCCCGCCAATCGGAGCCCGCATCACGACGGTAGGCGTCGCGCTGGAAATGGCCACAATGTCAGACTCCGACATGCCCAGGAGCTCCAGCTTGCGTTTAGCCGCCGTCAACATCCAGGCCGCTAGATCCGCGTACGCCTGGGATCCGTGCACAACAGAGCTGCTTTGCGCCTGCGCATACTCCTCCTGCGCCGACATAAAATCAGGACTGAATACGACCATGATGGGCTGCCCGGCAGTGACGGTATCCCAAAGGCTGACGTTCACCGCTTCGATGCGTCCCTGCACGCGCGAACTGATCGATTTCACTAAGCGATCGTCAAAGGTAACCTGACCCGTCGTTTCAAGGACCCCGGGCAGTTCGACTTCTTCTACGACCGCGGCGCTTAGATCCGCATAATCCTCGGGTTTGAAGATGAGTAATGAATGCCCATCGCCCTTTTCGATCAGTTGAGGGGACGATTGGACGTCATCCTCAGCTTTCTTGTGGCATCCTGTCATAAGGGAAGCGGCAAGTATGGCCGTCATTCCAACGAAAGCATGAATCCTAAGACATTTCATTTCAGCGGTCCTCCCATAAGTTGCTCCAGCCCTACCTTCCCGGCTAAATACTGATTCAATGAAGTGAGATAGGTGACACGGGCGCTATAGAGGTTCTGGAGTATGCTAGCCAGTGTCGTAAAATCGATGCCCTTCGATTGATAGGCAATGAGGCCCACGTGAAGATTCTTCTCTGCCAAGGGAACGAGAAAATTCTTATATAAAAGGGCTGTTTGATAGGCCAAATCGGTTGAGCTATAGAGCTGTGCTACGCTGCCCTCGGTCTGCAGCTCCACCAGGTTCCGGTTCTGGCGGGCGGATTCCAGGAACGCGGATGCCGACCGGATATCTTCCTTTTGATGAAACCAGAAAAAGATCGGGACATTGATGCCGATCGAGGCCGAATTATCCCTGACTATCCCGGTGTGAGGCGCCGTCTCCGCTGTGTAATACCAGTTCCGAGAATAAGAGAAATTGAAGTCGGGCAATAGCTCCATCCAAGCCAGCGTTAAGGCGGTTTTGTTGTTTTTCTCAGTCAACATGGCTTCTAATAGTTCCTGCCGCAATACCAGGGCCTTCGTTGTCGCCGTGTCTAGAGATAGGGTGAACGGTTCTAGGTCCATGGAGCTCGTGAGCTGCAAGGGCGTCCGTGGTCTGCGCCCCATCACCTGGTTCAATGTGACCTCGTCATTGGCTTCGGCCACCTGATCGGCCCAAACGGTTTGACTGGCCTGCGACATCGAAAACTGCGCGCTAATTAAATCTGATTCCGTCACCTGGTTAGCGGTATAGGCGACCCGCGCCACTTCCAGCACCTGACCGATGCTGGCCGTGTTCTCAGCGGCAATTTCAACAGATGCGCTGTCCAAAAGGGTTTGGTAGTAGCCGGTTTCGGCCAGAGCCCGGGCATCGCGAACAGCCGCTTCGTAGGTCAGCTTGGCGATCTCCGCATTTCGGTGGGCTTGGTCGCCCTGGAGCCAGGCTTTGCCGGGAAACTGGAAGGATTCGCTCACTCCCCACGTTTTAACGGCGGGATTGGTGAGTCCCAAGAAGCCGGCCGCAGGGAAAGTATGTCCCCCGGAATATGCCGATGGAGCCCCGGTCCAATTATCGAGGTTGGAGGGGCTATTGCTGACGCCGTAACTGAGTTGGGGGTCATTCGGTGTATAGGCCTGCATAATCTGATGCAAGGCGGCCTGGTATTGCGCTTTGGCCGAAAGCACCTGGGGATTAGCCGCAATGGCGATCTGGATAGCGTCATCCATAGAGAGTGTCGTGGCAGAAATCGTTTGACATTCTGCGACGGCATTAACCGAACCAACCAAGGCTAAAAGGACTGAAACACAAATAATGGATTTATTCATCGCGTTTACCCAACAATTGCGGAAATCGTTTCTCATAGTAGTCCGCCGCACATCCCAAGAGGACGAAATCGTCCATGTAGCCAAAAACAGGAAGATCGTTTGGGATCAAGTCGATTTCGGTCACCAAATAAAATAGCGCTCCGTAGGCCACCCACTTATCGACGGCGTTTGGCTCTTTGGATTGGAGCACGTTCAATAACAAAGAGATTCTGCGGTTCCATTCGACTCCCCATTTTTTAAACTCGGAAATCTGTATCACGCTGCGATCAACTTCCTCTTGATGCTCCGTGTCCGCGCCGATCTGTGAAAGGCATTCCGCAAGCCGTTGTTCACTGAAAGGGCCTGGTTTTAGCTGATCCCATGCAATGCCCAGATTCGCGCCGATCGCGGCGATCGGGGCTCGCTGAATTTTTGTCATAGCCGTTTGAACCATTGAAGATTCCTTTTTTAACTTTCCTTCAGCTGCCAGTTCACAGATGACGGATTCCAACGCTTTGGCATAGAGCGTCGGTAGTTCGCGATCGCAAGACTCGTGGCGCCACCGACGCAGCGTCATCCCCGAGATTCCGAGCCTTTTACCCAATTGCTCAGTAGAAAGCTGTGCTTCATTCATGAGTGTGAACATTTGTGCGAGTTTCATAAAAAATTGTTCATCATCGACCCTAAAAAAATCGCCCTGCCTTGGCCGGGGCTCCTCTGGCTCAGAGAAGGAGCCCCGGCTAGGCCAGGCGAAACTCGTAGACGCTAGATCTTGACCAACAAGTTAAGCGTCAACCGATTCTGAGATGTCACCAGATCCGGAGTCCAGACGGTGCCGTTGGCATTTAGAATAGTGCCGCCCGAGCCGGGGAGACCCTGATTGCCACCTGGCGGTGTTATGCCATTGGAACCTTCCCAGTAGGGAACGCTGGTCTGTCTGTGGCCCGCTTCCAGCCGGTAGGTAATCCATTGATCCGGCATGTAATCCGCCGTGACCGAATAGTCCCAGGCATGGAACTCGTCTCCAGGGTTTGTTGTGAACACCGGTTGGCCCTGGCCGTTGACCGCTGTTACGCCAGAAATGGCCGTGGCACCATTGATCGGAGGTAGAAGGATCAAGTAGCGTCCAGGATTGTCCATCGCACCGCCACCGATCGTGATCGCATACTTATCGTGGTCAAACCAGAAACGGTTGTAACCCATGATTCCGATGAAATACTGACTGGGGGTATTCGCGTTTCCGTTGTTGCATTGGACCCCTCCGCCATTTTCACATCCGGCGTCAAAGGTGAGGGAAAAGGCCATTTTATCGAGCATGTTATCTGGATGGTCATAGTATTTGACAATCACGCTGTCGTCGGTGTGAACGCGCAGACGACCCTTGTTGAGGTCTCCACTTTCGCTCACGGTGTTCGCCGGGTTGACGACGCCGTCATGCCCTACGTAGTTATTGGAGACGATGCTAACCCAGCCGCGAGGCCGCCAGGCGGTCTGTGTACCGAAGGCAGGTAGGTTATTGGCATCGCCGTAGGTCTGCCATCCGTTAATGATCCAATACTCCTGTTTGAAGCGGGCGGTAGGAAAGGTCTGAATACGCACGCCGTTAAAGAACCACGGCGTGTTGCTGGAGTTATAGGATGGTGTATCGCTCCAGTTTTCCGCTTCGTAAAAGCTCCATAGACCGATGTAGGACGGGAAAATTCCGGCGTCGAGGTTCACGCCGTACATCTTGTCCCAGTGATACCCGGCATACATTTCGGTGACGTATCGATACGCGCCAGCCAGGTTCCATTGCCCAATTCCAGCCGTCGCGTCATTACGCGGAATCGCCTGGGAATACAGCCCCAGCTGCGTCATGATCCGTGCGCGAATGGCATTTTTACCATTCGGGCCGGTCGGAATATGGAAGTCGCCGCCAACGCCGAAATGTTCTACCTGGAACTCGTCCGAACGGTTCGTGATTCCCGATCCAACGATCGTGTGATCCGTCGGATTCGCAAAATCATGGGCATAACCTACATCCATGAGAACCTCCGGCGTGAAATACTTGGTATCCATAATCGCCGAGGTCGTCCGGCCGTTGCCGACCAACCAGGTCCAGTCATCCTCGGAGAAGGGATCAGGCTTCGTCGGGGCGGCCGACGCCGCAGAGGACGTGCCGCCGGAGGCGTCAGCCAAGACCGCTTCGGGCTTCTTTTCCAAATCAGTCAAACGTTGTTCGAGGGCATTAATCTTCTGCTGAAGGTCTGGCGCAGAAGCAATCCCCGCTGGATCGCCGTATGCCCTGCTTGTCATCCCGACAAACGTCATCAGTAGTCCTTGGACCACCCACTTCCGCCAACTTGTCCTTTTCATTTCTTTCTCCTTTTTTATTGGGTAAAAAAAATCGGGCATTCACTCATCAATCAGCGAACGCCCTCGTTCGATCTTGGACACGTCCTCGTGCCTTTTCTAAAGAACGGCTCTTGCCCCTTTTTCCCCTGTTCTAATTCGAATCACTTTTTCAATCGGGAAGACGGCAATCTGTTCGTCGCCACTTCTCCGCCTGTGCGTCACTTCCAAAATTGTTCCGACCACATAATTCGCTTCGATGTCCAAAGCGACGACTTCAACCTTCTTCATCTTTCCCTTAACCGGATAAACGGTGACACCTCCGATGCCGGTTTTCATCAACGCTTTTAGTAAAAGCTGAACTTCTGATTCCGGGATACAACATTCAATTTTTTGCATTAAAAAAAAAGCGCTCTCCCGAAACTTGTCTTGGGAGAGCGCCCTCCTGAAAATCTGCACACGACTTCGTGTTGCCCAAGACATTATCAAACTGAAAATATGATGTCAAGAACTTTTTTACCCTAAAAACAAGCTATTAGCTTGCATACTACCTAGCATTATGAACTTTAAATTAAGTTCAATCAGCCAAGGTATCGACATGCTTAAGAGTAATCGAAGTGTTCAAAAGTCTCCATATTCAACCTGTTAAAAACTCGTTAATATGAAATTATGATTGATATTTAGATGTGTTTTTATACGCGACTATTTGGCTGGAAGGAATGGAAAGTTTTCTACCGGGTGACGTTCGCTATGTCTGTCTTCTTATGAAACCGCTGATCAACACGCTTCCGATCAAAACCGCATCCATTAAATAACATGCTGATGCCGGGGGGCGAATTTTCCGGAGGACCCAGGGATCCTCGGTCATCATATCGCCTGCCACCTTGGCCAGGATGGTCACCCCCAAATAGATCAATGCCGGGTAGCGGTCCATCAGTCTCGAGAGCAAATGCCTGGAGAAAACAACAAACGGAATACTCAAGCCGAGGCCGAATACGATCAGGGCAAAATTACCATGAGATGCTCCGGCGATAGCCAGGATATTATCGAGCGATAGGGTAAGATCGGCAAGAATGATACCCCAAATGACTTGCCAAAACTGACGCGGGACTGGAGAGGTTTCAGGGAGATCACTGGCATCCATGAGCACTTTGAAGGCCATCCACAGCACGAAGAACCCGCCCGCCAGTTCGAGAAACGGCCAAGCCAGAATTCGCGCCGCGACGACCGTCAAAAGAATGCGCAGCAGAATAGCCAAGGTGACTCCCCAGCTAATGCCCACCAGTCGCTGGTGTTGGGGGAGGCCTCTCGCTGCCATCCCGATCACAAAGGCGTTATCGCTGCCCATTAGGAGATCAATTAGGACAATCGAAAGTGCGCTCCATAGAAAAGACAGCTTCATTTTGGTTACTTGGAGTTCGCAGACGTTTTTGAAATGGCTATTCCTGAATAAATCGCAATCGGGATAGGAATCGCGACGTCTTGGTTGGCAGCGCGATAGGTCCCGGTCTGTTCCAGAATTTTATAAGACACGATAACGCCATCGGCTCCTTCGGTTGCCGCCTGCGCGCGAAGGGCGGCAATTTGATCATTGGCACTGGGATACGTGTTCCGTTCATGCTTAGGATTTAATTCTGCAATAGGAATATAGGGAAACGGGACCTGTGAGGGATCGGAAAATACCGGCACGCTGGGCTCTGCTACTGTGTCGCTTGAGGCAGGTGCCGTACTGGTTGAAACAGGCATCGCGCCGTTGGGATTCTTCACAATGGCAATTCCCGAGTAGATGGCAATTTCCGCCTGGTGCACGAGGCCTTCGCTGGGCGCTTCATAAGTACCGCCTTTCAACAACACCTGTTTGGAAACAATCACAGCGTCTGCCCCGTTAGCGGCGGCGACGTCACGAATATACGTGATTTGATCTTTGGCGCTTTGATGGCGATCCGGCGTGCTTTCAGAATAGACATTCCCTATGGGGGCATAGGGGAAGGTGACGGATGAGGGATTAAAAAAGATTTGTACGTCGGAAGGCGGTTTGGCCGAACGATTCAAAGGCTGGCCGACAGCGACAAACGGCTTGGGCGGCACTGTCGCACACCCCGTCACCCACAATAAACTGAAAATCGCAAAGAGTTTTTCTGCACGATTCATGGCTGTCTCCTTTTTCTTTACTATTGAAATGCGCTTGCCAATGAGAAATAAAATTGTGATGGGGCTTGCCCCGCCGATCGGTTCAAAGGAAAACCTATATCAATACGAATAGGCATATTCTGCACAAATATACGAAGGCCAAAACCGAACCCAGACTGTAGTTCGGAAGGATCGGAGCCAGGCCGAAAAGATATTTGGTGGACATTGTTCCAGTCGCCCCCAATGTCGTAAAACGCAACACCCTGCATCAAGCTCCTGCCATAGGAATTGAGAACCAAGGGAAATCTCATTTCTGCGTTATAAAAATTCTCAATCTGGCCACCAGGATTGCCCGGCTGGCCGGAAACTCCCACGGCTCCAACCGAATAGCCCCGCACCGAATCCGCGCCTCCCAAATGGTACAGCTGAGTTTCAACATCTGCAACGGAAGAACCGCCATAGTTATCGACGAAGGAAAGAGCGCCGTGAAGCGCCAAGACGGACTTCCCGATAACCTGCTGGTACCAGCTCTCCTCCCAGGTTGGCTTCACAAATTGAATGCTATACCCGGGAAAAGGAATGCCTTCGCTGACAGACAGGGTGCTTCGTGCCCCGTAGCTCGGATCAATATAATAGTCGCGCGTATCGCGGACGAACTGCTCCGTGAACACAGAGTAGTATGCGTGGAACTGGTTGCAGTTAGGGTCGGCAGCGCATCCCGGAGATAACACCGCCTGGCGGGTCGGCGAGTCCGGGGCCACATCATAGCGGAGCTGGCTGACAAACGAGTAGCCGAGAGAAGCTGAATAATTATTGGAAAAACGCGGAGTGAGCGCCACCGTCGCCCCGCGATCCTGGGTCAAATAGGCATTCGACACGGACCCTAGGGGTTGAACTTTGATCGTGTTGAAAAGGGAAGTGGCCAGACCAATGGGTTTTCCAAACAACCATGGCTCCGCCCACCCCAGATTGATGCTGTTCACGCGGGCGCCATAGGACCACTCCAAGTTGGTATTTTGTCCCAAGCCCAAAAAGTTCAAATTCTGATATCCAAGGGATCCGATGAGCCCTTCCCCACCGGAGTAATAGCCTCCCCCAAGGGAAAGCCGACCGGGTCTCCCGTCGGCCACGGAATAGGTGACGTCGACCTTATCCGGATCATTCGGGGACTCTAAATCTAGGTTGACGTTGTCCAGAAATCCCAGGTTGCTGAGTCTGTCGACACCCTGGCGGGCCAGGACGGAGTTAAACGGCTGCCCTTCTTTCAGCTTGATTTCACGACGGATGACGTACTCCTTGGTGCGGGTCAGGCCTTCGATCGCGATTTTATCGACGTAGACCACCCGGCCTTCGGCGATTTGAAATTCGATGTCCGCGACGCCCCGAGCCACGTTGGGCATGACGTTGGTTTTAATCGTGACCCGGATATAGCCTTGGGAACCATAGCTGTCCTGAAGGATCTTCAGAGTCTTGTCCAGCTTGTCTTGATTGAACAATTCACCTGACTTATATTGGACCGCCTTCATCAATGTGGCGTTGGGAAAGAGCGCATTTCCCTTAAAGGTGGTCTGCCCAAAATGAAGGAGCGGCCCTTCCTCAATCGTAATGAAAAGAGCGACGCGTAATTTTTCGGCGTTAATCTCCGGCTTCAGATCCACGATTTTCATATTGGCGTAGCCGTGGTTCTGATAAAACCGCGTGAGTAGCTCCATGTCCTTGGTGAGAACGCCCTGTTTGAACGCTTTCTTCCGGCGGGTTTTGATGACCTTCAAAATCTTTTTTACCGGGAATCCGGTCACACCTTGGATATGAATGGCATCGACTGTCACCTGACGGCCTTCGACGATATCGAAGGTCACGATGGCCGTGTTGTTGTTTTCCGTTTTAACACTCGGATTGACTTCGGCGGCGGCAAAACCTTCGTCTTTGTAGTCCGATAAAATCTTTTCGACATCCGCGTGCAGTTTGGCTTGATCCATCGGGTAATCGATCTTCAGAGAGATGTCGGATTGAAGGGTGCCAGGAGAAATGTTCTTATTACCGAGGAAATTGATCCTCTTGACAATCGGTTTTTCCACCACTTTGAACGTTACGTTCACGCCTCCGGGGGTATCGGTCGCATCAACGGAGACATCCTCAAATTTCCCCAGGCTGTAGATGGCTTTGACGTCTTTACTGAGCTTTTCCGCATCGTAAATATCATTTTTTCGCGTTTTAGCTTCCGTCAAGATCACCCGTTCACGGACGTTCTGGTTGCCTTCAACACGAATATTCAGGATGCGTTTGACGGTCTCCGATGAAGCCACTACGGCTACAGGGGCCGTAGATACCGCAGGGCTTTCTTCAGCCCGGACGCTTACACAGATCGCTAAGCTCATTAAAAAGACGCAAACTGACCATTTAAAACGTTTTGGGAATCGAAACAAAATAGTCCCCTTTTAACTCATGATTCATAAAAAAAAAGAAGCTCTCCCGAAACTTGGTCTGGGGAGAGCACACTCCTCAACGTATGCGCACGACACCGTGACGCGCAAGAATATCACTCTACTACAAAAGAAGTCAAAAATATTTACGTACATTGCAATCGTTATGCTTGTGTAATACTAATCAAAACGCTAGGTTTAGGAATCGCCCTCAGACGCTTCCAATATGTAGCCTACGCCTGCTTCGGTTTTGAGCGAGCGTGGACGCACAGGATCCGGCTCAATTTTATGCCGAAGTTGATGCACAACAATACGGATGGTTTCAGGTGTCACATCCCGGTTTTCACCCCAGGCTTCTTTCATTAGCTGGCCGTGGAGCACGACTCGTCCGGCATGCTTTACCAGAACAGCGAGCACACCGTACTGAAGCGGCGATAAGCGAATCTCATTTTTACGAAGCCACACACGACGTGTAGCTAGATCGACCTTGAGCCCTGTATGCTTATAGATTGGCGAAGCGTCTTGTGCGCCGTGCTCAGCATGTCGCAACGCCACCTGCAGACGGGCCGTGAGCTCTGGGATTCCAAACGGTTTTGTGAGGTAATCATCCGCACCAATATTCAGTCCTCGAACCTTATCGTATTCCTGACCCCGGGCCGAGATAATAATGACGGGCACCGAACTCCACTGTCGCAGAGCTTTCAATACCGCAAAGCCGTCCATGTCCGGAAGGCCAAGATCCAATAGAATCACATCTGGCTTATTATCGGTGGCCAGGCTAAGGCCGATTCTTCCGGTCTTCGCTTCCAAAACCTTCCATCCCGATTGCTCGAGCGAAGACCGCAGGAAACGCAGGATGGCTACTTCATCTTCAATAACGAGAAGGGTCTTGGGTTCCATAATAGAGGTGCCTCGGCTGAGGATACCTGGAGACGCCGTAAATAGACCATTAAGAAGGCGCTAATGCGGTGTTAATGCCGATGGCGAGGGGAAGACGTTTATTCGTCGGACGATTCGAGCCGGTAGCCCACCCCCGGCTCGGTTTTGAGCGCGCGGGGGCGGACGGGATCGGGCTCGATCTTGTGGCGAAGCTGATGGACGGTGATGCGGACCAGTTCCGGCGTGACGTCGCGCGTTTCCCCCCAGACTTCCTTCATCAGCTGGCTTTGGCTCACCACCCGGCCGGCGTTGCGGACGAGCACCGCCAGGAGATCGTACTGGAGCGGCGACAGATGGATTTCTTTCTTCTTCAGCCAGACGTGGCGGCCCACCAAGTCCACTTTGAGACCCGCATGCTCATAGAGCGGCGGTGCGTCCTCAGGGCGTTGGTTGCCGTGCCGGACCGCCACCCGAAGGCGGGCCATGAGCTCATTAATGCTGAAGGGTTTGGTCAGGTAATCATCCGCGCCGCCGTCCAAGCCCTTAATTTTGTCCTGCTCCTGACCCCGGGCGGAAATAATGATGACGGGGGCCGACGTCCATTGCCGGAGCGCTTTCAGCGTTTGAAGGCCATCTTGGTCGGGCAGCCCCAAATCCAGAAGGATAACATCGGGCTTGGCTTTGGCGGCCAAATCCAGGCCTAATCGAGCGGTGCGCGCTTCCAGCACTTCCCACCCGGATTCTTCCAGGGAAGACCGCAGGAAAGTTAAAATGGCGACTTCGTCTTCAATGACTAACAGCTTCTTTTCATTTTCCATGAGCGTCCTCTAAAGGGAGTGTAAAACAAAAGACCGCTCCGCCGCCCGTCCGATTGGTCGCTGAAATGGTTCCGCCATGCGCTTGAACGATCGCGCGGCAGATGGCCAGTCCCAGCCCGGCGCCGGGAGAAGAGGGGTCATGGTAGAACTTTTCGAAAATGCGTTCGAGGTCTTCTACCTTTAAGCCGGGGCCCCGATCCGAAATGGACACCTTGACCGTTGACCCCTCGGCGCCAGCATCCACCTCAATCTCGCTCGCCGCGGGCGTGTGACGGGCGGCGTTTTCCAGCAAATTGATCAAAACCTGCTCGATCAGAAGGCCTTCCACCGGAACCAGAGGCAGCGATTCCGGAATCTGGATCTTGACTCGCCGCCCGGCCAGCAGTTTCTCTGTGCGCTCGAGCGCGCTACCCACGATTTCTTCCAAGGGATAGAGCTCCTTCTGCAGCTGAACCCCGCGGGTTTCGAGACGCGTCACCTCGAGCAGGTTCTGCACCAGCCGCGACAAGCGCTCCCCTTCATTTTGAATATTCTCCAGGAGATCGCGCGTGGATGGATTTTTCAAAAGCTCTTCTTTTTTTAAGAGCGCGCTGGCTGAGCCAACGATGGCGGTCAGCGGGGTGCGAAAATCATGCGACACCGAACTTAAAAGCGAACTGCGCATCCGCTCTTTTTCGGCATCGACCTCGGCCATTTTGGCTTTTTCCATCAGGTACGCCGTTCGTTGCTCCCCTTCGCGTGCCGCTTCCGCTTCTTCCCGCAGCCGAATCGTCAGGTGGCTGATGATCATGGCAGCGGTAAACATGACGGCAAACGTCCAAATGTACTGGGCGTCCGATACGCTGAACTTGTATCGGGGCGGTACAAAAAAATAGTCGAAGCACAAAACGCTCAGCACCGCCGAAACCGCCGCGGGGCCGCGATGGCCACGGATGGCCACGGCAAGCGTTCCCAAGAGATAAATCATGACGAGGTTGGTCAGTTCGAAAAACGGGTATATGACATAAGAGAGGGCGGTGGCCACTGCCACCACGACGATCGCATGGCCGTATTCCCGCACTGCTTTGGAGGGAATCATCGGTTTAGTCGTCGTGGAGGTTGAAGAGGCGGTGCAGAAGGGGGCGGCGCGTCTGGGGCAGTTCGACGATGCGCATGTGCTGAACGTGCTCGTAAATATCCCGCAAGCGAAGGCGGGTCTGTTCGAAAAGAGAGGCCAGATTCATATATTGTTGTTCCAGTTTTTCGAAGCTCTGCTGCAGAGGCCGCCACGTGTCGATAATTTGGTTTTTGCGCGTTTCCAGAATCGCCGGGTGTCGGTCGGCCATAATGGATAGTTTCTCTTTAGCCCGACCCAGGCGGGCCAGCGTTCGGCTGGGCGGGCTGCTCAAGGATTTCATCTCCGACGCAAACCGCCCTTCCACTTCGCGTTCCTCAAAGAGAAACTGAAGAAACGATTTTTTAAACTTGGTCGGCACCAGGATCTCCGGCGAGTGATCGACCCGGCGCTCCATGAATTCGCGCAATTCCATTTCTTTCAGGACAACCCGGTCGGACCATAGCTGCATGCGGTCCAAAAGATCCGCCGTTGTTTTTTCCAAGCGCTCCAGTTTCCGCCGGACCCTCACGCCATGCCGCCGGCTCATGACCTGCGCCCGCTCAAACCCGTTCAAGGTGTCCCGCCAGGACACCAGGCGTGTCACCTCGGGCGTCAAACGCCCAGTAGAGGCCTTCCATTCGTCCAAGCGGCTGAACTGCTCTTCCCAGCGAAGCCAGGTATCGTCCCGGGCCGCCGACAGCTGGGACAAATCATCACGCCGATGTTGGACTACCTTGGCCCGAAGACTTTCCAGCAAATGGTTTTTGAGACGCAGCCCTTGGAGCAGCATACCGATGTCCTCGCGAATGAGAATATCGCGGTCGGCAAAACGGCTGCAGGTGGCGGAGAGGTACGGACTAGGGCTCGACAAGGGTGATCGAAGAGTCATCGCCGCCCGCGCTGGAGTCTTTGGGCTGCTCTGACGCGTAGTGATGCACGAGGTCGTAGAGAACCGAAATCTGGTAATCGAGCGCCTGCATGCAGGCGCTGACGAGTTCGTCGGACCGCGTCTCGCGGTCCTGGAAAGACGCGACGGTCGTCTGGAACTGCCGCAGCTGGCTTTGCAGCGCTTCGACATGCGCATCCGACACTGCTGCCGCGGAAGGAGCAGCCTGAACGGACCGGTCTTTTTCGGCGAGCTCGTTTTGCAAAGACGTGATTTTCTCTTCCATCGCCTGCTTTTCAGAGCGCCACGCGTTCCCAGCGGAGGGTCCCCATTCCAACTTATCGCGCTGCCAGGCGTCATCCAGCTCCGACAAGGCATGGGCGGTGAGCTGCTCGTTCTGCTTCAGGCGGGACTCAAAATCGCTCTTCAGGCTTTCCAGACGCGCTTCATAGGCTTGCGTTTGCTTAGCCCATTGGTCTTCCTGTTCGCGCCAAGCCAGTTCCTTGTGCTTCAAAAGTTCGTCAAAATGATTTTTTTCAGCGACGAGCGTGGTCTGCCAGACCTCCTGGGCTTGCGCGAGTTCGCGATGCAACTGTTCCACGGACGTATGGACTTTGTCAATGTTTTCGGATATTTCAGTCGGAACAGAACTTGAGGGGAGATCAGTGATCATAAACGGTTATGCGTCTAGAGAATAGCGATTCTCTCGACGGATGTCAATCGGGGCAAACGCTGGACAGAAGGTTAGAGGCCGTAATCCCAGCGCGATGGCATGGGAGCGCCTTCCGGCGAGGCGGAAGCAGAGGTCCATTCCATAATCGGAATAGAGAATTGCCAGCTTCCCTGGATGTGGAAGGCGGTCTGAGCGTCATGGCTGTATCCAAGATCGTTATTGCCGATAAAGTAGCTCGTGGATTCAAAATAGAGATTGAAATCTCGCGATAAAAGGATGTCCCAACGAATCGTGGCCATCCGAAGCACGGGAAGAATAAACATGGGATCGCCACCTTCATGGTAATAACCGGACCCTCGCCACGAACCATAGATGAGCTTGAGCCGCCCCCCAGCGTGCGATCGCCTCCAGGAGACGCCCATGCCCGTTGGTGGTCGGGATTTCCATTTCGGGAGTGGTGGCTTCCTGGCGGAGATGCGAATGCAGATACGACCACCGGCCCCCCACGCTGAACGACTCCGAATCAAACGGATGACAGCTGGCTCCTAGCCCGACGGCCTGTGCGACGTCGTTTCTTGTTTCGATCGGATGCGGATTGAACTGGCCTCCATAATGCAGCCAGTGGGCCTGATAGTTGAACGACAACCACCGCCAGAACGCGTTCCGATGTACGAAGCCCAAGACAAATTTCTCGTTTCGGCCCGGGATGTCCTGATTTTCATAGTTGAAAAATAAATCATCGTAGATATTAGGTTTTTTCAGGATGACCTGGGCACCGGTTTCATTCGTCGATTGGGTGAAATAGTTCGATGGGAGCGCTGCTAACTGGGGGATCTTTGGCACATTGGCAGGGTCAAAATTCTGCTCGAAGTAATTCGTCGGATAAAAAACAGCCGGCAGGTAATAATGGGGCGTATCGAGGTCCCCGAAAACCACGCTCAGCGGTTTGATGGGATTCCATAAGAGCTGCAACCAGGGATCCACCGAATCGTACCCCGGTTGGCTCCCGTAGGCCTTCTCAGCAATGAGGCCGACCTGGATCCGAAAGCGATCATCCCACAACACCGTCGCCGTAGGACGAATCGTATCCGCAAGTATCGTGTGGTCGGCAAATCCTACTTGTCCGCCTGTTTCGGCGTCGAAAAAATCGGTCACATTGTAAACGTCCAGGTATAAGCGGTGACGATCGCCGGGTGCTTGGGCCCACGGATGGGTGGAGGCGGCCGTGGAAAAATCCTCCATATCGAACTGGTTGATAACTGGCTGAATCGCCTGCGCCGCTCCAGCCATTAAAAACGTAAACGAGAGAGCTAAAAACGGGTTGATCTTTTTTGGACGCGTCCTAAGATGCCGACCATGAACAGTCATGATGGCGTTCATGATAGCTTATTGATCTTTAAGGGAATAGTTCTGTTAGTCGGCTTGAAAACCCGATTTCGCGTGCGAGCCGTCGCAAAACGGCTTCTTGCCGGAATGACCGCAGCGGCACAAGGCCACTGACGGCCTGGGCGGAGTCACGGGCTGACCGCCGGCATTTAGAACTTCACAACTGCCTTGAACGATCAAGGGACCGTTTTTAAGGGCTTGTATTTTGACATCAGCCATAATTCCTCCTATGGAACGACCGCTTTATCCACATACCACCGTAACGCGCCGCTAGCCGGCTGAACGAGGCTGGCCGGCAGGGCGGGATTCGGACCTTTTTGAGCTTCAGAAAATATGTCCGACTTCTTGGACCCCGTAACTAGAAACCATACATGTTTGGCCTGGTTAATGACAGGAAATGTGATCGTCAGCCGAACCGTTTGCATCGCGCGCACCACATTATGGACCACCCACCGGGGCTGTGGCTCTTGGGCCGCCTCGGCATCCGGCCGCCGCCGCTCGTTTGGCCGTTCCTGGGACACATGCTCCGTCACCGCGGGCGTCCCCGGAATCAGGGACGCAGTATGACCATCGGGACCTAGGCCGAGCAAGATCAGATCAAAATGGGGCCACATGCCGGAATCGCGAAAAAACTGCCTCATGGATTTCTCATAATCCTGCGCCGCCTGGGGCGGAGGATCTTCCCCCCGCATCCGCGTCACATGCGACGCCTGGACCGGCACATATTGAAGAAGCGCTTCGGAGGCCATTCTGAAATTGGAATCGGGATGCTCCTTGGGAACGCAGCGTTCATCTCCCCAAAAGATCCACAGCTTTTCCCAGGGAATTGAGGACTTGTAAGGTTCTTTCGCCAAACGTTCATAAAATTGCTTCGGTGTTTGTCCGCCTGCCAACGCGATCGAGAACCGTTCCTGAGTCGAAAGCGTCGATGTCACGAGCGC
>Ga0207051_1045_pt1 | contig 21355 bp, 17 predicted proteins | sample Alteio_BWMinCont_61_FD_153292 | JGI IMG/M metagenome (GOLD analysis project Ga0207051, IMG submission 153292) | Enriched cells from forest soil in Barre Woods Harvard Forest LTER site, Petersham, Massachusetts, United States -... | ecosystem: Environmental > Terrestrial > Soil > Temperate forest >...
TATCGAGCAGTCTTATAAAATAGCGGCGGACCAGGAGCGGGCATTGGGCTGCCGGAATGTAGGTATTATTCTTAAAGCAGATTCCTGGGAATATCCTTTATGGGTATTAATAAAAAGGTCCCAGCCGGCTTATAACTGGCGGATTGAACACGTACAGGTCAATAACGAATCGGCAAATTTATCTTACCCTTTAGGAAACTTTACACCATGCGCGGTCATTGACATAGAAGAAACCCCCTATAATATTAGGCTGTATAATAGAAATCATAAAAAAATTTGGAGTTTTCAACCCCGCGGATAAGAGCCTATGAATATAGAAAACCTTAAAGCGGATGAAGGCATTGTTTCTAAAAAGCTTTTTGATATATTTCAAAGATTTTCGGATAGGGAATTTATTTTTGCTGAACCTGGAGGCAATTATGGGGATTACCTGATTTATAAAGGAGCTTATAAACTCGCAAAGTCAGCCAATTTGAAGTTCACAGCTTTAAAATTTTCTGAATTTCACAAAAGGACATATAGCGATGAAACTATTATTTATATCCATGGCAGTGGAGGTTTTGTTCCATGGTGGTTTGATTCGGGTATAGAAGTGATTAAAAAAATTTCACAAGAATTTAAAGGGTTTTTAATCTTGGGCCCGACAACTTTTTCGGATGACATCGATTTTCTAAAGCCAGCTTTGTATGATTGCATGGGGAATAGTCATTTTAAAAAATTATTCATTTTTGCCAGAGAACAAAAATCTTATTCAATTTTAGAAAAGTGCCTGCCTTGTCCAGCTGAGGTCATTTGTGACCATGACACGGCATTAAATCTTGTCATGTCAGATTTGAGCACGGGGGCCAAGCCGTCAGGCAGGTATGATCTTTATGCGATGCGTTATGACAAGGAGCGCCCAACCGGTCAGTTTTATAATTATTTTTTCTGGTTAGACCCCATTGACGCCTCTTCAAGCTTCGCCGAATGGGTTGATTTTCATGCCCACGCAAAAAAAATAATTACAAACCGTGCCCATTCTGCAATTCTTGGCAACATACTGGGCATTCCGACAGTCATGCTCCCGAACAATTATCACAAAAATAGGTCTATTTGGGAAAATTCGTTGAACGATAGGGGAGTCCAGTGGTCAGAGCAAATTGATTGTTCTTTTTTAAATCGGGTCATTGAAGCGAACCCGGCCCTAAGGCGTGTTTTTACTTCTTACAAATACAGAAAAATATTAAAATTTCGATTAAAATATTTTAGAATTTAAAACTCGAAAGAGGCGAGTTAATCATATGAATACATCAAACCCTTCCCAATCCCGCTTGACTATTGTCGTTGTCTCGGACTATGAGGCCCGCGAAGTGAAAACCTGGAAAGATGAAAAGCGTATCCTTAATTCTCTTGCCGCTCAGGATATTGATGGTCCGTTTGATATCATTCTAGTTGAGAATAATAATGCCAGAGATTCTGTTCCTGACGGCTTGACCCAAATGTACCCGCGCCTTAAAATCATTTTTACTGATCAATCACGGTCAGCTAAAATGAAAGATGAAGGCGTCAAACATGCTGAAACTGAATATGTCGCCGTGATTGAAGCTGATTGCCTCCCAAACAGGGAATGGTTACGGGTACTTTATGAAGCTCTCTGCCAACATAAGGAATTCTCAATTGCCGGCGGACGCACAATCTATGGAGATAAAACAATGTATCAGCGTTGCTTCAGTATCCTGGACCGTTCCTTTGATAACATTGGCCACGCGGGGAAAACACAACATGTCTCAAATCATGGAGCACTCTACCGTTGTTCTATGTTAAAGGAATTTCCCTACCCTGATGCCATCACCTCTTTTCACTCATGCAGACTGCGGATAAAGGCGATGAAAGCCAAAGGCCATCAATTTTATTTTGATCCCAGGGCTGTCATGCGCCACGCGACCGGAGGGCTGGATTTTATCCGGGATTTCCGGCGCAACACCGGATATGCGGACATGATGGAACATTCCCCTAAACAATGTTCAAAGATACCAAGAATATTATGGGAGCGTATCAAGATTGAATACTCGGACTGCCTGCGCTTAGGCCCGGGTTTCCTCAAATGGTATGATTGGCCGCTGTTGATGTTACTATTGATTATTTTACCTTTCTTCGAAATCCCCGGTATGTTTGATGCCATCAGGGATAGAAAATGTATCCCTAACTCATCTTTCCGCTAAAAGGTGATGATGAATATCATTTGACATAATCCGAAGAGAGTGGTAAAAAGTGGGCAAAGGAAACAGGAAAATATGCCCAGATCGGCCACAAAAGAGATACAGCCGCAGCTGCAGGATTCGAGCAATACAGCGCAAACTACGGGTTTGAGGGTTTTTATTTATGGGATGCAATCAAGCGGAGCTTCATTAGTCTCATTTTTCTTGGCCCAAAAACAGAATACCATAGCTATTATCGATCTTTGGAACCATTGCGAAGCCCCTTACCTTGAAGACGCGCATGACAAAGATATTGTCCTGAAATGTGTTGTTACAACCGCCGTCCCTTTAGAAACCCATCTGCTTAATTTCAAACCTGATAAAAAAATTTTAGTATTAAGACACCCTTGTTTTAATTATGCGTCACTCAAAAATAAAGATTACGGAAACCAATGTGGTTCCGTAGAAGAAAAGTTTAAGATCCTTGACAGTATTTTTGATCAAAGAGACCAATTCGACCTTGTGATAATGTATGAGGATTTTATATTCTCTCCAAATAAGGTCTTAAAACAAATCCAAGAAATAGGATGTGACCCTAATTTGGATAATTTTAACTTTAATAGGTCGAAAGAGGAAATACTGAATTTCAATTTGCAACACAGCGAATGGTGTAAAAATTTTTATAAAAGAAGATGGAACTTTGGAAATATCGATTTTCAAAAAAATACATACGAGTTGTTTAAAGTATTCAAGTATATAAGTTTAAAAGACATATTAACGGTCCGTTCATTATGCCCTTCTTTGTGTGATTATTATAAAGAAAATTTTCATTGGGATATCTACAAAGTCTATATATTTTCATTGAGTCTTTGTTTAACGTTGCTAAATGACATAAAATCCTGTGTCTCAAAAAATATCAAAGCCCTCACCAATCCTATCACGTCGTAGTTATTCAAGTATCTGACCCATAAAACATAGTCTAAATTTCATAACATGTTGTATTTATTATGATTATGATATTTAATAATTACCATTTAGTTGGCAATTGGGCTGTTTATATGGCATACTTTCTTTAATATATATGAATACTTTAAAATTGTATAAATAAAAGATTTTATCCAAAATATCTAAAAATAAGATATAATTATCCCTAAATATTCACCAATGACCTGAACAAAAAAGGGATTCCTTTTCATTTATGAAGCCAAAAATAAGTGTAATTATATGCACTTACAACCGTGCCGATAACCTCAAAGACCTCTTGGAATGCTTTTTAATACAGGACCTGAAGGAAGCTTATGAGATCATTGTCATCGACAATAACTCGCGGGATGACACTAAAGGGATGGTAAAGTCTTTTGAGCCAAAATTTCAGGGAAAACTCAGGTATTTTTTTGAACCTAGACAAGGCAAGCCTTTCGCGCTGAATCTTGGCATTAAAGAAGCATACGGCGAAATCATCGCTTTTACTGATGATGACTGCCTGATCGGTAAGAATTATCTTACAAATGTTTATCGAGCGTTTCAAAAATATGGAGACGGGACAGGAGTAGTAGGAGGGAAAATTGCTGCGCGTTGGGTCAATGGCGGAAAACCGGGATGGTTTGTTGATCTTAAACCAGGCTGGTGGTTTGAAAATTTCTTTTACGGGCCGTTAGGGATCTTAGACTACGGAGATAAACCATTTGTCATAGATTTCACTCAAGGCATTCATACAGAGGGCCTTTTTTACGGGGCCAATATCTGTATTCGAAAAGAAATGTTGGAACGTTACGGTTATTTTAATCCTGAAAAAGTATTAACGCAGGACACGGAAATTTGCCTTCGCCTTTTTAGGGCCGGGGTCAAAGGGGCGTATGTGCCTGACATTATTGTTCATCATAAAATAAATGTTGGAAAAATTACTCCTCACTATTATTACCGTTGGTATTTCTTGCGGGGGACCCTTTTAGAGGTCCAGCAAAATTATAAAGGGAGATTTTATCATCCTTTTGGCATTCGATGGGAGTTTATTGCCTTGACAGTCAGGTTATGGGTTAATTCCATGTTCACCTTGACTCTAGGCAACAAAGTCTACCTGCGCAGTCATGCCATGTTTAACCTTGGCCAAATGGCCCAGATAGCAAAAAAACAGCAAATAAAAAAAGGCCTATGAAAATCCTTTTTGTCCGCACATATTGCCCCAATCCGATTTTTTACGGCTCTGAAATGCGCTGCAGCCGTTTTGTCGATTATTTCAAAAAAAAAGGCCGATTAGACCTTTTGACGCTAAGCAAGCCCACTGAAATGGCCGATAGGTGTTATATTAAAAATAATTTCACGAAATTTCATTTCTTTGACCAAAAAGGCGATCATTTACGGTTAACGGCTTTCGAAAAATTTGTCCATCTTTTACCCTGGCAGATCATGGCATTTTATGCCAAAGACCTTCAGGAACGGCTTAACCGTATCCTGCTGGAAGAGCAATACGATCTTATTTTCATTTTTAAATTAGACCCTGTTTTTTATTTTTTACAGCTTCCAGGTGCGTGGCACAAAAAGATTGTCATTGATTTCGATGACATAGTTTCAGATTTGTACAGAAACCATTACAAAAACCCTTTGACCGCTGTTAAAAACAGCTGTTTTTTAAAACATTACGAAAATAGGTCTTTGGAACGGTTTAAACGTGTTTTTGTCTGTTCCAGTGATGCCGTATTGAAAATCTCTCCAAAGCACCGGCAAAAGGTTGGCATTGTCCCGAATATTTTTCAAACGGCAAAAGAAAATCATTCTCCGGCAGAGGGCAATCATAACCGGATATTATTCGTAGGTTCACTGGATTATTTTCCAAATACCGAAGGGTTAAAATGGTTTTTTGACGTTGTTTGGCCGCAAGTCAAAAAAACTTATCCGCCCCTTAGGATGACAGTTGCAGGCAAAGCTTTTAAAGACCCCATTGTTATGGCTTCATTTTTTGGAAATCCTGAAGATGTCGATTTTTACATTAATGTGCCCAGCGTCATGCCCTATTATCAGGATTGTTTTGCCAGCTTTGTCCCCTTGCTCAACGGCAGCGGTACACGGTTAAAAATCCTGGAGTCTGTAGCGTACGGCAGGCCGGTCATCTCTACAGTCAAAGGCATGGAAGGGCTGGATTTTGACAATGGGAAAAGTATTTTTGTTTTTCAGGATGCGCAGTCATTTTTGGACGCTTACAAGGCCCTGCTCAACAAGGAGTGCTACGCAAACGTTGTTGAAAATGCGTTGAGTATCCTGAAACAACGCTACTCGCTTAACGCATTTATATCGAGCATGGATGAAAACTGGCAAAGAATTATCCCTTGAGGTTTATGATGACCACCATTGACGTTATCATTGCGACTTATAACCGTTCTTCAATGATAGGCCGCTGTTTGGATGATCTTTTAAAGCAGGAGACAGGTGGAATTTTTTCTTTTATTATCATTGTGGTAGACAACAATTCAAAAGATGATACACGAAATATCGTTGCCTCTTATGAAAAAAATTTTCCGGGCCGTGTCCGGTATATTTTTGAGCCGCAACAAGGCAAATCCTACGCGCTTAATACTGGTGTTAAGAATGCCGCGGGAGAAATCCTTGCATTTACTGATGATGATGTGCAAATTGACCCTCAATGGCTATTGAATATCGCGCGATGTTTTCAGGCCCATGGCTGTGATGGAGTGGGAGGACGGATATTACCGGTATTTTCATCAGATACCCCCTCTTGGGTCAAAGACAATACTAAGCAGTTGGATGGGCCCCTCGGCATTAATGAAGCAGGGGGGGAAACCAGATTGTATGTCAAACCGATGTATGAATTTTTCGGTGCCAATTTTGCCTTTAAACGCAAGGTTTTTTCGGATTGCGGCCTTTTTCGGACTGATGTGGGCTTAGGCACCGGGGCGCTGGGGGAAGATACGGAATTTGTTAACCGTGTTTATAAAGCAGGTAAAACCCTTTATTATTGCGGCCAGGCACTTGTTTGGCATAAAAATCCAAAGCAGATGACATTGGGATATATTGCCAAATGGAATTTTCAGCATGGTAAATCAAAGGCCATGGTCGAACCTGCTGAAGATAAACAATATTTTCCTTCTATCGGCGGGGTGCCGCGCTGCCTATTCCGGGGTATTATTGAAAAAATGATTAGATTACTCCTGAATATTTTTAAACCGAAATCATTCTTAAAATGCTGGTGTGATCTTTATTTTCATTTAGGCCTGATCGCAGGATACGCAAAACGCAGGCGTTTTAATGCATCCCGGAAAGGCCAAGGATGAATATTTGTTATTTGATCCGTTCTTTTTCCACGCGGGGGGGGACTGAAAATTATGTTTACAATATGTCAATGGCCCTGGCAGGGCTGGGGCATAATGTGCATATTGTTTCCAATACCGGAAAAGGCCAATGGGACTTTAAAAATTTAGAAGATAAAATACATGTCCACCAGTTTGTTTTAAGGGAACAAGCTTTCAGGGGTTCCTGGCGGTTGGAAAAAATCCTTCCATTGTATACGTGGCGTTATATGCATATGGCCAGGAAAATGCTGTCTGCTTTAACTAAAAAATATGCTATTGACATTATAGAAGCAACGGATTGGGGGATGGATGCCTGGGGCTATCTTCCCCGGCGTAAAGTCCCTGTTTGTGTAAGACTGCACGGTTTTCCGGCGTTTAAAGAAAATTTCGACCGGGGAATATTAAAAAAAGGGCTTAAGAATTATTTTCTTTGGGTTTTATTTAGAGGTCATATTTTAGGCGCAGATCTGGTGACAGGGGTTTCGGAATCTTATGCCGGCTTCGTCCGCAGGGCCTGGGAAATCAAGAAAAAAGACATTCAGATCATCCCTATCGGCATTGATTCAAACAATTTTCATCCAACTGGCGTTACCAGGGAAAATAACGCCATCCTGTTTGCGGGACGATTGGAAAAGCCGAAAGGCATAGAAGTGCTCGCGCAAGCAATACCATTAATATTAAAAGAAATCCCAAATGTAAAATTTTATTTCGCAGGCAGGGATTTTGAATGTACTGATAGACGGGAAACGTGGTCACAACGTTTAATAAAAAATTTTGGCAATGAACAGGTCATATATTTGGGGCCTTTACCGACCCATGAACTGATACGTTATTATCAGTCAGTGACAGTTTCTATTGTGCCTTCACTTTATGAACCCGGCGGTACAGTGGCCTTAGAGGCCATGTTCTGCGGATGCCCGGTGATAGCCAGCAGGGTAGGAGGATTAGAAGAGGCCATCAAAGAGAGGCAAACAGGTTTATTGACTCCTGCCGGAGACGCCAGGGCCCTTGCTGATGCTTTAATAGAATTGCTTCAAAAACCTCAAATGAGGCAGCAGCTTTCTCAAAAAGCTTTAGAGTATTCCAGGAAGCATTTTGAAATAAATGAAATTGTTCAGCAAACTCTGGATGCATATAGCCATGCTATTAAACTGTTTAAAAGTAGAAAGAGTCATTAATGGATACCATCAGTGTCATAATTCCGCTCTTTAACCGCGCGGGACTGATTGCTGAAACATTGGCGTCTATTGAAAAACAGTCTATACAGCCTTATCAAGTGGTCATTGTTGATGACCATAGTTCAGATGCTTCAGTTGATGTTGTTAATGAATTTAAGAAGACAAGCGGCCTTAACATCGTTATTTTACACAACGGATATAAAAGAGGGCAGAGCGGCGCGTTAAATTGGGGGATTGAGAAAGCCGCAGGCGATTTTATAGCCATGCAGGATTCCGATGATCTTTGGATGCCCACGCATTTGCAAAAACTTCATGAAGCACTCGGCAAACATCCGGAGTCAAGCATCGCCTTTTCTGCCATAGAAGTTTTTGGGCCTGCTAATGATACCCTGCAAAAAAACAATGATTTCAGCGTTTCAGTAAAAAGGAGTTTGGACAATGCGTTTGAAAAAAATGACAACGGCCTTTGGGTCTCAAATGGGGATCTTTTATTTAACCTTTTAATGTTTGGGGTCCCTTTCCGTTGCCCAGCTTCCTTGATCAGGAAGGATTTTCTGATCAAGCATGGTCTTTTTTTTGATACTGATATCACTTATACCCTGGATTCGCAGTTCATGACGATTGCTTCTTATTTTACACCGTTTTTATATGTGGATGCCATTGGTTTACGGATCAGAAGGCACACAGGTAACGATGGTGATGTTGGTTACGGTGATAAAATCCGTAAGAGCTTCAAGCTCCGGGCCGATAGGTTAAAAAACTTTTTTTTAAATCATAAAATATCTTCAAAAGAAAAAAAGGCCCTTTATCATCGTCTTTGGTGTTTACAGGCCTTTGCGGCGGGCCAGGAGGCTTCCGGCCAGGGACTGATGGCCAGGGGAAAACAAGCATTCGAGCTCTTGCGGAATGTCCCGACCTGGAGCAGTGCCAAGAGTGCCGTTAAAATCCTAGCTAATCGTCATTCCTGCGAAAGTAGGAATCTATAATAATAATTAAAATCAAACAGAAATAAAAAGAACGAAATGCCTAAAGTCACTGTTTTAGTCCCTTCATATAATGCCGCCCATTTTCTGCCCATATCTATTGGGAGTGCATTGTCACAAAGTTTTCAAGATTTTGAGATAATAGTTGTTGATGATGGTTCCAGCGATAATACTAAAGACATTGTCCAGGTTTTTATTGATAAATACCCGGGGAAAATCCATTATTTCTGGCAGGAAAATAAAGGCCTGGCGGTGGCACGCAATACAGGTATAGCACAGAGCCATGGGGAATATTTGGCATTGCTGGATGCAGACGATAAGTGGCTGCCTTGCCGCCTGGAAGAAGGGGTAAAGGTTTTGGACGCTGATGCCTCCGTAGGGCTTGTGCATGGGAATATCATATATATTGATGCTAATAATAAAGAAACCAGTGCGGCAAAACGTAATGTGCAATTTTTAAATGGGTATATATTTGATAATATTTTCCTCAGGAAAGCAGACATCGCCTGTCCAACGGTGCTTTTCCGCCGGAGTTGTTGTGATGATATAGGCACCTTTGATGTTAAATTAAGCAGGCTGGGATGCGAAGACAGGGACCTGTGGTTACGCCTGGCCTCAAAGTACAAAATCATCCATATTGATAAGATTTTATCATATTATCGTGTCAGCCCGCAAAGCATGAGCAATAATCTGAACAAAATGCTTGAAGCCAGGTTTTACGTGATCGACAAATATTGCCCCAAACATGACATAAGTAAACACCGCCTTCGCAACAAGGCCATTGCAAAGGTTTTCAGGGACATGGGAGACGGATTTTTAATAAAAAAAGATTTTAACAACGCGCGCCAGGAATACCTAAAAGCCATAAAGCATGATCCGTTGGCTTTTTGGCCATGGGCCAATTGGGTAAAGGCAGTATTAAAATACCAAGCGAAATAAAGGAAACACTATGATTGAGCAATTAAAATTTCTGGCTTTAGATTTAAAAAGATGGAAAATTACTTCTATCAAAGACCTGTTTTATATGATCTTTGAACAAGCCATTTGGGGGACTGTGTTTTATCGTATCAGCCGGGCATTATTCTTGATTGATGTCCCTATTGTTAAAATCTTTCTTCGTCTAATAGCTTTTTTCATATTCAAGTTTTCAGAATCCATATTGGGCGTGGCCATACGACCCGCGACTGAAATTGGGCCCGGCCTTTATATAGGCCATGCGGGCATGGTGATGGTCAACGATGAGGTCAAAGCAGGCAAGAACCTGAGCATAGGGCCGGGCGTGCTTATTGGTATGCGTGGCGGAGGCAGCCTGGGAGCGCCGGTCATAGGAGATGATGTTTATATAGGCGTGGGAGCTAAAATTTTGGGGAAAATCACTGTCGGCAATAATGTCCGGATCGGGGCGAATTCAGTTGTTGTCGGAAATGTCCCGGATAATGTAACAATGTTTGGGGTACCGGCGAAAATTGTCGGCCCTGTGTTTAGTTTCAGGAAAAAGAAGGAATAATTAATGGATGATTTGAGCGTCCACCATTACGGATTAGCGACAAACAACCTGCAGCGCAGTATGGATGTTTTTCATTCTTTAGGGTATAGCGCAGGGGATATTTTTGTTGATCTGGTCCAAAAAGTGAGGTTAGTGTTTGTTTCACGCCCCGGGGGGCCTGTGATTGAAATTATCTGTGATCTGGATGACACAGGGCCAACGAAAAACATCATCTCTAAATCAGGAAGCGGTTTTTATCATATCTGTTACGAAATTGATAATATCGAAGGATCTATTGAAAAATTTAAAAAATTGGGGTTCATGCTTAAGGCCAAGCCTGTGGCCGCGGCCGCGTTTCAAGGCAGAAAAATCGCCTGGATGTACAACCGTTCCATCGGATTAGTTGAATTATTGGAAAAAAATAAGGCATCTCTCATATGAATTATTCAGAAATCCAAAATATACTTAATAAAGCTGATTTCAGGGCCCTTCCCAAACTGCACATTTCCATTTTAAGAAACGTCATGATCGAATCCATGGCTCCCTATATAAAATTTATGTCTTATGAAATGGGTTTTGAAGCGAAGCTACAAATAGGTGAGTATGACAATATCGTCCAGGAATCCATGGGACTCAAGGAAGGGCTTTTAAAGAATGAAACAGATTGTGTCTTGATTTTTATGAAATTGGAAGGCCTTTCGTGGAAATTGGCCAGAAATTTCGCGGCCATGGAGCCAAAAGAAATTCATGAAGAACTCCAACGTATCAAAGAAATGATCCCTAACATCCTTGCCGGAATTAGAAAACAAACAAATAGCATGGTTTTATGGCACAGTTTTGAACTTCCGCTGTACCCTGCGTTAGGGATATCAGACAGCCAGCATTCAAGCGGCCAAACAGGAATTATACAGGAATTAAATATTTTTTTACATGCTGCACTGGCAAATTATCCTGATGCTTATTATGTTGACCTTAATTTATGCTTAAGCCGTTTGGGAAGTAAGGATTTTTATGACCAACGTTATTGGCACATAGGGCGGGCACCCTATAGCCTGGATGCCCTGCGTGAAATCGCCCATGAAGATTTTAAATTTATCCGCCCCCTTAAGGGAAAGAATAAAAAATGTTTGGTTTTGGATTGCGATAATGTCCTCTGGGGCGGAGTTATCGGTGAGGAGGGCCTTTCCGGAATCAAACTGGGTAAAACCCATCCTGGATCGCCTTATTATGAGTTTCAAGAAGAGATAGTGAATTTATATCATAGGGGAATATTGATCGCCCTGTGCAGTAAGAATAACAGCGAAGATGTATGGGAAGTTTTCCATAAACATCCGGACATGGTATTAAAGGAAAAACATATTGTTGCCGCCCAAATCAATTGGGAGGACAAAGCCACTAACCTTAAAAAGATCGCTGCCCAATTGAATATCGGCTTGGACAGTTTGGTTTTTGCCGATGATAGCGAATTTGAGGTCAATTTGGTACGCCAGGCCCTTCCCGAAGTAACAGTCATTCATTTGCCTAAAGACAAAACCGTTGAATATAAAGAAATCCTGGCATCCTTTGGGCTTTTTGATACATTGACTGTCTCCAGCGAAGACCGTCAACGGGGGTCCATGTATAAGGCCGAGGCGCAACGTCAGCAATTGCAAGTCCAAACCCCTGACCTTGAAAGTTATCTTAAATCTCTTGAGATGGAAGTTGAGATCAAATTTGCGGATGATTTCACCATCCCCAGGGTGTCTCAATTAACACAAAAAACAAACCAGTTTAACCTGACAACCAGGAGATACTCTGAAGCTGAAATTAAAAAATATGCCGGCAGCAAGGATGCTGATGTGCTTTTTCTCAGGCTTTTGGATAAATTCGGAGATTCTGGCATTGTTGGTGTTTCCATATTAAAATATAAAGAAGAAAAAGCGTTCCTTGATACCTTTCTTCTGTCATGCCGTGTGCTTGGCAGGGGGATAGAAGATCTTTTCATCAATCAGACCTTAAAACTGGCTAAAAAAAAGGGTTGTAAAGTGCTTATCGGTGAGTATTTACCGACACCTAAAAATGTTCAAACAAAAGACTTCCTGCCCAAACAGGGTTTTAATAAAAAGGGCAATATCTTTGAACTGAATCAAGCATTAAAAACAGGGCCCATGTTCTTTAAACGGATTGATTCATCCGTTGATGGGCAGGATTAATCAGATGAGGAGCAGTCATGGAAGAAAAAATATTAAATGAAAGGGTTTTTAAAGTCATCAGTCAACTGATGAATGTCCCTTTGGAGCAAGTCAATGAACATTCCTCGCCTGAAAATATTGACCAGTGGGACTCTTTAGTCCATATGAACCTTATATTGGCTTTAGAAGAGGACCTCAAAATTAAATTCACGGATGAGGAAATAGCGGAAATGATTGACGTCAAACTTATCCTTAAAGCTTTGCGCAGCAAAAACATGACATCGACATAGCGGGTGAATATGGGTATTTTATCTCTTATAAAGCATTATGCGCCTTTGATTTTATACGTGACCAGCATATTCTTTTTTCTAAAAGCTATTGCAGGGGACGGACGCTGGGCCCTCTTGTTGGTCACTTTTCTTATTCCGTTACGGAATATTATTGAAAAAAATCCAGGGCCTTCCTTTAGGTTCGCAAATGATAAATATTTTAGTTGCCGGCGCCCTGGTCGGCTGTATAAGCGTTTGCATGGGCCGCAAAAAAGTTATTTTTGCGCCTTCAAGCCTGAATTTAATTGCTTTCATATTGATCTTTTACATGTTCATATCCTTGATTTTAGGGGATAAGTATTTAACCGGGTCATATGCCATAGATTTTTCCGGAGACAGGCTCAAGGATTTAAAGAATTTCTGCATCATGCCGGTCCTTTTTTTTATAAGCCTGAATTGCCTTACCGAAAAAAAATGGATCCATCGGACCCTCATCGTGATGGGGTTGGCCATAATTCTCACAGAATACTATACGTCAAATCAAATCCGTGAATATTCTTCATTTGAATCAAGAGAAAAAATCAGCGGGACTTTTCAATTTCTGGGCCCTAATGAAGTAGCTGCTTTTTTGAACGAATATACGGTTATCCTCATAGGAATTTTTTTCTTTATAAAAAATATAAGGGTCAAATGGCCGCTGTTTATGATGATTTGCGCTAATATCTATTGTATCCTTTTTTTATTTTCCCGGGGTGCCTATTTAGGGCTGTTTGCGGGATTGCTTGTACTCTTTTTGTTTAAAAATAGAAAGTTATTGATCCCTTTGATCTTTATAGGTTTATTTTGGCAAACTATCCTGCCTGAAAGGGTCATTGAACGTATAAGCCAAACAAAGTCCGAAACTGGTGAACTGGATACGTCCGCTCAAAGAAGGATCAACATTTGGGAAGAGTCATTGGAAATATTTCAAAAAAATTTCATAGTTGGCATAGGTTTAGGGGTTTTCGGCCATTTAGGCATGGACTTGGGGGACACCCATAACATATATGTTAAATACCTTGTTGAACAGGGATTGGTCGGAATCACCATTTTCCTGATACTTATTTTTTGTTTCCTGCGCATGGGATATGTTTTATACAAAAAAGGTGAAGATGACTTAAGCAAAGGGATGGGGCTGGGGCTTATGGCCTGCATTATTGTCCTTCTCGTTAACAATTTTTTTGGCAACCGCTGGTCATACCCGGAAATGAGCACCTTTTTATGGGTCTATGCAGGATTAGTCGGCCGCCTCATTATTATGGCCAAAAATCCGGGGCCATTGGCTGAAGCACAACAAAAAGAAAAATCCAAATCAACTCCCTTTGCCCAGAAACAAAAGAAAAAAAAACCCGTTATTACGACCTTTAATCCTCAAAAAAAACAATGAAAAGCCGCATAAAAAAATTACTCTATTGGTTTCTGACAGCTGTCAAAAGCCATCATCTTTTGCGTTTTATTAACAGAAAAAAAATTACCATTGTTATGTACCATGGGGTCCTTAAAGATACAATGCCGGTCCCCTGCTGGTGGTAAATGCCTTTTGAGCCATTTAAATGGCAGCTCGAATACCTGAAAAAGTATTATACCGTCATGCATCTGCAGGATGTCATGCAAAAAATCCAACACGGGGAAGTCCTGCCTGATAATACCGCCGTTATCACTTTTGACGACGGCTTTAAAAACAATTATTCTGTTGCTTATCCGTTGCTTCAACAATTAAACCTTCCCGCTACCATATTTCTGGTGACTGATATGATCGGGACAGATCGATTGATCTGGTCCGATGAGCTGTACATGCTTTTATTGGAAACAAAAGTCAAAAGGATTGATTTAAGGGATTTTGGCCTCGGCATTTTTGACCTGTCAACGGGCAGCAAACTTCAGACCTTTAATATTATCGGAGACAAATTAAAAGCCCTTAAACATGATGATAAAAATGACATGATCTCCTATATAAAGAAAAGTCTGTCCGCAGAGACGGCCGGGACCACGTCCTATGCGGACAATTTTAAACTTTTATCGTGGGAAGAAATCAAGCTGATGGACCAAGGCGGGCTCATCCATTGGGGGGCCCATACCTGCACCCATGAGATTTTATCTAATTTGGATGACAATGCCTTAAATGACGAAATCAGGAATTCTTGCGCCCGGATTAGCCAATATAACCAAAAACTGTTGTTCGCGTATCCCAATGGGCGTAAACAGGATTTTGATGGACGGGCCAAGGCCATTTTAAAGCAATTAAATGTGTTATGCTCCCTGACGACAGTTTCCGGGCTGAATTCCTGTTCCCAAGACCCCTATGAATTAAAACGCATAAAAATCGGCCATGATACGACACGTCATCGTTTTAAACTCCTGTGTTCAGGTGTTATATGTTAAAAATAGCCCTTGTTGCAGACTGTATAGCCAATCTCACCGGAGGCGCGGAAAAACAAATTTATGAGCTTGCCAAAAGGTTGGATAAAAGTAAATATGATGTGACCGTTATCAGCCTCGATTGTATCGGAAAAACTTCCGGCGAGTGGTTTACATCTGTCGGCTGCCAATATCATGCTTTTCGTGTAGTGCGTATTTACGGCCTTTCAGGCCTCCTGCAAGGCATCCGGTTTTACAATTTCCTTAAAAAAGAAAAAATCGGCATTTTACAAACTTATCATTTCAGTTCTGATATCTGGGGGGCCTTTTGGGGGAAGTTGGCAGGCGTCCCTGTGATCATTTCCAACCGGCGTGACATGGGATTTTTGAGAAAACCATCGCACATTCATGCTTATCGATGGGTCAACCAATGGGTCAGCAAGTTCATTGTGGTGTCAAATTCAATCCGTGATATGGTCAAGTCTACGGAAGGAGTGCCTCAGGAGAAAATTGAAGTCATTTATAATGGGGTCGATTTGCCGCAGGCCCCATCAAAGATTCCCGCTTCCGCGGGAATGACAAGAAATTTAATTGAAGGGCTTGAGGCCAATGATATTGTCATTATGCATGTGGCGTATCTATCCCCTGTAAAAGGGCATATATTTTTACTAGAGGCATTTAAAAAGATCATCGGGCAAATTAAAAACGTCAAGCTCGTCTTAGTCGGTGAGGACATGCTCGAAGGTTTTCTTGCAAAACCAGGCGATTCATATGGGGATCAAAAACAATGTTTTATTTTTAGGAGAACGTAAAGATGTCTCCAGCTTATTGGCCATCGCCGATATTTGCGTTTTACCATCTTTAAGCGAAGGGATGTCTAATGCTATCCTTGAATATATGGCCGCGGGAAAACCTGTCATTGCGACGGACGTGGGGGGGAACCCTGAACTTGTAAAAAATGGTTTTAACGGCCTTCTTGTTGAAAAAGAGGACGCCCAAGGGTTGAAAGAAGCCTTATTAAAACTAATTCAAGACAAAGAAAAACGCCAAATCATGGGACAGAACGGGCTTTCGAGGGTCAAAGCGGAATTCACCATGGAAGCGATGATGGCGCAATATGAAAAATTGTATGAACAAGCCGCTACGCCGCCTTCGGCCCCCGGCAACGGCAATATAAGGGTTTTACATTTGGTCAGCAGCGGAGGATTATTCGGAGCAGAGAGGGTAATTTTAAACCTTGCTTCACAGGATAACGGCAGCGTCACATCCTGGGTAGGGGCAATCAACAATAAACATAATCCTCATTTGGAAATCATCCAGGAAGCCCAAAATGCCGGCCTTAAGACTGCTATTTTTGATTCCCGCTCCCAGGCAGATCTAAAAACACTTTCTCTCATAAAAAGGTTCCTGAAAGAAAATAGCATTAATATCCTGCATACCCATAACTATAAGTCAGATATCACGGGGTTTCTGGCAGCAAGGCTGGCCCGGGTCAAATGGACCGCTACGGTACACGGATGGACAAGCACCGACAGTAAATTGCATTGGTATGAACTTTTAGACAGGTTTGTCCTCAAATTTGCCGCTAAAGTCATTTGTGTTTCTCAAAATAATTACGATAGGCTTTTACAAAAAGGAATTAAAAAAAGCTCACTGGCCGTAATTGCCAACGGGGTTGACCTGGAGCAGTTTTCTTCTACAGGGTCAGATCAAGGCCTAAAAAAGAATTTTGGGATAGGTTCCCATGAAATTGTTATAACCATTGTCGGCCGCCTGGGAGAAGAAAAGGGTCATAAAATCCTTTTTAATGCTTTAAGTTTGATAGTCCCGCAATGTCCTGATTTTAAGTGCCTTGTCGTGGGAGATGGGCCTTTAAGGAAGAGGCTGGAAGAACAGGTAAATGACTTAAACCTTTCCCCTCGCATCATTTTTACGGGTAACCGTAAAGATATGGCCGGAATTTATAAAATTTGTGATATTCTTGTGAACACTTCTTTTACGGAAGGCCTGCCTATGACGATTTTAGAAGCTATGGCTTCGGGGCTTGCCATCATTGCCACCAGGGTAGGCGCAGTGCCGCATGTGATAAAAAATGAAAAAAACGGCATTTTGTTGGAGCCCGGCGACCCTGATACTTTATCCCGGGCCATCATCGGCCTGCTCAAGGACGCTGATAAAAGAAAAGCACTGGCCCGACAAGCCTTCAAAGACGTCTGCGAACATTTTAGTGAACAACGTATGGCCAAAAATTACAAAAATCTTTACCAGGGATTGGTGAAATGACATGAATGTCCTTTTTCTGGCTCCAAGATTGCCCTGGCCGTTAGATACCGGAGGCAGGCTGCGTACTTTCAACTTATTCAAACAACTTTCAAAAATTGCCAGGATGCATATGGTTTCTTTTTCTTTTGAATCCCGGGATGAAGAATGGAAAAAGGAAATCGAAAAATTAGGGGTCCGGGTCACCCTGGTGCCGGCCCAGGAATCATCTTCTTTTCAACGGGCATGGAACATAGCCTTCAAGCCGCTGCCGCATTCCATTGTCAAATATCAAATCCCCGTAATGAAACAAACTTTAGAAGATTTAACTAAATCTGAACATTTTGATGCCATTCATATCGACCATATACATATGGCCTATTACAATGACTGCTTTAAAGGAATTCCCTGCTTTTTAGATGCCCATAATGTGGAATATAAAATTTGGGAACGCTGCGGGGAAGTCGAGCCAATGCTCATAAAAAAACTGCTTTATTACCAGCAGTCTTCAAAAATGAAAATCTACGAGGCCATAAAAACAAAAGAATTTAAAGGCGTTTTCACCTGCTCTGCGGATGACAAAAAAATATTAAGCGAAATAACCCCAGGGGACGTTCCCATATATGTCATTCCCAATGGCGTGGACACTGAATTTAATTCGCCCGATCCTGCCCAAGGCTCAAACGAAGAAGAAGCTATTGTTTTTACGGGGTCCATGAATTGGCTGCCCAATGAAGATGCCATAACTTTCTTCTGCAGCCAAATCCTTCCTTTGATCTGGCAAAAGAAGGAATCAGTTAAATTTTATGTGGTTGGGAAACACCCGTCACCCATGATCAAAGACCTGGCCCGGCGCGACCCCCGGGTCATCATAACAGGGCGGGTTGATGACGTAAGGCCGTATATCCGGCGTGCAAGGGTCTCTATCGTCCCCTTACGCATTGGAGGAGGGACACGGCTTAAAATCCTTGAGGCCATGGCCTTGTCCCAAGCCATTGTTTCCACCTCCATCGGCGCGGAAGGGATTGAGTACACGGATGGCAAGAATATCCTGGTGGGAGACAGCCCCCGGGACTTTGCAGACAAGGTCTTGGCTTTATTAAATGATCCTCAAAAATCCAAAAAAATAGGCATGGAAGGCCGTAAATTCGTCTGTGAAAAGTACGACTGGAATATTATCGGACAAAAACTCAAAACAATTTACGAAGGATCTATCCATGCCTGACAAAAATAAAATAATCATTTTATTACTGGTCATAGGCCTGGGTTCTGCCGGATTGTTCCTTGCTGCCAAAATCAACCGTCAAATAAAAAAAATTTTTATAAAAGTGGCCGTTAAGGCCGACCATATAATAAACAGGAAACCCGGGCCCGCCCGCTTTAATGCCCCGGCATGGGCGAGCCCCTCGATTTTCTATTCGGATTTGACCGCGGGGCCAAATACGGGCGGGCAAAATAACAACGGTGTTTTTGTGACAGTTTGGGGGAATAACTTTGGCCCTTCCCAGGGTTCTTCTTACATAACAGTCGGGGGCGGCCAGGCCAATAATTATCCCACATGGACCAATACGATGATATGTTTTCAGTTAGGGCCTAATGCTGCCAGCGGAAATATAGTTTTAGTCACATCAAAAGGCAATGCCAACGGCCCGGTCTTTACGGTCCAGCCAGGTGATATTTATTTTGTGCAGCCAGGTGCTGAAACTAACGGTATGGGGACATACGAGAGCCCCTTTAACCATCTTGTGTCTTATGAAGAAATTGCTAATCCTGGAGACACTGTTTATGTGCGGGCAGGGACAATTTACGACGAAATAGACGGCCATGCCGGTTGGCATAGCATTGTTTCGCCGGAAAGAGGAGGGAATCCGGACAGTCCCGTGTCCTGGATCGCTTACCCGAATGAAACAGTGACCCTGCAAGCTGACGGAGGGGTACAGGCTTGGCCGGCCGACGGAAGCGATAATGTCCAGTATATTTTCAGGGGTGGCACTAATTGGCATACTATTTCTAAATTTAAAATGCTCATCAGCGGCAATAATGTGATTTCTGCGCTGGACAGCACTGGCAGCGACGGTTGGAAAGTGGTCGGCAACGATATTACAGCGGGTAATTATTCATACGGCATCGTTGGCCTTGCCGGTAATTTTAGTTCGGTATTGGGCAATGACATACATAATTCCGGTAATGACAGTTTTAAGAACATGGACCATTCCATCTATTGGGACGGGGCGGGAAGAAATGTCGAAATAGCATGGAATTATCTTCATGACAATAAAAATACAGGATGGGAGATCTCTTGTTTTCATGAAGGGACACGGGTGGGAAAAATCCATGATAATCTTATAACCAACGCAAACGGTTATAATTTAAAAGGCATTCTTTTAGGGGATGTTGATAACGGGGAAGACCAAACTACACAAGAAGAGTCAACATATGATGTTTATAACAACGTACTTTACAATTTAGGGTATGACGGATGGGGCGGGGCCATACAAGCGGTCAGCGGGACGGCCTATATCTACAACAACACTATTTACCAGAGCCGTGAAAGTAAAGGAACTATCCAATTCCCCTCCGGAGGCATCGGCCCCGGTGGCCATCCTGTTTGGTATGTTGCGGACAACATCATCTATAACTCAATATCGAATTCCTTATATTTATCGGATGCCAACGGCAACAATCCAAACTGGGCCAATTTTGCCTTATTAACGAATAACAATTATTTTGGGGCCGGTCATGGGCCTTCCCAAGACCCAAAGCCGGTGAATGCAAATCCTCAATTCGTTTCCAACGGCACTGATTTTCACCTGCAAACCGACAGTGGTGACATCAATGCCGGTTATGATACAACGGCCATTGTTGCAGAAGACCTTGACGGTTTTGTAAGGAGCAGTACTCCAACGATCGGTTCATATGAGTATGCCGACAATTCCTCACCTTTTATCGCGCACGATGGGATCGCTGTGTTTACCGCGTCCAGCCTTGACCGTATTTTTCAGGACGGCAAGACCCTGCTTAAACCCGGCTTTGGCAAAACAGAGTCAGTTTCTTTGGCTAAAAATGAATACGGATCATTCCAGGTCGTTGTACAGTCTAAGGCCAAGAAGATAAACGATGTTGAATTGGAAGTCTCTGATTTTCTCAATTTGAACATGGGGTCTAAAATAGGCAAAGAAAATATTTCTATAAGGGTGGTTGGTTACGTGCCTACGATCAAACCGTATTATCCTGTAAAATATGTAGGACTTTGGCCGGACCCTCTGTTGCCTGTCCATCAGGCCAATATCGAAGCAAACATGACACAGCCCTTCTGGGTGACCATATATGCGCCCCCTGATACGGCCGCCGGAGACTATGAAGGAAATGTCACCGTTATGGCTGAGAATAAATCCATAAAAATAATCCCTTTATCCGTCCATGTTTACAATTTTGAATTGCCCAAAGCCGGCCATCTGAAGACCGCCTTTGATTTTTTCGGACAATTTACATCAAAAAGATATCCGCAGAGTAATAGTGAAAATGACAATACTTACAGGGCCAGGATCAAGGACCTCAATGATAAATATATTCTTGCCATGCTTAAATACCGCATGGACCCGATTTTAAATGTTGACCCCGGCTCCCAAAAGGAATTGGCCGATGTGGACAGGTACCTTGCCCAAGGCCTAAATAATTTTGCAATCGGAAAAAGAGGGGGATCTTTTAAGAACAATTGGCCGTCTGACGATAAATCAATAGAAGATCAATTTTCTCTTTACAGGACGTATGGTGAGGACCTTAAATTAAATAATATGCTGCAGTATGCCTATGTCTATCTTTGGGATGAAGGGGACATGGGGAACCCTCAAGTTGCCAAGATCGCTTCAATGGTCCACCGCGCCTACCCGGGATTGAAAAATATGGTGGATTACCACGGTATTTGGGACACTGCCGACAGTACCGGTTGGATCAAGGATATTGATATCTGGGCTTTTCAAATTGATGATTTTAATGAACAACGGATGCGTAAATTACAGGCCATGGGTAAAGAAATCTGGATGTATATTTCAGGCCCGTCGGGAACAAACACTCCAAATTTAGACATAGATTTCGATTCCATTGATTACCGCATCATTCCCTGGCTGTGCT
>Ga0207051_1046_pt1 | contig 21331 bp, 24 predicted proteins | sample Alteio_BWMinCont_61_FD_153292 | JGI IMG/M metagenome (GOLD analysis project Ga0207051, IMG submission 153292) | Enriched cells from forest soil in Barre Woods Harvard Forest LTER site, Petersham, Massachusetts, United States -... | ecosystem: Environmental > Terrestrial > Soil > Temperate forest >...
AGCTGGTGATATTGTCCTTCTCGCCGGTAAAGGGCATGAGAACTACCAGATTCTTGCCGATCGTACCGTGCCTTTCGATGATCGTGAAGTGGCGTCCAGGCTCGTGAAGGCGACGGTGTGATGCTCACCCTTCGTGATGTCATTCGCGGTACGCGCGGGCAGCTCGTTTCAGGCTACCCTGCCACAGAATGTGGGCGCGTATCGATCGATACGCGGACCCTTCAGCGCGGGGATGTTTTTTTTGCTCTCCAGGGGCCGCATCACGATGGTCACCACTATTTAAATCAAGCCGCTGAAAAAGGAGCCTCGGCCTTGGTGGTTCACCGATTGGACCCTAATCTTCAGTTTGACCATCGCCCAATGCCGGATCTTGTTCTCGTCTCCGATACGCTGGTCGCGCTTCAAAGTGCGGCCAAGACCGCTCGTGCAGCGGCGGGGAAAACCCGCGTGATCGGGTTGACCGGATCCAACGGAAAGACGACGACCAAAGAGATGTTGGCGGGCATTCTCCGGCTCGCCGGAAAGACGCTGGCCACGCGCGGCAACTTAAACAACCATATTGGTCTTCCTTTGGTTTTGACGGAGCTTACCCCGGAACATCAATTCGCTGTCGTCGAAATGGGGACCTCGATGAAGGGCGATATGGACGTGTTGGTCGGTATCACACAGCCTGAGGTAGGATTGATTACGAATGTCGGCATGGATCATTTGGAATATTTAAAAACACCGGAAGGCGTCCTGGCCGAGAATCGGAAGCTTTTTGACGCCTTGCCCAAAGACGGAATAGCCGTCGTCAACCTCGAAGATCCTTTGCTTAGAGGACTCGTGGGCCATCTCCATTGCAAAATAATGACGTACGGACGAACGTCAGACGCAACTGTGCGAGTGGCGGAGATACTCCCTTTACTCGATTCGATTCGATTTAAGCTGTTTTTGGGCCAAGAGGAATGTGTCGTGACGTTGAACGGGGTTGGTGAAGTCCAAGTGTGGAACGCGATGGCCGCCGCGGCGACCGCTTTGGCACTTGATATTCCTTCTCGGATGATCGTAAAAGGACTCGAAGCCTTTAAGCCCGTCCGCATGCGGATGGAAGTGCTCCGTCGCGCGGATGGGACCATTTTGGTCAATGATGCCTATAACGCAAACCCTTCTTCGATGCGCGCTTCGATTGAAAGTATCTGCCGCAGCTATCCGCAGCAGTCGCGATGGCTCGTTCTGGGTGATATGCGCGAGCTTGGATCCATTTCGCAGCGCGAGCATGAGTCATTGGGACGATGGATCGCTGGACAAAGCGTTGACCATGTGTTCTTATACGGCCGCGACACGCGCTTTGTACTAAGAGGGATTTCGGCGGAAAATCCAAAACAGATTGTTGAGAGATACCGCAAGAAGCGGCAGCTTGTAGATGCTTTAAATCAGCGCTTGCGTGAAGGGATCAGACCCGTCATCCTTTTTAAGGCGTCCCGCAGTATAAAACTAGAACAGGTGAGTCATGCTTTATTATCTTCACCTTCTTAAGCCGGCTTTTTCGCCGCTGAATGTTTTCCAATATATTACCTTCCGATCGGCGGGAGCGTTTCTAACGTCGTTATTCATTTCACTTCTATCCGGGCCCGGTATTATTCGATGGCTGCGCGCGAAGAAAGGTCATAAAATCCGGGTCGATACGCCCATTGGCCACCAGGCCAAGACCGGTACGCCCGCGATGGGCGGCTTGATCATTTATCTGGCGATGGCTGTCGGGTGCATTCTTTGGGCACGTTGGTCAGATCGCTTTGTCCTCTTGTTTTTATTGACGTGCACCGTGCTTTGGCTTCTGGGATACGCCGATGACTATGTAAAAATGGCGGAACATCGGAAGGATGGTCTTTCACCGGCCATAAAAATGGGTGTTCAGATCATCCTGGCTTTGGGAGTGGCTGCTTATTTGTATATGGATCCTCCGAACGCCTTGCGCGCCACGTCTGTCAGTGTTCCTTATTCCAAAGAATGGTTTCTATATCTCGGGGTGCTGTATATTCCTTTCTTCATGCTGGTCCTTGTCGGATCCTCAAACGCTGTTAATCTTGCCGACGGATTGGATGGACTTGCCTGCGGAACTCTCATCATTTCGGCGCTCACCTACGGAGTGCTGGCGTATTTAGCCGGACATGCCCGATTCTCGGGTTATTTGAGGATTGTTCCTGTCCAAGGCGCAGGCGAGTTGACCGTTGTCCTGGCGTCTCTGATTGGTTCTTGTCTCGGTTTTCTTTGGTACAACGCTTACCCGGCGGAGGTCTTTATGGGGGACACCGGTTCTTTGTTTCTTGGAGGCGCGATAGGGATCGTATCTTTGTGCGTCAAGCAGGAACTGCTGCTTGTCGTCGTAGGCGGCGTATTTGTGGCGGAGGCCCTTTCGGTACTGCTTCAGGTCTATTCGTTCCGTGTGCATAAACGGCGCATTTTCAAGATGGCTCCTTTGCATCATCATTTCGAATTGCTCGGCTGGCCGGAATCCAAAGTAACGATTCGCTTTTGGATTGTGGCCGTCATCTTGTCGTTGTTCGCACTCGCATCTCTTAAACTGAGATAATCACGCCGTGAACGGATTGCGAGTCGGTATTATCGGTGCCGGACGCTCAGGTGTAGCGGCGGCCAAGTTCCTGCGTCGGTTGGGAGTTCGGGTTCTCCTGAGCGACCGCCAGCGCATCACAGCTTCTCTTCCTTCCTCCATCCAAACGGAGTCCGGTCCGCATTCCGACCGATTGCTTGATTGCGATTTGATTATTCGCAGTCCCGGTGTTCCAAACCATCTTCCGATCATGAAGAAAATCGCTCTCCGGCGAATTCGGGTATGGAGCGAACTGGAACTGGCCAGTCGTTTTGCACGTGCCGAGCACCTTGTCGCCATCACGGGAACAAACGGAAAAACAACCACGACAACGCTTGTGGGAGAGTTTTTTAAGACCCTGAGACGGCCTCTTTTTGTAGCTGGGAATATCGGTATGCCCTTATCTGAGGTTGCCTTAAAGACGACACCCCGATCGACGATTGTGCTTGAAGTGTCAAGCTATCAGCTCGAAAATATTGAATCCTTTCATCCTACGTTGTCGGCGATTCTTAATATTACTCCGGACCATCTTGAGCATCACGGGTCGATGAAAGCTTATGCGTCGGCCAAAGGAAGAATATTTGAAAATCAGACGAAAGACGACGTGTGCGTTCTAAACGCGGACGATCCTTGGTGTCGTCGTTTGGCTCGGCGCTGCCCCGCTAGGGTGTGTTGGTTTAGTCGTCGGCAAAAGGTACGGAAGGGTGTTTATTATGACGGCCATGGAAATATCGTTCTTCGCTGGGGGAATTATCGGTCCCGATTCGCATTAAGGACCCACCTTCCGGGTCCGCATAATATTGAGAATATTTTGGCAGCTGTCGCTCTGGCACTAGCTGGAGGTGTGTCCTTGTCCGCCATACGCCGCGTTTTGGCCCGGTTTCATGGGGTCGAACACCGCTTGGAGCTTGTGCGCATCCTTCACGGCGTCCGCTATGTGAACGATTCCAAAGCGACCAATGTCGATTCAACGCGAGTGGCTCTGGCTTCATTTGCAGATCCATTAATTGTCATTTTGGGCGGCGAGGGCAAAGGGGCTCCCTACTCCCCATTAAAGTCCTTGATTAGAAAACGAGCCAAGCGTCTTCTTGTCATTGGGGAAGACACGCCTGCGATTGTTCGCGAACTGAAAGGGATTGTTCCTCTGGAGAAGGTCGGCCATTTGGCTAAGGCTGTTCAACACGCCTCGCGCGTGGCGGAACATGGAGATGTTGTCCTTTTGTCGCCGGCGTGTGCGTCATTTGATCAATACAACAATTATGAAGAGCGAGGACGGCACTTTAAACGTCTCGTCAAGAAGCTCGCATGAAACGACGTCGCGTTCTCATCGATCAGCCGCTGCTCTTTTGCACCCTGGCGCTTCTGGCCCTGGGGCTGGTTATGGTCTTTTCGGCCAGCGCCAATATGGCCGAAGCGCGCTATGGATCGGCTTATCTTTTCGTCCGGAAAGAACTGCTGTGGGACATTTTAGGGTTCATAGTCTTATTCGGGTGCATCCGGTTGGATTATCACAAATGGCAAAAGGTATCCGTGGGCTTACTGTCGATTGCGTTCGTTTTGTTAGCGGTCGTGCTGGTGATCGGTCCTGTCGTTAAAGGGGCTCGGCGTTGGATCCCCTTAGGATTTATGAACATCCAGCCCTCAGAAGTCGCCAAACTGGCCGTCATTATTTGGCTAGCCGATTTCCTGGACCGGCACCGCAGCCAGATCCAAGATTTTAGGAAAGGATTTATGCCTCCGCTGATCGTTCTCGGACTTTTGCTGGTGCTGATCCTCAAGGAGCCGGATCTGGGCACGCCGCTGCTTTTGGGAACAACGGGACTGATTCTTTTATTTCTGGCCGGTGCTCGGACCATCCACTTGCTCGGAATCATGGTAGTGAGCCTTGTGCCGTTATATTACGAGCTGTTTCATGTGGTTTATCGCTATCGGCGTCTTATGGCATTTTTAAATCCCTGGGCGGATGCGGGGGGGGCTGGGTATCAACTGACACAGTCTCTTCTGGCGTTCGGGTCCGGAGGTCTTCTCGGCAAAGGGCTTGGGGCGTCGCAGCTGAAGCAACTTTATCTACCGGATCCTCATACCGATTTTATTTTTCCTGTCATCGGCGAAGAGCTGGGTTTCGTGGGAGCGGTGAGCGTCATTGTGGTATTTATTTATTGGGGCCTGCGAGGGTGGAGTGTCGCTAAGCGAGCCCCCGATCTTTTTGGTCAGCTTCTAGCGGCCGGCATTACGTGCTGGGTGCTGCTTCAAGCCGCTATCAATATGGGTGTATCCTGCGGTCTATTGCCAACCAAAGGCCTGCCGCTTCCCTTCGTTTCGTTTGGCGGATCCTCGCTCATTATCACGATGGCGGCCGTTGGGATTTTACTCAATATTTCAGGCCAAACGATCAATGAGCGCGGCGTTGGCTCGCGTCGCCTTCCATCAAGAGGCCGAACATGAAAATTATGATTATTGCTGGCGGAACGGGCGGGCATCTTTATCCCGGGATTGCTGTGGCCAGAGCGCTCGGAGAACATGACATTCTCTTTGTCGTCAGAAAAGGGGATTTGTGTAAAGATATTCTTAAAGGCGAAGGTTTCGCGGTCCGGGAAATTGCGGGCCAAGGGGTTCCTCGATCAGTCAGTGCGAAAGTCGTTTCATTTCCTTTCGCCTTTATTCACGGATGGATCGATGCTTGGCGGGTGCTTAGGGCTTTTCACCCCGATGGTGTTCTGGGGATGGGGGGATATCTATCGTTTCCCGTTGTTATCCTAGCCTCGATGCAAGGTGTTCGGACCTTGATTCATGAACAAAATGTTGTTCCAGGCCTGGCGAACCGCTTTTTAAGTCGATGGAGCCGGTCCGTGGCGGTTAGTTTTGCGGAGAGTCAAACCTACTTTCCAGCAGCGAAAACATGGGTTTCAGGTTTACCCGTTCGGGAAGAGATGGGCACTTTGGATGCGGTGTCCGGGAGAAAGGCATTTGATTTGGATCCTTCGCTGCCGACGCTCCTTGTTTTTGGTGGAAGTCTGGGTGCCAAGAACCTGAATCATAAAATTCTCGATCTTTGGGGCGAGCTTCTAAAACGGACGTCGTCTTTTCAGGTTTTGCATGTGACAGGACAAGCCTCGTTTAAAGAAACCAAAGCGGCATATGAAAAGCTGACCCTACGATCGGTCGTTCTTCCCTATTGCAACAATATGGCTTCCGCCTATGCGGCGGCGGATTGGGTGATCTGCCGGGCTGGTGCTTCGACCGTCGCTGAATTAGCGGCCTCCAGGCGGCCGTCGACGTTAATCCCCTATCCTTTTGCGACAAATAATCATCAGCAGTTTAACGCTCAAGTTCTTAAGGACGCGGGTGTTGCCGACGTCATTTCTGAAAGGGAGTTGGATTTGACGTTCTTGGCTGCGCGTCTTGAAAAGATCATCAACGATCCGAAAGAACGGTCGAAAAGGATTGAATCGTTCGATGAGCTGACCCATTTTTCGCGCCGTAACAGCCAGGCGGCGAAAGCTCTGGCCGATTTTATATCTGGACGGAATTCGCAAATCTAATATAATCCGCGATATATGCCTCAAACAGTTCTCGTCGTAGATGATGATTCCAGCATTGTTCACCTGCTCAAAGAAGACCTTGAAATGGAAGGCTATAGCGTTTTAGAAGCCTACGATGGTCAAGTCGCTCTTCAGCTCGCCAAGAAACATAAGCCCAATTTGATTGTGATGGATGTGAATATGCCGCTCATTAATGGCTTAAAGGCGCTGGAAAATTTAAGAAGTTCTCCTGACACGATGCGAATCCCAGTTCTATTCTTAACCGGAGAGGCCACGGCCAATGTGGCTCCCTCTCTTTCCACCTCGCCGCGAGTGGCGCATGTCAAAAAGCCTATCGACTTGGATGATCTCAATTCTCTCGTGCGTCAGATGATCGAGAAGTATCCCATCGAAGCCGTCTAAAATCGAAGTCCTATTTAATCTCTGGGTCTTTTGCCTTACTTTTCGAGACATTTGCCCCATTGTGCCCAATCTTCTGATTTTTTTATCGTTTAATCGTGAGCTTTCCATCGCATCGCGACACCGAAAACGAGATCCATGTTGAAGAGTCCGGGGATTTTTCCAAGCCGCACCAAATCCTCGTGGCTGACGACGATCCGTCGATTGTAAACCTTCTTCGGGAAAATTTTGAGGAGATGGGCCATCACGTGCTTTGCGCCTATGATGGACAAGCTGCGGTTCGCCTGGCGCGGGAGCATCATCCCCATCTCATCATTCTCGACATCAACATGCCGATGACCAGCGGCTTAAAGGCCTTTGAGTTTTTACGTTCGGGCGAGGACACGTCGCGGACCCCCGTCATTTTCATCACCGGAGAGCGCAGCATCGATGTGATTCCTGCGCTTGAAAAAGCGTCCCGTGTGGCGCATGTCAAAAAGCCTTTTGACCTCGACAGTTTCAACTCCCTCGTTCTCGAATTTCTTCAAAATTATCCGATCGACTAGTTTCTCCCGCCGATTTGCCCACAAGGGTATAATCAAGTGTGGGCACATTTAAACTCCATTCGGAATTTCAGCCATCAGGGGATCAGCCTGCCGCGATTGTGGAACTGGTGTCGGGTCTTCGCGCCGGCGCTCGTCATCAGGTACTTTTAGGGGTGACTGGCAGCGGAAAGACCTTCTCTGTCGCCAACGTCATTACCCAAATTCAGAAGCCGACGCTGGTCCTGTCGCCTAATAAAATATTAGCCGCTCAGCTGTACGCCGAGTTTAAGCAATTCTTTCCGGAAAACGCGGTTGAGTATTTCATCTCATATTACGACTACTACCAGCCGGAAGCGTATGTTCCTTCTTCTGATACCTATATTGAGAAAGATTCTTCCATTAATGACCATATCGACCGGCTGCGCTTAAAGGCGACGAGCTCCCTCTTAGAACGGTCGGACGTCATCATTGTCGCCTCGGTGTCCTGCATCTACGGGTTAGGTTCGCCGGAAAATTACAAATCCATGTGTGTAGGTTTGGAAAAGGGAAAGAATACGCCTCGCCAGGAACTCCTTAAAAGCCTAGTGAATATCCATTACGAGCGCAACGAAGTCGAATTCTCGCGAGGAAAATTCCGCGTCAAAGGGGATACAGTCGAAATATTCCCGGCCTATCTTGAAACCGGCATCCGGGTCGAGATGTGGGGGGATGAGATCGAAAAGATATCGGAAATTCATCCCGTCACCGGGAAAGTCATCCGCGAAAAGGAGCGAACCTATATCTATCCCGCCCGACATTTCGTCAGCACGAGGCCTGAGTTGGAAGAAGCGGCTAAGGCGATTCGCGCGGAACTCGTCGATCAGCTGGCTGTCTTAAAGGGCAAAGGAAAACTCCTTGAAGCGCAAAGGCTCGAGCAGCGGACTCGGTTCGATATGGAAATGATGCTCGAAATGGGGTTTTGTCATGGCATCGAGAATTATTCGCGGCATCTCACGGGGCGCAGGCCTGGAGAGCGGCCTGCCTGTCTGATTGATTATTTCCCCAAAGATTTTTTGCTTCTGGTAGATGAGTCGCATGTGATGCTTCCTCAGGTGAGCGGCATGTATGAAGGCGACCGATCCCGTAAGCAAGTCCTCGTGGAGTACGGGTTCCGATTGCCTTCGGCTCTGGATAATCGACCGTTAAAATTTCCTGAATTCGAAGCGCTTGTCCCGCAAACCATCTATATCTCCGCAACGCCAGGCCCTTATGAACTGAAGAAGTCCGGCGGGGTAATTATCGAGCAAGTGATCCGGCCAACCGGATTGGTAGATCCGGCGGTTGTGATCCGCCCAACCGAAGGGCAGGTGGACGATCTGTACAAGGAGATCGAAGCCACGGCGAAGAAGAAAGAACGGATCCTCGTCACGACCCTCACAAAACGAATGGCGGAGGATTTAGCCGACTATTTTCTTCGAAAAAATCTTAAAGTGCGCTATTTACACTCAGAGATTGATACCCTTAAACGCATCGAAATTCTAAAAGACCTCCGAAAAGGAAATTTCGATACATTGGTTGGTATTAATCTTCTCCGTGAGGGGCTCGATTTACCGGAAGTCTCTTTGGTGGCCGTTTTGGATGCGGATAAAGAAGGTTTTCTTCGTAGTGAAACGACCCTCATCCAGGTTTGCGGCCGCGCGGCCCGAAACGTCAATGGGCGCGTCATCCTTTACGCCGATCGTGAGACGGGCTCCATGCAGAGGGCTATGCAGGAGATGGAACGACGCCGGAAAAAGCAGCTCCAATATAACCTCGATCATGGCATCGAGCCGAAAACAATCCAAAAATCGGTACAAGAACTTGAAGAGTTCCAAATTCAGGCTTACGGGGCGCACGTTTCCCGACTTTTTATCGATGAAAAGGAGCCATTGCTGCATCCAGAGCGAATTCCGGACCTTTTACGTGACCTTGAGACACAAATGCGAGAGGCGGCCGATAACCTCCAATTCGAGCTTGCAGCTACTTTTCGCGATAAAATCAATGAGATTCGACAAATGACACTTCAAAAAAAGAGTTGAAAAGAAGAGCGTCTCAAGATAGACTTTTTTCATAATGCGCCGGATTTACAAGCCGAAATCGAAAAGTCGCCCCAAAAAAAAAGGCCTTAATGAACTCCTTAAGGCCTATGATGAGCTTGATCGTACCGCCAAAACACTGATTCGAACCGATTATCTGCTTCATCGAGCCAACGAGCGGTTCGACCAGCAAATTTCCCAGCTGCACGCGCTCCATCGTGTCGGTTCCAGCATTAACTCCACCTTTGATCTAGAACTCATATTAAGCGGCATTTCGGAATCCATGACGAAGGACTTGGATTTTGAAAAGAGCGGCATTGTTTTCCTTGAGAAAAACTCTCAACGCCCGCTGCAAAGTGCCTATACCGGATTCTCGAGTGCCGAATATCGTCTCTTCCTCGATAGTTTTGCCGAGCTCCTCTTGCCGGCGCTTCAGCAAGAAGATGTCTATCTGCAAACAGCAGCTTATGCCCCCGTGGCCTGGGGAAAATTGCTGAACTCTCTTTCTGTCTCTTCCCTCTTGCTCTTGCCCATGCGTATCAAATCACGGCTGATCGGATTTATCGTCGGGGCCCGCTCGCACGTCACCGTGCGGTTGACCGATTCCGAGCGCCGATTCTACGCGATGTATGCCAGTCAGGCCTCGACGGCCATCGAAAATGCACGTCTTTATGAAGCGCTTGGACAGGCTAACTTGACCTTGGAAGAAAAGGTTCAGGAACGGACGAAGAATCTCGTTGCCGCCAATGAGCAGCTACGCGAACTGGATCAAGCGAAATCCAATTTTATTTCGTTGGTGTCCCATGAGTTGCGAACGCCACTGACAGCCATCAAAGGTTTTATCGTCACCCTGTTCCACTATGACAAGGAAATCCCTGAGGATAAGAGGCGCGTCTATTTGAGTGTGTTGAATGAAGAAACGGACAGGCTGACTCGCCTCATCAATGAACTGCTCGATATCTCGCGAATCGAATCAGGACGCATGGAAATCCTGTGGCGTCCAGTGTCGGTGCCTGAAGTCGCGCAGCGCGTCTTCTCCACATTGGCTGTGAAGGCCAATACCGTCAAGCTGGTCAATGAATTCTCCGATAATTTTCCGCAAATTGTCGCTGATCCCGACAAGCTGGAGCAGGTCCTCATGAATTTAGTGGGGAATGCACTTCGGTATTCACCGCCGGAATCATCGATACGTGTCATCGGGCACGTCCATGAGAACGGCGTTATTATTGGCGTGAAGGACGAGGGCCCTGGTATCGCGTTCGCCGAGTTGGAGAAAGTTTTCGATAAGTTTTACCGTTTGGATAATGAAGCAAACCGTAAAAACCCTGGGACTGGTCTCGGGCTGCCGATTTGCCGCGCCTTGATTAATCTTCATGGCGGAAAAATCTGGGTTGAAAGTGAAGTGAATCAAGGGTGTCAATTCATTTTCACTCTTCCTCTTAACGCGGATAAGCTGGAAGCGAAGGTTGACGAGGCGTCTAGGCAGGCCGCGTCATGACATTGGAAATCGGGATCGGCGTCAGTTCTCAAGCCGATGTTTTCGCGGCGGGTCAAGAAGCGGCCGAGCAGGTCATTTCGCATCTGGCGGGGCGACAGCCGGACCTGGTTCTTGTTTTTTCTTCAATTCGATTCGCGGACCCCCGAATGCTCAAGGCAGTTCGGTCTTTGACAGGGTCGGCGCCTTTGGTCGGATGCTCGGACGCTGGGGGTATTATTACATCAGGTCCGAAGCGCCGTTCGGTCACCGTCATCGGCTTGATTGCCAAGAATGGTTCTTTTGTTACTGGTGTCGAACGCCATATATCGCATCAGCCGCGCCAGGCCGGGGAGCGGTTGGCGGATACGCTGTCGCGACAAGCCTCTCAGGCGGCACGGTGTCTTCTTGTATTTCCAGATGGTCTTACCGTCAGTGGTTCGGACGTTCTTGAGGGGATTGTGAAGAAATTGGGTCGCGATGTGCCAGTGGCCGGAGGATCCGCTGCAGATGACCTTTATTTTCAGAAAACCTTTCAGTTTTATAACGATGAAATTTTGACAGACAGCGTCACCGGTGTTCTTCTCTGCGGAGATATTCATGCCGGTATCGGGGTACGCCACGGGTGGGTTCCGGTCGGACGCCCGCGTCGCGTGACCAGGGCTTTAGGGCATATTGTGTATGAACTCGATCGCCGCCCAGCCGTTTCGATTTATGAGGATTTCTTAGGTCTGAAACGGGAAGAATTAATGCAGGAACCTTTAGGCAGCGTGACCCTCACGTATCCTCTCGGAATGGAAATGAAGGGGCAATCGGAGTATTTACTCCGGGACGCTATTCGTGTCGGTCGCGCCGGATCCTTGATTTGTACAGGTGGTGTGGAAGAAGGAAGCGAAGTGCGGTTGATGATTGGGGGCTACGAGTCCGCCTTGGAAGCCGCCCAGCAATCCGCCTGCGATGCGGTGGAACGGTTGGGGGGCAAGCGCATTGTGGGAGCCTTGGTTTTCTGTAGTGTCGCCCGGCAGAAGATGTTAGGGAGCGAGTTCCAAGGCGAAGTGGATGTTATTCGAGACGCGTTGGGGGGATCCGGGGTTCGGATTGGCGGATTTTATTGTTATGGCGAGGTGGCGCCGGTTTGGAAGGGAACCGGGCGATCGCGGAAGTCCTTTCCTCTGTTTCATAATGAATCCGTTGTGGTGGTGGCGCTTGGATAAGTTGCCGATTATTTGGATCGTCGAAGATGACGCCAGTACGCAGCGTTTAGTCGCGGAACATTTGAAGGTGCGCGGGTTCCGGCCCGTTCTTTTCGATACGGCGGAAAAGGCCTATGCGGCCATGCGCGTGGGGTTGTCTGGGGAGTCCCCAGAGCCGCCGCCCGCTTTGATTATTCTCGATATGCTGTTGCCGGGCATGAGTGGTGTGGACTTAATCCGCTTACTAAAGCAGAATAAGGCGTGGGGGAAGATCCCCGTTGTGGTTGTCACCGTCCTTTCGCGTAAAGACAGCCTCTCCGTGGAAGCGGACGCTGAAGGGGCGTTTTGGGTAAATAAGCCTTTTGATGCGGGGCATCTGATGAGCACCATTGAAGATGTCCTTGCTTCGGTGGCGCAAGGAAGGAAACAGTCCTAATGGCCAAGATTCTTGTTGTCGATGATGAAGAGCATATCGTGATGATTTTAAAGGACAGCCTTGAGTTCAGCGGGTTCCAGATCATTACGGCCTATAACGGATTGGAAGCGATGGAGCGGGTGGCCCAAGACAATCCCGATTTGGTGGTGCTGGATATTGGCATGCCGAAGTTGGATGGCTGGGAAGTATGTCGACGCCTAAAGTCGGATGAGAAAACCAAGAACATTCCGATCATCATTCTCACGGCCTACGCACAGACGTCGGATCAGAGGAAAGGCGCCCAGCTCGGCGCGGATCGATTTATAACGAAACCCTGCGACTTAACATTCCTCGTAGAAGAAATTAACGCCCTTCTCGCGAACAAACCGAAGTCGTAAGCCTGGAAGTCTTATTTTTTATGCTGCGGAGGCCGAGGCCGCTGCGGGTGGTGGTATGGTTGGGTTGCTTTCCTGGGAAAAGAGCATCGGGACGAATTTATAGCCCTGTCCGGGCACCGTCAAAATTTGCTCGCCGGCTTTTTGGCCAAGCTTTTGCCTGAGATGGAGGATATGAACATCCAGCGCTCGGCTGTCCTGTCGACCCCATAGTCTTTGGAGAAGGTAGGTTCGGCGCACCACTTTTGGGCTCTTGCGAAGCAAGATGAAGAGTAGTTCCATTTCCTTGTACGTCAGATTATCCATCGGAGTACCGTTAATCGTCACGCGATGATGCGCGAGATCCACCATGGTACTGCCGGCTGCTGCGACCATGCGCTCCGATCGTCCCACATGGCGCCTTCGCAATAGGGCCTTAATTCGGACCACCAGTTCAGGCAGCTGAAAGGGTTTTACGAGGTAGTCGTCGGCACCGGTCTCAAATCCTCGAACGATATCATCCAGGCTGTCGAGAGCTGTCAGCATCAAAATGGAGACCGATTGAAAGCGAGGGTCGGAGCGGAGCTTTTTGCAGCATTCTAAACCATGGATATCGGGGAGCATTAAGTCGAGCGTGATGACATCCGGAACCATATTATCGAGGATTTCGAGCGCCTGCTTACCGCTTTCGGCGGTGTGCACCTTGTATTTCTCTTTGGCCAAGGTGTACTCGAGAAGGCTCCTCACTTCCGGATCATCTTCGACAACAAGAATTGTTGCGTTCATCTTCGTGCTCCTCTCGCAATACGTTCGATAAAATCCATCTGTTTCGCGCTGAGTATAACAGGAGTTATTTTGCTCCGCAATAACTATTATTTATGTGTAAAAACAATATAAAACACCAATTAACAGCACTTAATTTGACCAACAAAAACACATCTAAATCTAGATGTAAAAGTATGCATAAAATATCTATTGCAATCAATAGAAATGCGGGTTAAAAAAGTGTTGGAGGAACACAATGATTAATAACATACGGCGGTCTTCGAAACCATTTGAGAGATGCGGGAATGCGGGACTGCAATTTGATCCCACCGCAAAAGAGGTCGCCATCTTAGACCGCAGCGGTCGTGCCGTTTGGAGTCAAAGCAGGGGCCGAGAGACTTCTCCGATCCGCTGGAACGGAAACGATTTGCAAGGTCAAATGGTCCAGACCGGGGATTACATCTGCAAAATTGTGTATCCGGATGACAAAATCGCCTACCTCCCTTTTGTTTTCATGAAGCCCTAAACCGCCCACGGCGGAACTTCGCATACCCCTGCAGGATTTTGTTATGGTATGCGAGTGAATTGGAATTCTTCCGAAGTCACTTCTATCATTCGATCAGGACTACGTGAAGATTGTGCGCGCGCCGATCTCACGACGCGCATTCTCCTTGATTCCGCTTGGCGGATCGACGCCGCCATTGTGGCCAAACAGCTCGGCATTATCGCTGGACTTCCGTTGGCGGAGAAATTCCTTAAAGCCCTCGATCCCTCCATCCGATTCCGACAGATGGTTGTGGATGGAACCCTTGTCCGGCCGGGGAGGATCCTAGCCACTCTTAGGGGAAAAGCACGTTCCGTGCTCTCCGCGGAGCGTCCGGCCCTGAATGCACTGCAGCACCTATCCGGTATCGCTACCTTTACGCATCAGCAGCTTCAGAAGCTGAAAGGGACGGGCGTGCAACTCTTGGATACGCGCAAAACGCTCCCAGGCTGGCGCTTTCTGCAGAAGTATGCCGTGCGGTGCGGCGGCGGAACCAATCACCGGATGTCTCTAGGAGACGCCGTTCTTATTAAGGAAAACCATCTCGAGATTGCGCGATTGGCGGGAAGCGATTGGGTGACCCGTGTCCAGGGCGCGATGAAGAAACACCGCACGTTTCTGCAAATGGAGGTCCAGACGGAGCGTGATCTGCGCGATGCGATGCGGCTCAAACCCCAGCGTATTCTTCTGGACAACCTCAAGCCAAGCGATTTAAAGCGCATGAAACGAATTCTAAAGAAAGCGATTCCCGGAATCGAAATCGAATTTACCGGAGGCATTAAACCGGATGATTTGAGGCCTCTCGCGAAGCTCCGTCCCGATCGCATCTCGATGGGCCGCCTCACGCACTCTACCCCTGCATTCGACTGCAGTCTCGATATCACCCATGTCTATACGAAATAAGCTTCTCCAAACGCTGGAGGGGACGACAGGGAAGGTGTATTCCGGCGAAGTCTTGGCTCGTGAGCACGGCGTGTCTCGAACGGCCATTTGGAAACAAGTGCAGGGACTCCGGGATGCTGGATTTCCGATTGAAAGTATGGGCCGGCAGGGCTATCGTCTTCTGGTCCCCTTTGATTCTTCGCTCAGTTCTTACTCGGGCTCGGGAAAGATCGTCCCTCATTACTCGATGACGACCCAATCCACCCAGATGCTAGCCAAAGCCGGTGCTGCTGCAGAACTTCCGGAAGGCCATGTGTGGGTGTCCGAAATACAAACAAAAGGGCGCGGTCGTTTGGAACGGGCGTGGGAATCGAGTTACGGAGGGCTATGGTTTTCGATATTGTTGAGGCCCAACCTCGCGGCGTCTCGCGTGGCGCCCCTGACTCTTTTGGCTGGAGTTTGTCTTCGCGAAGCGATCTATCACGTAAGCGGCCTCGATCTTAAGCTTAAATGGCCCAACGACCTCCTCATCCAATCGGGGGGGATCTGGAAAAAATGCGCGGGCATCCTCACCGAAATGTCCGGTCAACTGGATCGGGCTGATTGGGTGATTGTGGGTGTAGGCGTGAACGTTAATAATCGGATTTCACAGACACTTGAGGGCCGGGCCAGTTCGCTGGCTGGCTTATCGGGTCGGTCCTGGTCTCGAGCGCTATTTCTAGAGTCCTTTATCGACCTTTTCATGAGGGATTACCATAAATTTAAGGTCGATGGGTTTGCCGGATTCCGCGCTCGGTACTGGAAAAATTATTATGCTCCCAGGAAACTCATGGTTCTCAAAAGCGCGTTAGGACTCATCTCAGGAAAAGCAGTCGGAATAGACGCTCACGGAGCGATCATGATAGAATCTCGACGGAAAATACGCACCTTTGTCGAAGGAGAAGTCGTTTTATGAGTTCCGTGATTCCAAAGCTGGGTTCGTCCGTGGTCGATTTAATCGGCAATACCCCGCTTCTGCGGTTGGGGCGGCTGAGCTATTGGCTGGGAGAAAATAACCCCGTCGAAATTCTAGCCAAAGCCGAGTTTGCCAATCCCGGTGGAAGTGTGAAAGACCGGGCGGCACTCCATATGATCCGGGAAGGAATCCGGGAAGGTCAATTGACCCGCGACAAGGTCATCCTCGATTCTTCTTCAGGCAATACGGGAGTGGCCTACGCGTTTATCGGTGCTGCGCTCGGCTACCAGGTGGAACTCGTCATTCCCGAAAATGCGGGGGAGAAGCGTCGGATAGCTGAGACGTTCGGCGCGCGTGTGATCCTGACAGATGCTCTCGAGGGTTCAGACGGCGCTATTGTTGAGGCTCAAAACCGCTTTAATAAAAGCCCTTCGCGTTATTTCATGCCGGACCAGTACAACAATCCCAACAATTGGAAGGCACACTATCAAACGACCGCGATGGAAATCTGGAAACAAACGCAAGGGCGCATCACTCATTTTGTAGCGGGGATCGGAACCTCAGGAACGCTCATGGGGACTGGAAGGCGCTTAAAAGAACTGAATCCAAAAATTCAAGTGATTGCTGTGGAGCCGTCGACGGCTTTGCATGGTCTCGAAGGGCTCAAGCATATGGAGAGCTCCATCGTTCCGGGAATATATGACCCCAAGGTGCATGACCGCAAAGTGTCGGTGTATACCGAGGACGCCTACGAAATGGTTTGCCGAATCGCCCGTGAGGAAGGGTTGCTGATCGGATATTCGGGCGGCGCCGCCCTTCAGGGCGCCTTTGAAGTCGCGCAAGGGCTGAAGGAAGGGGTTGTGGTGACCATTTTGCCCGACCGGGGCGACCGTTATCTCCGGAGCCAATTTTGGGATGAAGTGCTCTCTTTTTGGGAAAAGTACAACAGTAAATAGGTATGCCTCCCTCCATTCGTTTTACGGCAGAATCATGGAAGAACCTTCAAGAACAGGCCGAGACCGCTTATCCTTTTGAAGGCTGCGGACTCCTTGTAGGGCCCTTGGGTACGGAAAAAGTCGTTACAAAGGTTCTATTGCTCAAAAATGTACTGCGTGACGAAGGGCGGGGCCGCTTTGATTTCGCCTTTTCGCCTAAGGAATTCATGGAACAACAAATGGCGGCCGAGGCTGCAAATTTCGATGTGATCGGTCTTTATCACACCCACCCGGACCACCCACCGAGGCCGAGCAAAACAGATGAAAGCCAACCCATGTTGTCGGGTTGGATCAACATCATCGCGTCGGTTCATGGCGGAAAATTTAAAGAAGCCAAGGCATGGTGGCGCGAGGAAGACCACTTGCCATTCCTTGAAACGGGACTCGAAACGTCGCTAATTTGACAATTGGAGCGTTGTACGCTATATTGAGCACTCTTTCGAACACCCTACGGTTGATACCTGCTGGGAATCCAATGGAGGATCTAAAAAATGGCTGAATCACTGGTTGTCGTAAGCAAAATTAAGAAAATGGTAAAAGAAGCAGGCTTGCGTACCGGCGGAGACTATATCGATGCGCTTTCTAGCCGTGTTTCTCAACTCATTCAAGTCTCTGTGGACAAGGTCAAGGCCGACGGTTCAAAAAAGACCCTCGGAGCCGAAGACCTCCAATAGTCGCTTCGAAGATCCTGTGACGACCGCCGTCAATCCAGCACCGACCGGCTCGCACATTCGGTCGATGTTTGACAGCATCGCTTCCGACTACGACCGGTTCAATGCGCTGGCCAGCCTCGGTTTACATCACCACTGGCGACGAGCGTTATTGCGCCGGGTGCCGACTTCGGCGCGCATCCTGGACATTGCGACAGGGACTGGCGATGTGGCGTTTTTGGCCGCGCGGTCGGGCCATGCGGTGGTTGGACTGGACTTTTCAGAACGCATGTTGGAAACAGCCAGGCAGAAGGACACCAAGGGGAAAGTACGATGGATGAACGGCTCGGCAGACAAGCTTCCGTTTTCGGACCGGTCCTTCGAATGTGTGACGTCGGCTTTCGCTCTCCGAAACCTTCGCGGATGCCTGGAAGCGGTCTTTAAAGAGAATCATCGCGTGCTTCGTAACGGTGGGAAAGTCCTGCATTTGGATTTTGGACGGCCCAAATCAGCGTTGTCCCGCTGGGGGCACCGGGTTCATTTGAATTTTGGGGTCCCTTTAATTGGACAATGGGTCTGCGGAGAACGTTGGCCGAAGGGTTACCTGGAACGGACGATCCAAGAGTTTTATGAGCCGAACCAAGTGGCCGAATTGCTCGTGAAGACGGGTTTCACAGATGTAAAAGCGACACCTCTGACGTTTGGTGTCGTACAATTGTTTGAGGGTACAAAAAAGTGATAGCGCAGTACGGACATGTCCTTCTTTTCGTTATTTTCTCTGCCGGGTTTGCCGTTGCGAATCTGCTTATTCTTTCTCCATTACTGCGCTTTAAAAGCAACGATACGGTTCAAAAGACGGCCTACGAATGCGGTTTTGAACCCATTGGCACACCGTATGTTCCGATGGACATCAACTTTTACATTTTTGCGCTTCTTTTCGTGGTCTTTGATGTGGAGTCGTTATTTCTTTACCCCTGGGCGGTTATTTTCAGATCTCTTGGGTGGAATGGTTTTATCAGCATGCTCGTGTTTATTGGTGTTTTATTGTTCGGTTTGATTTATGCCTGGCGCGAAGGCGCCCTGCAGTGGGAGAAATAGATGGGCATCTTATTAGATAAAGGACCGCTCTATGCGGAACATCTTCCGGGCGGATCGTTGTTTATGGCGTCCGCGGATTCGTTCATTAATTGGGCGCGCAAATCGAGCATCTGGCCTCTGACCTTCGGTTTAGCGTGCTGCGCAATAGAAATGATGGCCGCCTATACCAGCAAGTACGATTTTGACCGGTTTGGCGTCATCCCTCGGCCGACACCGCGTCAAGCAGATCTCATGATCATTGCCGGAACGGTCACGAAAAAAATGGCGCCGCGCATCGAGCTTCTTTATCACCAAATGCCGGAGCCGCGCTATGTGATTTCCATGGGATCTTGCTCCAACTCCGGCGGTCCCTACTACGATGCCTATTCGGTCTGTAAAGGGGTCGACAAGGTTATACCCGTCGACGTCTACGTGCCGGGATGTCCTCCGCGTCCAGAAGCCTTGCAGCAGGGTGTTATCGCGCTCCAGAAAAAGATCATGTCCTACAGCATGCTGGCCGCGGCGAAGAAGAAAGCCCAGCCGATCGCATGAACGCCCAGGAACTTTTAGCGGCTGTTCAAGCGAAGTTTCCGACCGTGCAGGAGTTGCCCAAGGTCGCCGGCCAAGCGCGAAGCGAGGATATTCATCTGTCGGTCCCGGCGGCCGCGTTGGTGGAAGTGTGCCGGTTTTTGAGGTTTGACCCGCCTTTATCCTTTGATTCTCTCGCCTTCGTCACCTCGATTGATTGGAAGACGCATTATGAAGTCGTCTATTACATGACCTCTATTCTTCATAAACATAAATTGGTCATCAAGGTGAAGCTGGAAGACCGGGGCAATCCCGAGGTTCAGACGGTCTCGCCGATTTGGGCGGCGGCCGATTGGCAAGAGCGCGAAATTTTCGATTTAATGGGGATTAAGTTCCAGGGGCATTACAATATGCGACGGATTCTTCTGCCGGATGATTGGGAAGGTTTTCCTCTCCGTAAAGATTACGTAGCGAAGCCCGACCGATACGACTAATCAATTTAACCATGGCCAACGAGACCAACGTTCCAACCATCGCCACTGAAGTTTTCCCGACGCAGGCTCCTGAAAAGGGGATGTTCATTAGTTTGGGACCTCAGCACCCATCGACGCACGGCGTTTTGCGCGTCGCGATCACCTCTGATGGCGAAGTGGTCACCTCGGCGCAGCCGGACCTCGGCTATTTACACCGGGCCACCGAGAAATTGGCCGAAAAGCGTACGTATCCGCAAATCATCGTTTTGACGGACCGGCTCGACTATTTGGCGGCGATGACCAACAATTGGTCCTACTGCCTGGCGGTCGAAAAGTTAATGGCGGTCGCGATCCCGGAGCGTGCTGACTATCTTCGCATTATCGTCGGAGAGCTTCAGCGTATAGCGTCGCACTGCGTTTTCCTTGGAACCTACGGCATCGACATCGGGGCCTTCACACCCTTCTTGATCGCATTCGGCCGCGAGCGTGAAAAGATCCTCGATATGTTTGAAGAAATTTGCGGAGCGCGGCTCACCTACAATTACATCCGCATCGGGGGCGTCATGGCGGATGCACCCGAGGGGTGGGAAGCCAAGGTACGAACGTTTGTGAAAGAAATGTACGGTCATATTGATGAATACGATACCCTCCTGACCTACAACCCAATTTTTATGGACCGAACGAAAAATATCGGAACGATGTCGGGTGAAATGGCGATTGCTTGGGGAATCACCGGACCCAATCTTCGCGCGACCGGCATCAAGGCCGATGTGCGAAAAGACGACCCTTACGGTCTCTATCCCAAAATGAATTTTGATATCCCCGTCGGCAAGCAAGGGGATTGCTGGGAACGCTATTGGGTCCGTATTCAGGAAATGCGGGAGAGTCTGAAGATTATTGAGCAGGCGCTGGATCGCATTCAGCCTGGAGAAACGATGGGGAAAATTGCGAAGACGTACCGTGTGCCGCCCGGGGAAGCGTACGGTCATCTTGAGGCGCCGCGCGGTGACCTCGGGTTCTATATCGTGAGCGACGGATCCCCCAGCCCCTATCGCATGCATATCCGTGCCCCTTCATTCATTAACTTGCAGGTTCTTCAAGTGCTGCTCAAAGGGTGGAAAATCTCAGACGTGATCGCTATTTTGGGGAGCATCGATATCGTGCTTGGCGAGGTGGACCGCTAATGTTTGAATTGGGCCCTCTTCTTAGCAAACTCTTCCATGCGCTCAACGAGTTCGTTATCGGGCACGGCGTTCCGCCGCTAGGGGCATGGATTCTCGCGAAATCGATCCAGGCCGGCGTTGTGGTTTTGGGGGTCTCTTTGGTTCCGATGCTTTTGGTTTATGCGGAACGAAAAGTGTCTGCGTGGATGCAGTTTCGTCTGGGACCGATGGAAACGGGGCCTTGGGGAATTTTCCAGACCCTGGCCGATGGCGTCAAACTTCTCTTCAAAGAGGATGTAATCCCAGTCGGTGCCGATAAAATCGCCCATATTATGGCGCCGATGGTTGTTTGCGCCCCGGCGTTTGTTTGTTTTGCTCCGGTCCCTTTTGGGAAAGGACTCATCACGATTGATTTGGATATCGGGGTTCTCTTCATTTTTGCGGTTTCGGGCATTTCAACGATCGGCGTCTTGATGGCCGGCTGGGGGTCGGGGAATAAATTTTCGATGTTGGGAGGCCTCCGTGGCGCCGCGCAGTTGGTGTCCTATGAAGTTCCCCGCGTGTTATCGGTTGTCCCCGTATTGATGTTTTACGGAACACAGAGCCTGCGCGGTATCGCGCTGGCCCAAGAGGGGCGCTGGTTTGGCTTCATTCCAAAATGGTTTATTTTTTATCCGCTCGTGGGGCAGATTGCGTTCCTGATTTTCCTTATTTCATCCGTGGCGGAAACAAAC
>Ga0207051_1037_pt2 | contig 21239 bp, 29 predicted proteins | sample Alteio_BWMinCont_61_FD_153292 | JGI IMG/M metagenome (GOLD analysis project Ga0207051, IMG submission 153292) | Enriched cells from forest soil in Barre Woods Harvard Forest LTER site, Petersham, Massachusetts, United States -... | ecosystem: Environmental > Terrestrial > Soil > Temperate forest >...
GGGGGGCGGCTTTTTGGGCGTAAGCGGGCCCTCCCAGCAATAACGCGATCATGGCTGCCGCTCGAAGAACTCTCATGCATGGCCCCCTCAATTGTTGCCTTACATATCATTGCGGTCATCGTGGCGCCAACAGGACAGTTGGCCGCGCTCTCAGGCAATTTTTTAAGCTGCGGCCACCGGTACCCGCCGAGTGGCCGCATCCAGTGGCAGAATCACCGGCAGATCGCGAATTGTGCGCGAAGGTTGCAGTCGAGCGCACCAGCAATCTATCGATGGGGCCTGCGAGATTCAATCGGTATTATAGTAACAACCTGGCAGGCGACTGGACACCGACGGCAAATGTTATCTTAAACATAAGCCGATAGCGTCATTCCCGATTTTATGCGGAGGGATTGCATGACGTTCGGATTGAAGGGACGCCGCTTGCCTTTTTCGCGGCTCAACCTCGGACCCAAGGCCGTGTTGAGCGCGGCGCTGCTGATCGCGATAAATACCGCGCTGTTGGTGGGGGCGGGCTATTGGTCGTTGACGCGCGACTTCGGCGTCCGCGCCGAACGGGATATCGACCTCAATCTGCGCACGCTGAGTCTGGCGTTTAGTGAAGCCTTCCAGGAAGCCAAGATCACCATTCGCGATGGCGTCGTGGACCGCGTCGAAATTCCCAAGATGCCGGAATTTGCCGATCACCGCATCGTCGATCGTGCGACTTCGTATGTCGGCGGCAATGCTACCCTTTTCGTCTACGACGAAGCCTCGCAGCAATTTGTTCGCCGAACCACGAATGTCAAAAAGGAAAATGGCGACCGCGCGGTTGGCACGCAACTCGCGGCAGACCATCCCGGGCAAGTCATGCTTCGCCGTGGCGAGGCCTACAAAGGCCCGGCGATGTTGTTCGGCCGTCGCTTCTACACGGCCTATCAGCCGGTGTTTAGCCCCGCCGGCAAAGTGATCGGCATCGTCTATGTCGGCATTCCGACCGCGCAACTCGACGCCATGCTGTGGCAGGCGATCGGAGCGATGGCCATTGCGGCCGGCATTGCCGCCCTGCTCGCGCTTGCTATGACCATGGCGATTGTTCGACGCGTCACCAAGCCACTGAGGGCCGTGACGGAAACGCTGACCGTGCTTGCCGAAGGAAGGACGGATGTCGAGGTTCGGCACGCCGATCGTCACGACGAGATCGGCATGATCGCGCGGACTGTCGACGTCTTCAAAAACAACCGCATTGAGCGCCACCAACTCGAGGCTGAACGCATCAACGCTGAAAAGCTGGCGATGGAGCGGCGCAAAGCCGAACTCAATCAATTTGTCGAGGCGTTCCGCACCAAGATCGGCGGAATCATCGAGCAGGTGCTGAATTCTTCAGGACAATTTGAAAAGGACGCCCAGCAGCTTTCCGTGACGGCGCACTCGACGGCGGAGATGTCCGGTCAGTCCGCCGATGCTTCACGACAGGCCTCTGAGCATGTCCGCAGCGCCGCGACCGCTTCGAACGAGCTGTCGCAGTCGATCGTTGAAATCAGCCGCCGGGTCCAGGATTCCAACAATGTTGCCGCCGATGCGGTCAAGCAGGCCACTGCAACGGATCAGCGGATGGCGGAACTCACGGCGGCGGGCGACCGGATTGGGGACGTGGTGAAGCTGATCACCTCGATTGCCGAACAAACCAATCTCCTCGCGCTCAACGCCACCATCGAGGCTGCGCGCGCCGGCGACGCCGGACGTGGATTTGCGGTGGTCGCCCAAGAGGTCAAGACCCTGGCGGGTCAGACCGCCAAGGCCACCGACGAGATCAGCTCACATATCGTCAACATGCAGCGTGCCACGGGAGAATCGGTGGACGCGATCAAGGCCATCGGGCTGACGATCGAACGCATCAGCGAGATTACCACCTCGATTTCCTCCGCGGTCGAGCAGCAGGGCGCGGCGACCAAGAGCATCGCGGCTGGAGTGGAGGCTGCCGCCGGCGGCACCCTCGATGTCGCTGACAACATCGAACGCGTTGCACGCGGCGCTGGAGAGACGGAGACGACATCGGGTCAGATGTTAAGATCGGCAAAAGCCCTGTCCGATGTCAGTGTCCATCTCAGGGACGAAGTCGAGAGATTTCTGGACAGCGTTCGCGCGGCATGATGCGTTGAGCAAAGCTACCCCAGCCGCCAGCCGACCTCCTCCACGAGACTCTCATAGAACTCCGCATCATACGCCTGCTCAGGCGTCTGGCGCACGCGCTCGTCAAGGCGATGAGCGTCATCGCCGACCAGAATGCGCCAGTGCCCAGCTTTCACTCCATCGAGGATGATTCGCGCGGCCACGACCGCCGTCATCGGCGCATCCTCACGAAAGCTGCGGGCGCGTTCGGCAACCATGCCCTGAATTTCCTCATCCGGCATCGCCGAAACGTCGATACCGGCAACTGTGAGACGCACGCGCGTCTGCGCGACCTCATTCTCACTCAGCCGATCGGAATCCGTACCGTTTAGCACCTTGCGCGAATTGGCAACGATCGAGGTGCCGATATGGCCGGGCATCACGACCGAGCATTTGATGTGTGGCGCGTTAAGCCGGAGGTCGTTGATCAACGCCTCGGTAAATCCCTTCACCGCGAATTTCGCAGCGCTATAGGCGGTGTGCGACGCGCTGGGCCCAATGGAGGCCCAGAACCCGTTGACACTCGAGGTATTGACGATATGCCCCTCGTCAGCCTTGATTAGCATGGGGAGAAAGGTGCGGACGCCGAGATAGACCCCGCCCCAGCAGATATTGAAGGTCCTCTCCCATTGGTCGCGGGAGCTGGTGAACAGGCTTCCGCCGCCGCCAATGCCGGCGTTGTTGAACAACAGATGAATCTTGTCGGTCGACTGCTGCTCGGCGATTTCATCGCGAAACCGCAGCAACTGGTCCTCGATGGAAACGTCGGCAAGATGGGTGGTGACGCGCAGGCCCTGCGGCAGCCCTTCCACCTCGCAGAGCCGCCTGGTTTCCGCCATCGCGTCGGCGGAGATGTCGCACATCGCAACATTGCAGCCCTCGGCGGCCAGCTGGCGCGCAAGCTCGCGGCCCATGCCTGTCCCGCCGCCGGTAATGACGGCGATCTTTCCGGTAAAATCCTTCATGGGAGATTGGAACCTTTCGCTTAACGCTCCCGCGCCGTCGGCGCTGTGAAGCCGGCCCAGGTCAGATAAAACCCGATCAGCAACGCGGGCGCAAGAAACTCACGATAATGCTCTGCGTATCGGATCTGCTGCATCATCCCGGCAATCGCCTCGGGCGAGAGAATCAGAAGCAGAAGACCCTTGGCGAGGATCAACCAGCCCAACAACGTGACGACCACGGGCAGCACGCCGCCGGACCAAAGGTTATGGCCAACGACCATCGCAACGCCCGTCGCAAGGCTGATAATGGCGTAACCAAGCAAGAGCGGGCCGTCCGCGGCCGTGGTTTCGATAACGGTACCGCCGCGCACAAAGAGGCCGGCCACCAGCAGGATGATGAAGAGTCCGATGGATCGTGCAAGAAAAACGGTGAGCCGGGACATGTGAACCTCCGCTGCACCAGCGAGCCTGAAACCCCGAGACCTTCGCTACGCTGCACTAACTGCTAGCCGAGAACACCGCTCGCAGGGGGTGAGGCCGCCAGCGTCTCGTGCTTGGCGGCTGAGGCTCGCTTCGGCCTCCTGCCGGCTGGTTTTGCAGCATCCTTCTCCGCCTCGGCGAGGATGTTCATGGCCGCGGCCATCTCATCGAGAACCACCTTGTAGTCGCCGGTGGCTTCCTCGGGACACGCGTCCTTTTTTCCAGGAGATGCATCTTGCAGCTGTGCCGGCTCGAGCGCCCGATGATCGAACCTTACCCGCTCGAATTTCTCGCCGACAAACCAGACGCAAAGTACGCCTGTGATTTTGTCGTCATCGAAAATATCCGTGTTGACCGTATCGACCGTCATGACCGGGCCGCCGGATTTCAGCACGACGAGATCGCCCGACTTGATAGCGGTCATTGGCAAAGCCCACGGTCAGAACCGCGAATCGCGTTCGATCGCATCGCAACAATAGCAAATCGCCCCAACTTCTTCGCCCGCGCAAAGCTAAAGGGGATACGCTCATCTCGTGCTCATCTCGCAAAAGAGCACCGCCTGTGAGTAGAGTCGCGCGCTCAACATAAGTGCGACCTATCTGCCACTCCGACGCCCAAATAATTAGCGCGGCCACCGCGTCGTAAAATTTTAATTTAGACTATCACGATGAACTGATTCGCGGCACGAACATTGCTTTAAACGAACTGGCTGAAAAACTCAGGAGTGCGGCATGAAACGCCTCGTCCTTTGTACAGCGTTCGGTTGCTTGATTAGCGTAGCGAGCGCGAGTGCCCGTGATTTCGGGCAATGGGAAAACTCCGATCCAACCATCCGTGAATGGTACCAGGCCTTGATGCAGCCGGATAATCCCGCTGTCTCATGTTGCGGCGAAGCGGATGCGTATTGGGCGGATTCGTTTGAAGTCCAAGGCGACAAATATGTCGCTATCATCACTGACTCCCGGCCCGACGAGCCGTTACGTCGCAAACACATCGACGTCGGAACAAAAATCGTCGTCCCGAACCACAAGCTGAAATATGACCAATCAAATCCGACTGGTCACGGTATCATCTTCCTGAGCCGGGGCGATTACGTGTACTGCTACGTCGCGCCAGGCGGCGTCTGATTTGGTGCAGGGGAAGTCGAGCGCGGAGGGGGCTGCGTGTTCGACTTGCCCACTCCGGCCGCGGCAACGCCAGAGTGACGACAAGGCCCTGACGCCGGCCAGTGGCCCTCCTCGATGGAAAAGACCGGGACGGTACAGAGCGTCCGCGGTCGTCGCCGGCCATGGCCAGATGGCCGCCAAATTCGACGTCAGCGCCGTTGGCTCGCGGAATACTTCGGACCTATTGGTGTTCCGATTTAGCACGACTAAAATCGGCTGCTTGTGGTAGCCGCAACAGAACATGGGAGGAGCTATGATGAGGCTTTCGTACATTTATGGACGTCTGGCGATCGCTTTTGCAGCGATAGTGCTCGTGTCGGCATCCGCGTTTGCGCAGGGCACGCCCGTACGCGTTCGGGGCACTGTCGTGAGCCTCGACGGCTCCAAGCTCGTCGTTAAAGCCAAGGATGGCAAAGACGTCACCGTCAACCTGGCCGACAATTTTGCGGCGCTGGCCGTGGTCAAATCATCCATGGCGGATATCAAGGAAGGCACCTTCATCGGCACGGCGACCGTGACCCAACCCGATACAACCCTGAAATCGGTGGAAGTGGTCGTGTTTCCCGACAAGATGCGCGGAACCGGCGAGGGTCACTATCCCTGGGACTTCGGCCCCTCCAGCATGATGACAAATGCAACCGTCGCGAACGCCGTGAAGGGCGTCAACGGTCAGACCGTCACGGTAACCTACAAGGGCGGCGAAAAGAAAATCGAAATCCCCGCTGATGTGCCGGTAGTTGCGCTTGTTCCGGCCACCAAGGAGGAGATCAAACCCGGTGCCATCGTATTCGTGCCGACCCAACGTCAGGCGGACGGTTCGTTGAACGGTGGAGCCGTTCTTTTCGGCAAGGACGGTTTGACCCCGCCGATGTAGAAACTTTAAGCAGATCGCATGCGAACACATCCCGCATGCGATCTGCCTCGTCGGGCCAGGAATAGCGGGAAGCAAATGAGTTAGTTGGTCGGAGCGAGAGGATTTGAACCTCCGACCCCTAGTCTCCCAGACACAATTTATTTTCTGCCATAGGAAGACATGTGCTGACATAACCCTTGTTTTATGATGGATTTGCGTTGATACCCCTAGTCGGCAGCGCCATCAAATGTCATTCCCAGACCCGCGCCGCTTCCCAGCTGCTTCCCAGTTTCTGGGAAGCAAGAGGCTGGTGCCATGACCAAGCTGACGAACGACACGGTGCGAAACCTCCCGGCAGGCCCGAGCGGTGACACAATTTACCCGGATAGCGACCCGCGCATTGGCGTCCCCGGTTTTTGCCTGCGCGTCCGCAAGGGCGGTTCTCGGACCTTCATCATTCAATGGCGGCAGGGCCAATTCCAGCGCCGGGCCACCATCGGCAAGGTTGGCGTGCTGTCGCTTGATGAGGCGCGCAAGGCGGCTCGGAAAGCCCTTGTTGGCATCGATGAGGGTAACGACCCCCTCGCCGTCCGCGCCAAGTCCCGCGCGGACGGCAAGCTGATCTTCGAGACGGTGGCGCGGGAATATCTCGACATCCGCGCCGAGGACATGAAGCCCGGCAGCCTCGATCAATGCACGCGCCACCTGCTGAAATACTTCAGGGCGTTGCACCGGCTGGCCATCGGCAAGATCGACCGCGCGACCATTGCAGTTGAGTTACGGGCCATCGCCAAGAAAAGCGGCCCTGTGCAGGCAGATCGGGCGCGAAGCACCCTCTCCGCGATGTTCGGCTGGTGCGTCGGTGAAGGCATTCTGGAAGCTAACCCGGTGGTCGGCACCAACAAGCAGAGCAACACAAAAAGCCGCGAGCGCGTATTGACCGATGATGAGTTGGTGGCTGTCTGGACATCAGCGCCGGATACGGAGTTTGGCTGCATCGTCAAACTACTGATGCTGACCGGCCAGCGCCGCGACGAAATTGCCGCCTTGCGGCGGGCTGAAATTGAGGGCGGCGTACTCGCCCTGCCCGCTGCGCGGACCAAGAATAGCCGGGCACATGACGTGCCGCTCTCACCTCAGGCGCGGGCGCTGCTTAACGACCAACCGGAGAGCGCCGGGCGGGAGTATGTTTTTGGTAATGGCAGGGGAGGTTTTAGCGGCTTTTCATCCGCCAAGAGACGGCTGGATGAAGCCAGTGGCGTTGCTGATTGGACGCTGCACGACCTGCGGCGCACGATGGCAACCCGCATGGCCGATCTGGGCGTGCAGCCTCACGTCATCGAAGCGATCCTGAACCACGTCAGCGGCCACAAGGCGGGTGTGGCTGGCATTTATAACCGTTCGACCTATGCAACGGAAAAGCGCGCCGCTCTCGAACAATGGGGCGCGCACGTCGAGAGGCTGCTTGCTGTGGCGGAGCAATCGAACGTCACGGTGCTGAGACGCGCCACGGCAGTAGCGCGGGAGGCAATGTGAAAGACGATCTGGAAAAAAGGATGGAAAATTTCTTTCGGCAGGCAACAGATTTTCAGAACGGCACACGCAAAAAATATCCCGACATGCTGCTAGTGCCAATGTACGTTCCAGAATTGCCTGATCCGGATGGCGGAAACGTCCATAAGCCTTTGCCAGAAAAAGAGCGCGAGGAACTGCGCGAGCTACGGCGTTTGCGTCAGCAATACGTTGATAACTGGATGCAGTCGCAGCGGAGGCTGCTTTTTATCACACTCGGATTGGACCCCAACGAGGTCAATTCCGCGACCATCTGGGAAGCGGCGTTCGAGAGACTTGCTGCCCGGCATGTGAAGGGGTTTCAAATCACAGAAATCCCACCGAAAAGAAAGAAGGGACGCGGCGCTCCGCTCATACGCGACGACGCTTTCCAAGCCATAGTACTCGCAGGTGTTAATGAAGCGCGCAGACGCATCGCCAAAACGGAGAAAAAGGCTGTCGATAAAGTTTCGATACCTGCGGCAATCAAAAGCATGGATCGAAGATTTCGCAACTTGCTCAAAGATCGGCACGGTAAACCCTTGAAGGCATCATACATTGAGAAAATGTTCAGTCAGGCAAACAAACGATTGAAGCCGCAGACAAGGCCCGAGGGGCTTGTGCCGCTGACTGAACTTGGAAAGCTTTACAAAAATTCAAAGCCGGATTTGCCGGATTAATTGTCGCTACAAAAATTTTGCTCGCCTTACCTCGCTTTATCTGTATCAAAATAGGCAGCAATGTCATGCCATGTCCATCACGGAGCATGGCCAATGACCGATGTTCTTCATCCACAGCCCCAGCGCCGCCGCGTCTACTCGGTCAAGCGGTTTGCTTACGAGCTTGATGTTACCGAGCGCACTGTCTACCGCTGGATTTCCGCCCAGAAAATCCAAACCGTTCAAATCTCCGTTGGCCGACTTGGCATCCCAAGCCAAGAGTTAGACCGCGTTGCAGAACAGGGCGTGTCGTGAATGCACGCTGTCGTCAGCGCCGAGGTGCTGGCGGCATGGGCCGCAGCACTGCCGCCCGCATACCGAAAAGCCGCCTAACGCCAAAAGAAAAACCCGGCTGCGCCCTTCTTTGGGGACGGCGCGCAACCGGGCTTTCGGAGTGTTTAACATGCGGAAAATATCTGAAATGCGCCATCCTGTCAGCCCCGCTTTCGGGCTGCCTCATTACCAAGAAATGTTAGTTGCCCGGCTGCCATTTTTTGATCGGGTAGAACAGGCAATAGCAACCGGAACCAATCTCGACACATTCCGGTGGCTCCGGTCTCGATCAATCGACCCCGACCATGTGACCAATTTTGCCGGGCTGTACGTTGAAGCCGAAATCACAGCTATGCCCGGCGGAATTTTCAGTTTCTCGGAATGCGGGTTCTCGGCTTTTGTCATGATGGTGCATGACCGAGATGCCGAGACGCCGATTGATCTCATCGCATTCGCTAGAGACAAGCCGCGCCGCGTCTATCGATATTTCGGATATGCAGACGTTCTCGGTGTCGATCAACTCTACAACCCGACGAGTTATTTCGACGGCGACGGGCTGATGATACGCCGCGCACCGCTGGATTGGCTTTCCGCCGGTTGTACCGGGTGCGTCATCCTTGATTACGATGAGTTTGCTCACCGGCTCCGCGCGCTCGATATCCCGCAGTGTCGCCTTGTCGGGGAGAACGTCATCCATGCGAGGGAAATTTCAAAAGCACTTAACCCGTTGCCGCAAAGAGTTTCGATTTTTGTTTTGTGCCCGCCAACGGTGGCCGCGTCATGAAAATTATTCCTCTCGAAAAATTCGATGGCGCTGATTTGCCGGACGTGAATGCTTCGGAGCATCAGGACCGCGCCCATGCGACTGCACGCCGTGCCCGGTTGGATGTCATCTGCGCTGCCGATGTTGAACCGGAGTTGATCGAATGGCTTTGGCAAAACTGGATCGCCATCGGAAAGGTTGCCACGCTGGCGGGACTTGGCGGCCTTGGTAAGTCAACGCTCCTTTGCGATTGGGCGGCGAGGATAACCACGGGCGACGCGTGGCCCGATGGCACCGCAGCCGGTGCTGTTGGGAGCGTCATCATTTTTTCCTCGGAGGATGGTCTCGCGGACATCCTTGTACCTCGCCTGCTTGCCGCAGGGGCCGATATGCAACGCATCCGATTTGTTCGGGGGCACTTTGACGAAAACCTCAAAAAGCGCGGGTTCAACCTTCAAGCTGATCTCGCCATGCTTGAGGATGAGATACGGGAATTTGGCGGTGTTCGCTTGGTCAACTTCGATCCTGTCACCAGCTATCTCGGGAAAGTCGATAGCCACAAGAATGCCGACGTGCGCTCGGTTCTCGACCCGTTGGCCGAAATGGCGGATCGAATGAGGGTGGCCGTCATCTGCAACAATCATCTTTCCAAGGGGACCGGGAGTGCAAACAGCCGGATTATCGGCAGCGTGGCGTTCGTTAATCACTCACGTTCCGCCTTCATCGTCACGCTAGACGAGAATGATAAAACCCGGAGGCTCCTGATCCCGTCGAAATCGAATTTTGGACCTGAACAGTTTGGGCTTGGCTACAGGGTCGAAGGCTGCTTGATCCATCCTGGCGGGAAGGAAATTGCCACCTCCCGCATCATGTACGAAAGCACCCCAGTCACGATCAGCGCCGATCAGGCATTGGCCGCGCTGGACGGCCACGGTAAATATCGGTCGGGCAAGGCAGAGGCCATCGACTTCCTGACGGACCTACTTGGCGGTGGGCCTGTTTCCGCCAAGGAAGTGAAGAAGGAAGCCACCGACGCAGGCATCTCGCCAAAGTCCCTTCGGAGCGCTCGCGAGGCCTTGGGCATCAAGCCGGGAAAGTCGGGATTTGAGGGTGGTTGGGTTTGGGCACTCCCGAAGGTGCCCTAAAGTGCCCAAGATGCCCGTTTCCAAACGGGGCACCTTCACACGCCTTGGGCATCTTCGGCGGGTCGTGTGACGCGCCGGACGGCAAGAGCAATCTGGTATGGACGCCGGGGCACGGAGGACCAACATGAGTGACGAACTATTAGAGGGCATTACCGCAGCCGATGCACAGGCCGCGATTGATGAACTTGGGCCAGCCGACGGCACTGCCGCCAAGTGCGATAAAATACTTGCACGTACGATGGCGATTTCGCTGAACCGTAGGGCCGAGGAAGCTGGCGGAAGGCCCTTCCGCTTCTTGGGCAAGACGATTGTTCGGGGAAATTGATGGCGGACTTAGACGAAAAACAGCACGGCTATAAGAGCCGTCACCGTGGCAGCCATCCAAATCAGCCGGACCGCCAAAAAAGGTTTCCCGGTTCATCCTGGCGCGCGGCTGACAACTGATGATGTCGAACCCCCCACCGGAGGGGGAAAAATCTCGACGTGAAGCATGCTTTTTGTTGAGGGACCGGCGGCTGTCACACCATGCCGTGATTTATGTGCCAACCGGTCTTGTCGTGATGGCGCTGCGAAACGCGAGCGGCGAGGTAACGGTGGAAATGGTTTGCGTGCCCTCACCGACGCCCTGAATGGTGAGGTCGCCGTAGTTCATAAGGCGGCCAAGAATGCTCTGGTTGACATCGACGCTCTCGACTTTGTCGAGGCTCATTTCGAAGGTCCGCCGCTTGATGAAACCGGTCTTGTGGACAACCCGCAAGTTGGTTACGTCGGTCTCGGTGGTCCAGCGGTGGAACCAAGCCGTCGCCGTCCAGTACAAGGCCGCAAGCCCAGCGACCGCCGCGAATGCCAAGCAAACCAACGCCAGCGCGTCGGTAGCAAAGAAGCGCCACAGCACCAGAAATGCGACCGCCACGATCCACGCCGCGATTGCCGGAAGAAAGAACATCCAATGTTCGTTGGTCGAATACAGCACCCTTTCACCGGGTTGTAGAATTTTGTCGATATACCGCGCCATACGGCTACCCTGAATTAACCCATCACCGCAGCAATGCGCCATTTTGAGCCGATCAAGACCTTGATCTATCTCAAGCCTTCGAGCGATCAGCGCAGGAAGTTTGCGTTGCTTTCACACGAGAGCCGGATCCTGCTGTGAGAGGCCGGGGTGGACGGTTATGCTAGACGCTCGGAAGGGAGCGAACTCCTGCGTCAAAGCGGTGCTACTATTTTGTACGATCGCATTTTGCCAACATCCCGCCAGTAGCGCCTTGTGAGGAGGATACTGTGACCCACGTCCTGATCATCATTAGCTGGCTCGGCGGGGCCGTCCAAGGTGCCGCGATATCGACACAGGAATTTACGAGCGCAGAGCGTTGCGATGCGGCCCGCCTAGCACTCATTGATTACGCAAAGGCGCGTGGCGCCGAAGAGACGCTTCGGGGCTTCTGCAAGGAAAAATGAAATAGGTTGATCGCCGCAATCAGCGCGCCAGCTTCATGCCGTTCTGTGCGATGTCGCTGATCGAGCCGGTTGAAAGAGCCTCGGCGGGGTTCGCGTAAATCGCTCGCGCCGCCATCAGGGGCCATTGGGACAGTGTACTCAAGAACAATGTCCTTTGAGCCAATTGTGAGTACCCCCAGCCTATAGCACGCTTTGATCCGGGCCTTCGTTGCTTGAAAAGATCATGTCTTACGACGCCTCGATCTACCGCCACGTCTACAACCCACCAATCACGCCGGAAGTTCTCTGCGGGATTTCTCGCGAGCAAGGATCGCGGCCCGGCACAATCGTGAATTCGGCACTATCCCAACTTGAGACCCAACTGGTGGCGGATCGGCTCTTGCGCGAATGCTTCACACGCAAATCGCCGCGCGGCACAGGCGGAATTGACACCCCCTGACAGCGACCCACCTCCCCCGGGGCGGGAAAATTTCGAATTGGGACCCACTATTTTCGTTCGTGCTGCTCGATGACCCTGCTGATATCCGGCCTATGCACTCCATTGCACTTACAGTCGATCCTCCTTGCCCCCGGAATAGTACGGGCCGAACGGACGCTGGAATACACACGCTATATCTGGTAGAATACAACCTGCGGTATGATGGTGTGTTGCGCCTTTGGGGGACACCTTGCCTGGGTTCGTGTATATAGTCGATGACGATGCTGCGTTCCGAACGGCGATTGAACGTCGTTTGAAACACGCCGGTTACGAGGTCGCGGCCTATCCGTCGGCGCAGCATTTGCTTGATAGCTTGCCGAGCGAAGTTGAACTCGGCTGCATCCTCCTCGATGTGCGAATGCCGGAATTGAGCGGACCTGAACTACAGGGTCGTCTGAATGAGCTTGGTTCGATCCTGCCCATCATCTTTCTCACTGGTTATCCCGATATTCCAACCACGGTGCGGGGCATTAAGGCGGGTGCGGAGGATTTTCTGACCAAGCCTGTATCATCGGATAAACTTCTTCAAACAATTCAGCGGGCGATTGCGCATCACAATTCGACGTATCGCTTGAAGAGCAGGCTGGACGTCGTCCACTCTCATATCGCAGCTCTGACGCCGCGCGAGCGGCAGGTCTTTGAGCTTGTCATTCGCGGCAAGACCAACAAGGCGGTCGCCCGCGCGATAGGCGGATCCGAGCGCACGATCAAGGCCCATCGCCACAGGGTGATGGAGAAAATGCAGGTCCGGTCCGTGGCTGAACTCGTTTCCCTTGCTGAACGAGCTGGGGTCTTGGGCAGCGCGTCCAGCAGCCGACAGAGCGCCTAGACAGTTTTCAGCCGTTTTCGAGCTGTTATTGTCCTATTGGACAATAGGAAGTTCGTTGCGCGGGGCCTACCAAGAACTGGTGGAGTATCGAACCTTGTCTGCCCTGTGCAGCTTGACTGGTTCGACCTGTTTCAGTCCCAGCAAAAGCAGCGTTGGCCGATAGGCCAAGGACAGAACTTTTGTCACATCGAAATGTCGTCTTTGTCGTCGATGACGACCCCGCAATACTGCGGAGCTTGGCTCGAATGCTGCGGCAGTTTGGCTATCCCAGCTTGCTGTTTCCGTCTGCGGAGGCTTTCGCAAAACAGAGTGATTTCGACAGCGCGGCTTGCGTCCTTCTCGACATCAATCTGGGCGATGGGTCAGGGATCGAGTTGCGGCACCGTCTCAAGGCGGCTGGCAATTCTGTGCCGGTCATCTACATGACTGGGAACGACAACCCTGCCGTTCGCAGGGCCGCGGTTCAATCCGAATGCCTCGCCTATCTCACCAAGCCGGTCTCGGCAAGGTCGCTGATCGAGCAGATCGAGAGAGCCTCGGCTTCTTGACGCGGCCCAAACCGTTGATCGCCGGTTATCACTAGCGGAAGACCCAGCGGGCATTTTTCTTTTGCCGGGCGAGGCATTCGGTTGATACAGCCTTTCACGGCGATGCGTTTGGTGTGGAAAAATCTGGCGGCCCACCGCCGATCTAACCTTCTTTGAAGGTCAAGAGGGATTTCCATCACCAGCACTCCGGGTTCGTGGCCGCCCCCCGGTGTCTCAATGCGCGCGGTGCTTTACAGGTCCCCGCAGAATGCTCGCTGGCACCCCGACGAGGCCGCTCCGCTTGGGGGGTGGGGGGAGCGAAGCAGCCTCATCGAAGGCTCGCGCTGTGTCCTATGCTAGGAGAGGAACTCCAGCACAGTGCCCGGCATGAGATCAAAGATTTCCACGGGGCACTATTGTCCTCATGGCCACTGTCCTCATGGCCGCTCAATCGGGGCTGATCGCCTTCTCCGCCTGATAGCGGCATCCTGGAGCGCGGCCGCCGATGGCTTCTCGTTCGTGATAAGCCATGAGAGCCGCGCCGGTACGGGCTTTCACGGGCGACCCGGCTTCATGGCGACATGGCGACCGCTCTATGAGAGAACAATTTCGCGATCAGGATCGCGGGCGCGCCCTTCAAGACATTTGCCGATGCCGAGGAAGCCTGCAACGCCATGTTAAAGCATCTAACGGAACGAGAGGACGTGAGGCCGTAGGGGCGTTTCGCACGCAAGCATGCTTTCCGCCGGTTGCCGGGGAGGGAAAAACCACTGGCTTCAGGAACAAACCCAAATAATCGCGAGCGCCATCGGCAGGCCGATACCAAAGGCGGCACCAACCGTCAGGGTGAATGCGGAAAGCAGATTTACCCCATGGCGCACGTTGTCTATCGACATGTCGCTTCCTCCTAAGGCGCGGATAAATCGAGAACCGCTACCGAGACGAATGCGGTGACAGGTTCCAGATCGCGCCTACACAAGTCCAGAAGGTGAGGTTCGAGGGTGTCCCGAACATGGTTAACAAGAGGTTAAGGTAGCTTTGGAGGCAACATGAAACATTGCACCGCCAGTGTCGTCGCAACAGGTTACGGCCAAAGCCCAAATAATACCCAGATCGCCGCGCCGCAGACGGCGACAAACCAGATAAGCGAAAGCCAGACAAGCACGTCGTCTCGGTTCATGATTTTGCCAGATGATGTTGGTATGGCCGCGAACTCGTCGGCGCCGACGCGTTACGCAATTGGAGAATTACTTTTTTTGACGCTTGCGCCCCCTTACTGTCCCGAGGATTTTTCCGCTCGTGGGTGGACGTAAATATACTCGCGGGCTGCAAAGGCATCGAACTCGTGGCCAATGTCCGCGTACATCGAGCCGTCCTGCGCCGCGTTCGCGTGACGGCCCGGCTCCCCCGCGCTGCCGCCGCCGAGCGCAGCGAACGCGGCGCAGGACGGAAAGCCCTACGACAATCAGAATGTGAAATCTTGTTGTCGTGAGCCAACAAATTGTCTCTTCCCGCCACAACACCTTCTTCGATTGCAAAGCTGGCACAGCGATTGATTTCGGGCGGGTCCGTTCCGCATTCGAGGCTGCGGCGGTCCGATAGGATTAGGTTGCGGAAGCGCAGCCGCGCAAAACGTGGCTTGGGAGCCGGTCTTGGCGATCCAAGATTGCTTCTGCGTTTGGTGTATGAGCAAAACCAATGGAGCGCATGGGCCGCAATAGCTGCGGGTCTTGCGGCAATTTTTGCGATTGCTGAAGGGTTAGCCCGTTAGCTCTTGTCAGGTCGCCCCCGCTTACGGCGACCTACCGGGGGAGGGAAAATTTCGAATTGGGACCCACTATTTTACCCAATGTCTGTCCCGGCCTTCATGATGTCGCCAGAATGGAGCGTCAACAAGGCCGGTGCGTTGGATTGGGGGCGGCACATGAGAAACATCGTGGACGAAACCGGCGAGATCATCGCGAAAGCAACGGATGACCATACGCTGATCGGCGGCCACCACCGCCTCGCGGTGGCGGCCAGCGCCGGTCAAAAACTGTTCTGGAAACATACCGGCGAACCTGTGAAGCTTGATCCCTTCTTCAAGGGAAGTTCTAATCGAAATACTGCCTGATGCGCAGGCAAAGTGACGCGACGATCCGACCTCGGCGTTGCGCCGACCAATGCTCGCTGGTGATTGCGAGGTGATGTCAGCGGCGGCGAGCGACCGGGCAGAGGTGCGGAACCTCGTGACCCAGATCAACGCCGTCGGTCGAGTTCCGAAAACACTCGCGCATGGACCGACGGCTTTCCATCATCGAAAAGGCCGCGCTGGCGACGATCATTGTCAGCTTGCTTGTAATCGCCAGTGTCTTGTTTGCCATTTGGGCAAGACCATGAAGGCCGGAGTGCGCCGAGGCCGCCGCTTGCTGTTCGGTGATCGGGAGCATCTCGCTGCTTTCGCAATCACCGCCAGCCTGTTCGTACCAGTTGCGCACGCCAACGATGCCTTGGAAGCCAAGGTGCGGGCCTACGTTCCGGTCTTCTCCCTCGCCAAAGTATGTGACATCACGATCAATGACGCCACCTCGGGTGACCACCGCGCCATGCTTGAAGCGGTGAAATCCGACCCGAACGCCAACAAACTCGCCTACCGCCTCCATTACGAAACGCAGACGGCCTACATCAAGGCCCGCGACGGAGGTCAACGGGTCGCCTTCTGCAAAGACTTCATCGCAGCCAACAGCCAATACGCCAAGGCGCGCGTCACCGCCGTGGTCGAGGACCACATGAGCCACGTCAGCACTAATGTGCAGAAAGCGATTGCCTACAACGTCTGTGGAGCGAACACCTCCGCCAAGCTGTCCAAGGCCGACTGGAAGCCGTACGCGCTCACCAAGAAGATGCTTGAGATCGAGCATAAGTTGGCCAAGGAAAACGCCGAGACGAACGGCTGGAACGTCACCGAGGAAACGACGGCGGTCACGGAACAGTTCTGCGCGGCGGTAAAAACCCGATGAGCATCACCGCCGGACCATCAGCCGATAGCCATCGTGCTTGATTTCGTGAACCCACATTGGGCCGGACGGTGGCCGGGCGACCCTCGACGGCTGGCACGGTTCGATGAAGCCGGAGGGACGCCGCGCCGTCATGATTGGTCGATCTTTCGGCACAGCATAGAGCCGGGCGGGGCCTTTAGTCGTCTTGTTTTGCGTCACCTAACAAAGTGTTCCTGATTACGGCTTTCAATCGTTTGCCCGTTTCATCGACCTTGGCAAGGTCCCATCGCACTGTTTGCCGGTGGTCGGTATCGAAGTGAGTTTTCTTGTCCGTTTTGCCGTCTTTTTCTTTTTCTCGGCAAATGTAGATCACGTCCTTTCCAAGCCCTTCGGCAAAACCGGCTTCCCAATACGCTCCCGCGTTGTCATCCGATAGGTCGGCGATCAAGAACCGGCAACGGCGTATATCGTCCTCGATTATCGCGTCGATGTTGCCAGCCTTTTGCGGGACAGTGCGGAGTTCATAGCCGGTATCAGCGACGGCTTGTTTAAGGCATTTTTCGTAGAGAGTATCCAAATTGTCGTTCTTGAATTGACGCGCAAAGAAAGCGTACTTCGACGCAATATGGGCACGTTTCATTTCTTCGATGCGCTGCCAACCGGCAGCGGTGAGATATCCATTGGTAAAATAATTGAGCCAACTCCCCTTAATTAGCTTTTGTTCGTCAAGATTTCTTACCGCCCAAAGGACATCTTCGGCATCAACCGCGCCTATAGATGCTGCCAAGGGCAGGTCCTCGCTGTGATTAAGCGATATTGGCCGTCCCGGTCGTCCATCAACCCGTTCCGCGATCGCCAGTAACAGGTTGTCACTCATTTCTGTTGGTGTTGGCAGGGTCCGCCCAGACAGCGAGGTGAAGAAATCGGACGTGAGAATTGGCCGCTTCTTCCCTTGCAGTCTGTGGATGAGGTGACTTGCCAAGGGCCGTTGGTACTCTTTGAGGCGTGGTAAAAAATCTTCCGCCACCTCGCGATCTATTTGAAAATCACCGCAACGGGAGCAATCTTCGTAAATGTATGCGCCGCTTGCTTGGACATTTGCAGGAGAACTGCAAACATCGCATTGTTGTGGTTCTGCATGTGATCCTTCGGCGGGTGTCTTGTAGGGCAATATCCCCTCCCCATGCGACGGCAGGAAAGCGCGATCCTCGCCACCATCTAGCATTGGTAGAGGATACCCGCCGCAGTAGAAACGGGAAATTTCGCCGCCTGAAAGCCCCGAAAGATAAGTCAGCGGGCGGCAGTGAATGCGGGAAAAAGGATACTACCCACCTATACCAGAGGCATTGTGCCCTATATCGTCGCTAAACGACCGGGGCAGGCCGCAATGTTTCGATCTCAGCCAATTCTTATCATCAGGGGGATCGTTTTGATTGCGTCGCTGAACGCGGTTCTTATAGCACCCGCATTTTTGTTGTTACCCACCGTTTCTGTTGGACAGATTGCATTCGCTCAGAGCAATCCAAACTGCTTCAATGCGACAATGCCGCCTAGGGATATAATCTCAGCCTGCAATCAAGTTATCGCAGACGACACACGACACGCTCAAGCTCATCTATCTCGGGGATGGGCTTGGTACGAGTTGAGAGATTACGACCGCGCGATCAGCGATTATGGTCAGGCCATCGGCATTGATCCACAATATGTCTATGCTTTTTACTACAGAGGCCTCGCTTTAGAGAAGAAGGGCAAACTCCAAGATGCTCTCGCAGATTTACTGTACTTCGCAAAATCCGATCCATCGTATCCCGACGCACAACGCGCGATAACGCGCGTCACCCTCGCCCTAAAAGCAGGTCCGTCGAACGCCGCCCGCAAACCAGTTGGAACGACTGCTGGGTTGGAAAATATCAGTATGGAAAAAAGTGGCGGCGTATATGTCGTTTCCGTCCGCTTCAACGACACCATTACATTGCCCGCCATCGTTGACAGCGGCGCGAGTGATGTAAGTGTCCCTGCGGATATTGTTTCAACCTTGATACGCACCAAAACTATTACGGATGACGATTTTTTGGGCGAGCAAACATATGTTCTCGCGGACGGCTCAAAGGTACCGTCTCATCGGTTTCGCATTCGGTCATTGAAGGTTGGAAATAAAACCGTCGAAAATGTAGTTGGCAGCATCGCATCAGTGAATGCGACAATCCTCTTGGGGCAAAGTTTTTTGAGCAAGTTCAAATCGTGGTCGGTGGATAACGAGCAGCACACTCTGATCCTGAGATGATAGAACGTATCGTCGTTGATGCTTTTGCGAAAAGTGAACCATGGACGCAACTGACAATCTGCATTCTCTGCATCAACATGAAGAGGAAGTGCGAACGCAAAGTTTGGACGCAATCAACGCACGCGCGGACCTCCGCGACCATCTCCGGATCATCAGTGAAGCGATGAACGTGGTCTATGCGTTTTCCCACGACTACGAGCATCAGAGCGATGATGAAATGACCCTCCAACTGCTCGGCATCCGTCTCTTCAACGCGGCATGTTCAGCATTGAAGCTCGCATTGTCGGGCTATCACCAAAAGGCCTTCGATTGCGTGCGCGACATCTTGGAAACGGGTTTTCTGCTCGATTACCTGAGGACCTATCCCGACAAGATCGCGGAGTGGAAGGCGGCGGATAAGAAGGCGCGCATCGCACATTTCGGTCCCGGCGTCATCCGAAACGCTCTCGACAAGCGCGACGGCTTCAGCAGCGGCGCGCGCAAACAGATATACGATCTACTATCCGAGCACGCCACTCATGCCTCCTATCACGGCTTTAGTCTTGTCATCAACGCGCAAAATCTTGGTCAGATTGGAGCCTTCTTTGACCAAAAACAGCTCGCGGCCTGTCTCACGGAATTGGCAACCCGGCTGATGCACGCTGCGATGCATCTTGTTGCCGATCATCGGGGCGCGGACCGCAAACTTTTGGCTACGCGAGCGCACTATCTCGATGTCATAAATACTTGGCGCGATAAATATCTTCTGTCGAAGTAGGCTACCAGCATTTACTCGCCCCGCGCGGCATTCATGCTGCCGCCGCGCGATCCTCTTTGTCGGCCCCGCGCATGACGATCCTCAGCGCATCGTCTGGCAGTGGCCGTTGCAGCGCCTTGGCTTCATCCAAGGTGCGCGCATCCATACTTCCTCATCGACGCTGGCGCTCCAACCCGCTAGGGTTTTTTCTGTTTGGTTCGACGGGGTGATGGGTTCGAGCCTTGCTTCTGGCCGAGAGTTGGCAAGATCGGCTTTGGTGGCAATTGGTGGTTGGGGTCGTTAAACGCGTAATGGAGCATGTTGGCATAGTTCGCAACCACTGCACCGGACCTTCTGTACCATTGAAATTCGGTTAGAAGGTCTCGGTTCGCTAGCTTCCCGGCTTTCTCGTTTCCTAAAAAGTCCAGCGGTCGCACCTCTACCGCGCTGCCATCTATGTCGGTGACGAAAACCAACGGTGCGTGAATGGCATTGTTCCTCCTGTCCGAGAGCTTGTTTACCGCATCAACCAAGTCCACCAAAGCAAGCCAAAGGGGCGTATTCTCAGGCGGGGACCTTTCTGCTCTATGGGCAGCAGCGGCTTTGAGCATGTGGCGCTGTGTTAGATCACTGCGCACCGCGTGCCACGCGGAAAGGGCGGTATAGGTGTCCGCGCCCATTGCGTCAGCGAAAAGTTCACCCAGCGCTTCGTGAAGCCTGTTCCATTCGTAAGCGATCCATCCCAACTCTATGGCGAGAGGCTTGAACTGGCGCTCTTGCTCCCGGCGTCTTTGTGCGGGAGTTCGGAGGCGCCTTTTGCTTGCAGTCGTGCGCGGCATTAACTCACCGCTCTCCCGGCCACCACGTTGACGGCGGATCGCTCGCCGTGATCTTGGTCGCGCGCAGCGCCACGAGATGGCTCCGCTTGTAGGGATAGTCGCGCACTCGCGAGCAGTCCTTGCAGCGCATGTACCGTTCCAGTTCATGGACCGGCGTCGTCTTCGGTCGCCGCACGATGTCGAGCGCGACCGTCTGATGCGTGTTGCAGCCAAGGCATTTCACTTCGAGATAGCCAAACCCTGCGTTGATCGCGTCGCCCACCGTCGGCGATGGCTGCGCCGGTCCCTGAAAGCCGAGCATGCGCTTGTTCCACGCCTCGCAGGCCAGTCGGTCCGCTTGCTTGCGTGCTTCCATCGCCCGCTCTGCCGCCGCCCGGACCGATGCGCCGTAAATGGTCTCGCGTGATTTTGTCCCCATGCAGAGAGGATGCGCCGGGCCACGATGGACAGGCAAGCCGCTACAGATTGCGGTGGATGACGTGACAGACACAACGGATGCAAGTGTCCATGGCTCGACCCGTAACCTAAAGCGGTGTGGTACAGTGTTTTTGGAGGCGACCGTGAATTTCAGGCAGGGTTTTTTGAGACTGTGGGTCGTCGGCTCCGTACTGTTTGTTGTCGCGGTTGGGCTGTTCTCATACCAGCAGGTAGCGTCCGAGTTCGAGCGGTCTAGCCAATGGCAGGATTGGTCGAAATTTCGAGTGATCCCGATCGACTGCCGGGACGCTCGCGGCACGTCAGGCATCGATTACAAGGGGAATTACTTTGATCGTCTCGATGAACCGGGGTCTCACCCGAAATGTTGGTACAAGATCGACGCACTGAGGCGGTTGTATCCTGAGTACAACGATCTTTCCGAGGATGTCTTGATCAACAAGCTTCGTCAGAAGGCCGGTATGCCGACCACAGAACCGGAAGCGCCGTGGAAGACGCTGGGGATTGTTATTCTCGTTGCCGTTGGCGTTCCGGTACTCGTTCTGCTCTTGGGTGCGGCACTCGCTTGGGTATTTTCCGGATTTGCTGCGCGGCGCTCACCGCCGCCGTAATGCGTCGCATGGGGAGCCT
>Ga0207051_1048_pt1 | contig 20632 bp, 9 predicted proteins | sample Alteio_BWMinCont_61_FD_153292 | JGI IMG/M metagenome (GOLD analysis project Ga0207051, IMG submission 153292) | Enriched cells from forest soil in Barre Woods Harvard Forest LTER site, Petersham, Massachusetts, United States -... | ecosystem: Environmental > Terrestrial > Soil > Temperate forest >...
GGCTTTGTCGTGAAGTTCGCGTACCTTGGCGAACTCCTTTTGGGCCGCGGCCTGATTGCCGGCGGCCTGGTAGACGCGTCCAAGCCGATAGTGCGCATCGGGTTGTTCCGGATCCAACTCCACCGCTCGCTTCAGCGCGGCGATCGCGGCCGGATACTGCCCCTGCTCGGTAAGAATGGCCCCCAGGTCGAGATGCGCGATGCGAATATCTTCGTGCAATTGCAAAGACTTCTTGAGCAACGGAATGGCACCATCCGGATCGTTTTTCTTCATCTCGATATCGCCAAGATACGCTAGGGCTTGCGCGTTGTCCGGGTCGACAGCCAGTTCGTCCTTGAACTCGGTCTCCGCCTCATCGTACTGCTTCAGCTTCCAGTGAAGATACCCCAGGCCAAAGTGAACGTTAGGTTCTCGAGGAGCGGCTTTTACAGCCTCCTGGAACTCGCCAATCGCTTCCGGAGTCCTCCCCATGCCGTCCAGAGCCTCTCCGGTGAGCACGTGAGCCGCCGCTGAGTTTGGATCGCGCTGAGCGATCTGCCGGAACTCCTCGAGAGCACAGTCAAACCTTTTTGCCCACAGACAGCTCTGCGCAAGCACTTGCCTGAGCTGGAGATTGCCTGGATCCGCCTTCGCTGCCAGTTCAAGGTGCTTCGAGGCCTCCGCAAACCGCTTCGTTCCGTAGTAGCTCAAGCCAAGCAGTGCGCGCGCTTGCATGTTGTCCGGCTGAACTTTCAGAGCGGCACTGAGTGGGGCGACGGCTTCCTCAAAGTGCCCTTGTTTGAACTCTGCAAGGCCTAGATTCAGCTGGATTCCGGCGAGATTGGGGTCCAGGGCCAGTGCCTTCCTGTAGGCGGAGGCCGCTTCGGGGTACTTTTGCTCCCTGGAATAGTCCACTCCCATACTGGCAAGGGCCGCTGCATCGCGCGGGTTACGTTCAATCACCGCCTGCCATACCCGTATAGCGCCGTCCAGTTTCCCCTGTTGCTCGAGCGCCATGGCCTCCGATGGGCTCGGCGATTGTGCGAACGCGGAACTTACCCGCAGCAGCGCGGCAGTCACGAGAAACACCATTCGAGGCTTTGGGAGCAGTTTGGTTAACACTTTGCCCCCTCCCCCCGGGTTTTCCCGTAAATGCGGATTCTAAAGGGCTTTAAGTCCTTTGTTTTTGAAAGTACGGATTCTAAATGAGTTATGGGCGCAATTTTCGTAAATGCGGATTCTAAAGGAGATGGAGCTGAATGGTCAAAAAGTGTGATGGACGTGCTTCGACCAAAATTAAAGGAACTTGCAAAGAGGGAAACTGAGGAGGCCGGACTGAAACCGGGCGGAACGGTAGGCGGATCTGAATATTCGCCAGCAGGGGGGCGAAAAAGAAGCTGAAGCGACCGAAACATGGGAGATGATAGTAAGATATACAGCATTAGTCAAGTATTCTTTTTGTATCGTTCGAACGGGATGTGGAAATCTTCGAAGAAGAGTTCGCCTCTTCATGCCACAACAAGTAACGCCGAAAAGAAAAGCCCCGCTCGCAGTGCGTGCGAGCGGGGCCAGGGTGTAACTTCCGGGGTGTTTAGAAGTAAACCTTGCCGCCGAGCTGCAAGATTCTTGGGTCAAAGGCAGAAGTCACTGCGCCGAAGTTCGAAGAGCCAAGGCCAGTGCTTACGTTGTTAAACTGCGTATGGTTCCAGGTGTTGAAGGTTTCCAAACGCAGTTCCAAATAGCTGCCGCGAGATTCCCAGAGGTTGAACCTCTTGAAGAGCGACAGGTTCCAGTTGTCGCGTCCAGGTCCGCGCAGGTCGTTGTGGGGAATAGTTCCCCAAGCGCCGATGGCTGGAGCCGAGAACGCGCTCGGGCTAAACCACTCATTGACTAGGTGCGGGGTGGTGAGTGTTCCAGTCAGGTTTGGCCGGTTATTGCCGCCTACGCCGTTGCCCTGTTGATTGCCAGTGAGGGTGATGTTAATCGGCAGGCCGGACTCCATGGTGACGATGCCGGAGACTTGCCAGCCGCCGACTGCAGTCTTCAGCAGGCGGTTCTCACTGTGGCGGAAGACCGGGATGTCGTAGATGAAGTCCACGACAGCCACATTCAAGCGGTCATATCCGCTTGATCCCTGGTCATATAGCCAGCCTGCCCAGGGGTTGGACACGGTTTGCAAGTCTTGGCCGCCGTTGCCATTGGTGGGGTCGACCGCGTGCGAAAGCGTGTAGAACGCGCGAAGGGTCAGGTCATGACTGAGCTGCGAATTCAGGTCCATTTGCAGGCCGTTGTAGTGCGTATTGGCTTCGTTTTCCGATTGTTTAATGGAATTGAAGCCGGGGAAGGGCAAGCCGGGTGCGATGTTGCGGTTGAGAGACGGTTGGCCGGGGATTAAACCAGCAACTTCCGGTATCTGGTTCTCGTTAAACAAGTTGATGTCCCGGTAGTCGTTCTGGTGGCGACCCACGTTGCCGACGTAACTCACCGTGAACACCGACCTGGTTCCGATGGCGTGTTGCACGCCAACGCTCCACTGGTAGCTGACTGGCGGCTTGTAATCGCTAATATCCAAGCCTGTGATGCCGGCAGCGTTAATCGGCAGAGTGACCGGTGTGCCGTTAGACAGGGCGATACTCGGATTTTGCATCGTCACCTGGGGAGTATTGACCTGGAGACTGAACGGAATATTGGGACCGGCGTTGTACATGTCGTTGCCCTGAACGCGCTCGTACATGATGCCGAATCCGCCGCGGACAACGGTCTTGCCGCTTCCAGTTAGGTCATAGGCAAAGCCAATGCGAGGACCGAAGGTGGCCCAATGATTGTTGACGAGGCCCTTCGGAACGCCGACCGTGCCGGGTATGCCGATGCCGTTCAAGTACAGCGGAACACCCGCGAGGATGGGATTGGGGCTAGTGCCAAGGCCCGGGCTGGCGGGGCTGATCGTGCCGTTTGGCAGCATGAGGGCGGCGTTAGACGGGTTATAAAGCTGGGGGTAGAAATTCCCCATGCGGTCGTTCGCTTCATAGGTGTGGGGGATGCCGTCCCAGCGCAAGCCGAGGTTCAGGGTCAACCTGCGGTTCACGCGCCAGTTGTCCTGAGCGTACGCGGCCCAAGAAACGTTGTTCCACTGGCCGCTATCCTGCACGGCGAGCTCTTGATAAGAGTTAGGCATGCCGAGCAACATGCTGGCGAAGCTGTTTCCGCAAGTGGTGTTGGCAGGGCAAGCCGCGGTTCCTGCAGTAAACGTGTTGTTGAAGCCGAAACCGCCTTGGGTCTGACCGAAGAGGTCCTGGGTCTTCTTGTAGAGCGCCCAGCTGCCACCGAACTTGAACTGGTGGGCGCCATGTGTCCAGGAGACGTCGTCGCGGACCTGGTAGTCATCGGCCTTGTTGTTCCACGGCCAGCTGGAGATTTCGAAATTCGCGCCGCTCTGGCCGCTCAAATCGATGTTGGGAATGCGGTTCAAGTTGTTCGGTCCAGAGAAGAGCCTGGAGCTCGTGGAATTGTAACCGGCGGGAAGGGCCAAGCTGGCCAATCCAGTGGCTGCATAAGGGATGATGTTGATGCGGTTCCCGTTGTAGTTGAAGGCCACTTCGTTGATGAGCGTTGGGCTGATCGTATAGGTGGTGTGAATGACAGCGCTATACGATGGATTGCCGAAGTTGTCGCCGACCGTAGGAACGTTGTCTCCGCTCCACTGGCTGATGGCATAACCCTGTGTCACTTGTTCGGCGATGTAGTGCCCGAAGACAGACAGCTTGGGAGTGAAGTTATGATCGATGCGGACGACCTCTTCCCTCAAGGTTGTGCTCGAGTTGGCGCCGCCGTGGAACTCGGCATTTCCATGCCCGTCAACGGTGTTGTTCGCCGGGAAAATGCCGGCCCCGACCAGAGCCGCTGAGTTCGGATTGATCATGCAAGAGGGAATGATGTTGCCCGGGAACTGCGCACCCCCCACGATTCCTGCCGGCGCTACCCCGCCAGGACAATTGGCAAAGAGAACGCTGGAGGCAACTTGTGCATTCGACCCCGTGCAAGCCCCAACCGTAGTCCCAGGCCCGCAGAAGGTCGGAACGAATATGGGGTTTGGCGTGGCGAGAGAGAGCAGAGAGCTGAAATTCCCGCCATAAGTATTCGTGCCGGGAACCGTCTGGTTGACCGAAGCGCCCTGGATCAAGGGGCGCCATTCCATATTGTAGAAGAAAAAGGTCCTCTTTTTGTCCGGGTTATAAAAGTGGCCAAAAGTTACCGGGCCGCCGACGTTAAAGCCGTAAACGTTGAGGCGGAGCGCACTGTTGGGCACGAAGTAGTTTTGTGCGTCGAAATAATCGTTGCGATTGAATTCCCATGCGGAAGCATGGAACTGGCTCGTTCCAGATTTCAGAACCATGGTCATCGTGCCGGCCGAAGAGAGACCATAATCCGCGCTGTAGTTGGAAGTAAGAGCGCGGAACTCCTGAATGGCGTCCGACGATGGGGCAATGCTCATGCCGCCCGCGCCGCCGCGGTCGTCATCTTCGCCGCCATCCAGCAAGTAGATGTTGTGATTCTGGCGCATGCCATTGAATTCCACGTTGTTGTCGCCGCCGACTGGTGTATTCACGAAATTGTTGATCTGGCTGGACGCCCCCGGCGTCAAGGCAGCCAACTGATAAATGCTGCGTCCGTTCACGGCAATCTGGCTCATCTGCTGGTCAGTGATGAGGTTGCTACGTTCGCCGGAATCGGTCTGAACCTGCACGGCATTGGCTTCGACCGTGACGGTTTCCTGCGCCGCGCCCAATTGCATCTGGAAATCGACGCGCAAACGGGCGCCGATGGTCAGAACGATGTCTTTTTGTTCCGCGACCTTGAAACCTTTGGCCTCGGCTTTGACGACGTAATGGCCGATGTTCAAATCGACTGCGGCGTACTGGCCGGAGTCATTCGTCGGAATGGTACGGATTGCACCCGTCTCCACATTGGTCACAGTGATAGCCACATTCGCGATAGCGGCACCGGAAGGATCGGTGACGGTGCCAACGATGGTGGTTTGCTGTGCAAACGTTGAAGCAGAAAAGCCAATCAGGACAACCAAAAGAACAAATAGAAAACGCAAACGGAAATGCTTCGCCACAAAAACGATATTCTTAGATGAACACAACGACAAATTCATAGTCATGCCTCCACACCCCACGGCGATTGGAAACGCCGTTAACGTAAACGGAGCTTTTCATTGGAGTGCTGTTAATGTCAAGCACTTTTTTTGATTTATAGTAGCTGTACCCCTGATGCTGGGTCTTGTAACAAAACCGTATGAAGGGCACGGGCTAGGGAAAGTAGGACTTCCCATGTGGTACTCCTAGCAGGAACCCACGAGCTAAATCCATTGAGCTCAGCTTATTTGTTTAAGGACGCGTTTTAGAGCAACCTCGGAACATGACTCAGAGAGGGTAGTCGAGATAGGATTTAGGCGTGACCTTTCCAAGTCCGAAAATAAGCAAGGCACGCGGTCCGAAACTAGTTTTCGCATCGAGCCTGCTGTTAGCGGTGTTCTCTATTTTTTTAATTGCGCTTGGCTCAACAGGCCAGCAGCCCGCGAATCCACCGACAAAACAATCTTCTTCAGGGATGGGAGTTGCCACCGGCGGCGCGCATCCGGCTGTCAAGGACTCGCTCTCTCGGCCAATAACGGCTGGCGGATTTGTGGACGGCGCAACCGTGGTGTTCAGCGATATCACCAAACAAGCGGGACTTGAAAAATTCCTGCATCGTTCTGGAACTCCGGAGAAGAGCACGATCCTGGAAACCATCGGCTCCGGCGTGGCGTTGCTCGACTACGACAACGACGGTTGGCTCGACATCTATCTTCTGAATGCTTCTACCATCGCGGCGCTCAAAGGAAAGGAAGCTCCGCCACGAGCCATGCTCTTCCACAACAATCAAGACGGCACTTTTACGGACGTCACGGAAAAGGCGGGTGTCGCGAACGAACGATGGGGAGTTGGCGTCGCCGTGGGGGACTACGACAACGATGGCTGGCCGGATATTTACGTGGCGAACTTTGGGAAGAACCGTCTTTATCACAACAATCATGACGGCACCTTCACAGACGTCGCCGAAAAGGCCGGCGTGACCCTTGGCGGCTGGTCGGCGGGGCCTACCTGGGGAGATTACGACCACGACGGTCTCCTCGATCTGTTTGTTCCTGGTTACGTGAAGTTTGATATCGAGCATCCACCGATCGCGGGACAGGGACGTATCCCACCAAACTTTTGTCAGTTCCGGGGAATCGCGGTGATGTGCGGGCCGCGAGGTTTGCCGGGCGAGAGCGACCATCTCTTTCATAACAACGGGGACGGCACGTTCACGGATGTCAGCGTCAAGGCCGGCGTTTCTGACCCGAGCGGTTACTACGGTCTGGCATCTGCTTTTGTGGACGTGGATGATGATGGATGGGTGGACCTGGTGGTGGCCAATGATTCCACTCCCAACTATCTTTATCGCAACAAGCACAACGGCACTTTTGAGGATGTAAGTTACGCGTCGGGATTTGCCTTGAGCGAAGACGGACGCGAGCAGGCCTCCATGGGGATCGCGATCGGCGACTACCAGAGGAATGGGCGAGTCGATCTTTTCACCACGACGTTTTCCGACGACTACAAAACGCTCTACCGAAATGACGGGCAAGGCAATTTTTCGGACGTCACCTACCAGGCGGGTCTGGCTGGTCCGACCATTCCATTTCTAGCCTGGGGAACGGGATTCCTCGATTTTGACAATGACGGTTTGCTCGACCTATTTATCGCCAACGGACACGTCTATCCCGAGGTTGACAAGCAAGACTGGGGCACAACCTGGGCGGAACGTCCGCAGCTATTCCGGAATATGGACGGAAAGAAATTCCAAGAAGTTCCGCCGGCGACAGGGAGCGGACTGGCGGACGTTATCCCGGCGCGAGGCGCGGCATTCGGAGACATTTTCAACGATGGCGCGATCGATGTGGTGATCAATAATATCGATTCGAAGCCCACACTTCTGCGCAACGTGCTAAAGACTGGCAATCATTGGCTGGAGTTGAAACTTATCGGTGGGCCCAAGAGTCCGCGCGATGCCAACGGAGCAAAGGTATTTGTGACGATAGGCGGAGTCCGGCAGCGTGGAGATGTGTATAGCGGCGGATCTTACAGCTCGAGCTCCGATCAGCGTGTCCACTTTGGATTGGGCGCAGCTACCGCAGTGGATTCGATTGAGATTTATTGGCCGAGCGGAGCAAAACAAAAGATCACATCAACCGGTATCGATCGCATCATTACCCTCGAAGAAGGGAAGAACGGCGTAGGAGGCAGCAAGCAATAAATGGGCAGCAGTGGCTCAGCCTGAATCGCTTTCGGCGTGCTGGCCGTTCAGGGATTCTGATTCTCGGGAACATTGGTGTTGGGTATGACTTCAAGCGCGTTGCGATTCAGCAGGTAAGCATCTGCCTCGACGGAACCGGCGGGACCATCGTGAGTGAACGTCGTGGACGCGAGGGCTTCCAGCGGAATGTTCACATCCTTGCCCGCCCCAACGCTTTCGCAGACAGTGCTCTTTCCAGGGATAGACAGCGTGATGGAGGCTGGCGGGAGTGCTTTTCCCGGCACCGGAGTTGCGTTTAAAACTCCCGTGATCAGCAAGTCGGTTGTGTTTGTAAAACAATAGGATTCTTTGGGCGCGCGGACTTCCTCCGTGCTATCCGTCGAAAAAATCTTGAAATTGCTGAAGCTGTGGCGGCGATAGAAGCGGCGGCCATTCCACTCGACATAAAGTTCAGCCGTTTGCGGGAGCCAAAGCTGCTGATTGCGCGTGCGGAATTTGACCGAAGCAAATTCGATGGCAATATGCTCGCGCGTCAGATGGATCTTCTCGACAGGCTTAAGCAAGTCCGATTCGAGGCGGAGCACCTGATACGTGCCGGCATCGATCCAGGCGCGGCCAGTCAGCTGGAGTGGGTAACTGAAACCATTGATGACATACGAACGGAAGGGATTGAGGTCGTTCTTCTTCTCTTCGAATTGAACCAGCCAGGTTGGGTGGCCTTTCCATTCGCCGAGACCTTCGCAGGTGAAATGGAATCCAGGCGCCAGCAACGGGTGAAAGATCAACCCGTGTTCAGACAAATTTGCAGTGCGAATCCCCGACGGGAACTGTTGAGCACGGACGATGCCGCCGTTGCGATATTCCTGCATTTGAAAACCGCCCTGTGCATCGTGTGAGACGGTGACGACGTAGTCAAAGGAGCGGACATCGGCAGCGCCAGGAACCCCAGCCGCGCTGAGTTTGTAATGTTCCACACGTTCCGAGGCATCGAATTTTTGCAGCGTGCTCAGGAGCTGCTCGGCGCGCTGGCCGGCACCGTGCAAAACCGTCGGGAGAGAGCATGGGACATCGACGGCAACCTGCGGCACGAATTCATCCACACGCATGGGTATCACGGAGTTTGGGTCGGGAGGAGAAGCAGGCTGGCGTTCTGAAACGGCAGACGCCTCAGCCGTCGCCGCGGCTGTTGCCGCCGGGGGCGTGGTCACTGCCGAGGCGGCAGCGGGTACCATCGCAGGCTCGGGAACCGGTGGGGCAGCGGCGGCCAGCGCAGCAGGTGCGACCCCGCTCGCACTCGCGGGTTCCACGGCAAGCCCGTCAACAGGAGTAAAATTAGAAATAGTGGCAGGAGCCGGGGCAGCCGCCTCAATGGGAGTTTCCGCCGGTCCCGCGACAGGCGCCGTTTGGGAGGATGGGCCTGGATTGCCGCCTGAGGATTGCACTGCCTTCTGAACCTGCTCCTGCATTCTGCGGACACGGTCGGCGGTGGCGCCGTCTGGCGTCAGCTTCAGGTAGCTTTGTGTATCGCTCAGAGCTGCGGGAAAGTCGTTCGTGCGGACATGGAGATTGTAAAGCAGCAGATAGATCTGGGGATTCTCCGGTTTTAAATCGCGAGCTGCGGACGCGCAGGTTACGGCTTCCTTAAAACGTTGCTGCCCGGAGAGCGCAACGGCCAATTCGAATTGGCCGCGCCAGGACGAAGCATCGACGGCAATCGCTTTGCGTAGAAGAGGCTCGGCGTCGGAAAAGCGTTTCTGGGCGTTGAACATCGCGGCGAGGTCAACCATCGCCTGCGGATACTTTTCTGCGCTCAAATCGATAGACTTTCGCAGCGCCGTCTCCGCCGCCGCTGCATCGCCCATTCTATTTTGCGCCAGCCCCATAGCCGCGTAGGCTTCGTAGTAGGTTGGATACTTGGCGATGGCTCGCGCAAATTCAGTAACGGCGCCGCGATAGTCGGACTTATCCACGATGAGTTGAACGCCTTTCGCGAACAATTCCCGCGCTTTGGGCGGAACACTCAGCTCGTGCTGGGAAATTGAATTTACAGACTTGGGCCCGGACTCGCTGCTCGCCGCCCGTAAGAGAATGTCTTTGTAGACGTGTCCCGACCCATCTGGCCGTATGTACTCGCGCAAAGGCGCGTAACCTTCGTGCTGAACCGCTAGGTAGCAATCGCCGGGTATATCATCAAACTCATACATTCCATTCCCGTCCGAATAGGCGAATCCGATCGGGGTGCCCATGGCATTCTGCAGCTCAAGGTGAGCCTCGCTGATAATATGGCCTGAGCCTTCCTCGCGAATGTAACCGGACAGAATCTTCTTTATAGGTTCTTGTTGCGCAAGGCATGGGAGGGGAGCCAAGAGCAGAAGAGTGAACAACACACGTGCTGACCGTCGCCGCATAAGCCAATTCCCTGCAGAGATGATAGCAGGAGGGAACGCACAGCACCACGATACTCTAACGTGAAAAATGATAGGCCTCCGCCTCGTCTAGGCGCTCCATTGGACGACAGTGTAGGAACGTGGCGGCAGTTCGAGGGTCGTGCGTCCTCCAACGGTCAAAGGTTTTTCGGCCTTTTGCGGCGCCACACGCGCTGGCGCATCGAATGTGTTTGCCGCTTTCAGATCACTGCCGGTAAGGACCACAGCGTCACCGGCGCGCGGGGAGGAACCTTCCCACACGATTTCCACTTGATGAGGTTTCGCCAAATCGCGATTCAGCAGGAACAGCGCGATCTTTCCGGTGTCGGCTTGGTGCGTCGCGGACGCATCCACGTAGCTGACCGCTCCCATGCCGGAGACATCGTAGGTCGGCGATTCCACCAAAAGCTCCAGCGCCGAACCGCGAGCGAACTCGAGCGCCCAGCTGTACGGATAATAGATCGTTTGCCTTAGCAGACCAATCGCATTGGTCATAATTGGCGCGATGACATTGACCAGCTGCGCCAGACATGCGAGTTGTACCCGGTCTGCTTTGCGAATCAACGAATTGATGAGGCCTCCGACCAGCAGCGCGTCTTCGAGGTTATAGACTTCTTCCAATAGATGTGGCGCACTTTGCCTGTGGCCGTTCACGGCATCGCCGGTGCGGGCGCGGTACCAAACGTTCCATTCGTCGAAGCTCAGCCACAGCTTTTTCGGCGAGCGTTTGTGCCCGCGGACCATGTCGCACACCGCGGCTACTTCGTCGATTTGCCGCTCCATGCTCAGGTTCATCGCCAGGAATATCGAACTGTCTCCGCCTGTTTCTTCCGCGTTGGTGAAATAGCGATGCAGGGAAATGGCATCGACGTACTCGTAGCACTGCTCCAGAACTTCGCGGTCCCATTCCAGATACGTCGGCATACCGGGGCCGCTCGAACCGCACGCAATGAGCTTTAGCGAAGGGTCGACATAGCGCATCTGTCGCGCGGCGTCTTGGGCCTTCAAACCGTACTCCGTTGCCGTCATGTGGCCGATTTGCCAGGGGCCGTCCATTTCATTGCCGAGGCACCACTTTTGGACTTTGTAAGGTTCCGCGATTCCGTTTTTGCGCCGCAGGTCGCTCCAACGAGTGCCTTTGTCCAAGTTGCAATATTCCACCAGCGCGGCCGCTTGCTCCGCTGTCCCCGTGCCAAGATTCAAACCCAGCAGAGGCTCAGTGCCCACGAGACGGCACCACGTGAGAAACTCATCGGTTCCAAACTCGTTCGAATTCATCGAATTCCACGCTTTGTCCAACACCGCCGGGCGGCTTGCTTTGGGGCCAACTCCGTCGAGCCAGTTGTATCCGGATACAAAATTTCCGCCGGGGTAGCGGATGATGGGAACGCCGAGTTTCCTTATCTCGTCGAGAACATCCTTGCGAAAGCCGTTCGAATCCGAAAGCTTGGACTGCGGATCGTAGATCCCCTCGTAGATGGCGCGGCCGAGATGCTCAAGGAAGGACCCAAACACTTCCCTTTTAACGAGAGCAATCGTCCGCCGGGAATCGGCGTAGATTCGGATGGGCTGGCTCGCATTCGACGAAGCCGACTGGCCAAATAGAGTCCGCCCCAATGCCATGTTTGCGCCCACTGCCATTCCCGCTTTAGACGCATCCTGAAGAAAGTGCCGCCGAGAGACTGAACGCATTTGGAAAGCTCCTCAGCAAACTCAAATAAACTATGGCAAGTTCGATTCCAATTCGAGCAGCATCAGCCGCGGGTACGTCTAATTGTCCGCGATGCCCAACTCCGCAATCAGGCCGACGGTGATTGTACTCCCCAAGTCAACGACCAGCGCAAGCGCACGATTCTACGGCGCAAACCGTCCAAGCCGATTGTTCTTTTCCTCCGTTTCATTAAATCGTGTTAAGGTACGCGGTCCGCGCGTCCCGTATCCTAAATCGCTTTCCAGGGGTGGAGGCTTAGGATAGGTGCACGGAACTGCTGAAACTAATCGGCCATTTGGTGGGAATTCCATGTTTGATCTTGCGTGGCAGCGCGGGACCAACGCTGAAGCACGCGTTGCTAGCGGCGCGCGGAATGGCGGAGTGCGTTAGATGAGCAAGGAGAAACACGGAATCCACCGAATCGCCGAAATGGCGAAAGTTTCCATCGGTACCGTTGATCGCGCGTTGCACGGACGCGGCGGCATCAAGGAAGCCACTCGCAAGCGCATTCTGCAAATCGCCCAGCAAATCGGTTATTCGCCGAATCTTGCAGCGCGCGCTCTTTCGGTTGCAAAATCCCGCGTGCGTATCGGTGTGTGCATCCCCAGGGAAATTCATTTTTTCTACGACCAACTTTGGGGCGGAGTCCTGGACGAAGAGCATCATCTCGAGCAGCTCGGCGTTGAATTCGAAAACCGTCCCGTGCAAACCCTCGGGGAAGGCGACATCGAGGTTTTCAAGGAACTAGTGGAGAGCGGCGTTGATGGGATCGTTCTCACCGCCGGAAGCCCAAAGGAATTGACGCCTCTGATCAACGAGGCCGAGGAAAAAGGCGTACGCGTCGTTTGCGTTTCTACGGATGCTCCCGAGAGCCACCGTTCGAGCATCGTCTGTGTCGAGCCGCACTTGAACGGCTGCCTGGCCGGCGAACTGATGGGTAAGTGTGTGCCGCCGGGTTCCAAAGTAGCCGTCGTTGCCGGAATGCTCTCGACCGAAGATCACCGCAAGAAAACAGACGGCTTTTCCGAAGGATTTCTGCGGCAATGCCCCGAGGGTAGAATCGTCAGCGTGGTGGAAGGCCACGAGGATGAGAGCGAGAGTTTTCAAAAAACGTCGGATCTTCTCCGGCGCTTCCCCGCACTCGACGGACTTTATGTCAACACGGTCAACTGCCTACCTGTGTGCCGCGCCCTCGGTACGCGCGGTTTCGAAGGAAAAGTAAAGCTGATCACCACGGACCTCTTCGCCGAAATGGCTCCGTACTTTCAAAAAGGCATCATCACCGCTTCGATTTATCAGCACCCTTACCGCCAAGGTCAGATCGCCGTGCGTCTCCTCGCCGATAACCTCACCAACAAAGTTCACCTCCCTCCGGCGGCACATCTCAGCCCCGGAGTCGTGATGTCCACAAACCTGCACCTCTTCCGCGAAATGCGCCAGTCAGATTCCAAGTCAAGCGAGCCCGCCCTCAAGAGCCGCGGCGTCTTGCAAGCCTAAGACTCGTCCAGGAGCGGAGGCAGTCTCCGTTGACGCGACGGAAGACTTAGCTTGTCTCACATACTGAGACCACGGTAGCGGGTTTCTTCGCTGGCGTCGCCGTGATCACCACCACGCTGATGAGAACGCATAAAGTCCCCAAAATTGTTCGCAGGCCAAGCGATTCGCCGCCCAAGAAATATCCAACAAGTACGGCGACAACCGGATTGACGTACGCGTAGGTCCCAACTCTTGTCGGCGATTCATGATGAAGCAGCCACACGTAGGCGGTAAAACCAATGATGGAGCCAGCGACAATCAGGTACAGCAACGAAAGCCACGCTTCACGGGAGACGGTCCACGGATGAAAACTGCGAAATTCGCCCCGCGCGGTGGCAGCGATAGCTAGAAATATTCCGCCGGCGAGCATCTGCGCTCCTGAACTCATGACTTTGGAAGGCGGCAGGGGCAGCTTGCGCGCAAGCGTTGAAGCAACGGACCAGCTCATTGACGCAAAAATCAGGGCCATCGCGCCGACGCTGTCGATCGGCGCTCCGCCGAAATTCAACGAGCGGCTCATCAGCACTCCGACTCCGCCGAGGCCGATCAAAAGAGCCAAGGCGAGCCGGAAGGTGAGCCTCTGCGTTCGCAGGAAAACGATTTCCGAAAGAGCCATAAACGCCGGGATTGTGGCCAGCATGACCGCGGCGATGCCGGAGGGCACGCGCTGCTCGGCCCAGAACAGCAGTCCATAGTCGAGGACAAAGATCAGGATCGCGAGTAAAGATACTGAGGCCCATTGGCGTACTGTTGGTGAGCTCTCGCCCCGCGCGATCACCCAGCCATACAGAGCGAGCCCCGCCACCAAGAAACGCATGGCCGCCAGAAGAAACGGGGGAACTTCGCGGACGCCAACACGAATGGCCAGGAATGTGGATCCCCATACAAAGTAGATAATCGCGAAAGCTAACAGGATCTTCCAAGTCGGGCGGTGGTTGGCGGCTTGCATGGCGGATAGCTACCGGCAATCTACCAATTCCCCTGCTTGATTGCGCTTGTCGGCCGGATCACGACGTGCACATAGCCAGTCCATATTGTCCGTACGATGAGGCTACGAGAAAAATGACCCGCTGGCAATTCGTCCCCATCCGTCACCCAGGGGAAAGCAGGGTGAGTAGAAATTGATCCAAGAAAGTCTCTGCTCTTGATGGTGGGTCAACTTGGAATCCATCCAGCTTTGACAAGCAGTTCGTGTGCGACCTCGTTCAACGCATGATTCTCGTTGGTGACCCTAAAATCTTCCAATTGCGCACGGTCGAGAATCGCGTTCAATTTCGCGACGCGAGCGACATATTCCAGCTGCAATGCGCCGCTTTCCCGCATCTTGACGCGCTGCTGCATCGTTTCGAGGCTAGCAATGAGTCGGCAGATGAGCGTGTTCGTTGCTGAAACCGCGCTACGGCAGAGTTCCAGTTGGGCGCGATCTTCTATCGCGCGTGCCAGCAAGAGCCGACTCACGCCCAGGGAGGCGTAGTTCTTGGAGACGGCTTGAAGGTTTTTATACATCACGGCATCGTTGCCAGTTGCGGACGGAAGATGGGCGAGGCCGAGCGCGTCCAAATCGATGGCCGCGTGGACGATGTGACGCAGCGCAAGGATGTCCGAAGCTTCGCCTAGAACGGTTGTCTTGCCCGCTCCCATTGTGCCCGTGATGATAAGCAACGAATCCATAGTCGCTCCCGTGATGCTCGATCATGCCACCGGTTCAGGGACGGGGAGATGGGAGGATTTCGATGTAGTCGACTGCCGCGTGCTCCGCTCCATCGGGAACACCCTCGATACGGATGTTGTCGCCGGGACGAAGCGCCAGCCCGATGATTCGCCGCCGCGTGGAAGAATCGCCGCCGGGCTTCGCCGCCGGCAAATGATCATCGGCGGGCCATTCGTCGACAATCCGTTCGTCAACAAGTACGCGAAACTTCGACTCGCCATTGTTCTGGTCGAAATATTCGATGTCTATTTCGTACTGGCCTGCAGCATCATCGAAACGAAACGCTGCGGAACACTCTCGCGCTGGAGGGGCGCACTCAATCGCCTTTCCACCCGAAGCGGTTTCACGTGGAACAACCTCGAACGGCACATATCCTTGCAGCTGCATTGCTTCGGCCTCAATGCGGTCGGGATAGTGACCCACCCGGCCGAGTTTGTCGGGTATGCCGGAAATTTGCAAAAACCAATTGCAAACGGCATCGCGCCAAACGATAGCGTGTCCGGCCTGAAATTCGAGTCGGTTCAGCACTTCCGCATAGCGTTCCTCATCCAAGCGGCCTTTCAATGATTTCCATTGCTGGACTAGGTTTGCCGCTTGCTCCGCGCCTTCGTAGTGCGAATCGTAGATGTGCTGGATGACCGTCTTTCCCGAGTGCAAGACGTATGTGTACCGCACATGGTGAAAGAACAGCAGCAATTCGTCCGGAGTGGTTTTCAGTGACTCATACTTCTTCGCTAGGGGGGCGCTATATTGATCGACGTACCCAGTACCTGTGGCCGCGGTGCGGTCCATTCCAATTCCATCGTGGTCGGCGCGGTGCCACTGTCCCCAGCCATTTCTTTCCGACGACTCCACTCCTGGCCCGAAATGGCTGCCAAGAATATCGGTGAGCGTTCCCGCACCCAATGGACCGGTGTAACTTTCATAGATCGGCCAGGACGCACGCAGCATTCCTGAAATTGTTTGCACCACGGCTGGATCGTTTCCAAAGCTGAGGCGTGTCCACTCCTCAGCAATTGTTTTGGAGTCGAGATTAGGATTCCACGCGAGCCTACCGTACCCATAAAGATTCGCCATAGCCAGCGGGTGACCCAGCCAGTTGGCATCCATGCCGACATTCACGACCGCAACGAATCCGCCCATGGGGCGATGAAAAGTTTTGCCTGCCACAATGTCCTTCACCGGTGTGGGCCGCTCGCCAACGTGCATATCGAAATCGAGAACTTCTTCCCACATGGGAGGAAGAAAACACAAATGCCGCTGCTGGCCCGTGTATTCCTGGGTGACTTGCAGCTCGATGGCTTCGTTTGTTTTCTCGAGACCGCTGAAGAGCGGAGACACCGGTTCGCGCACCTGGAAATCAATCGGCCCGTGTTTGATCTGAATGATCACGTTGCCGCCGAACTTACCGTCGAGTGGATGAAAGTTGTCGTAAGCCGCCTTAGCGCGATCGTTCTTGGGATTGGTCCAATCGAGATGATGGTTGTAGACAAACGCGCGATAGAAAACTATTCCATGATGCGGCGCAAGGGCGCGCGCAATCACATTGGCGGCATCGGCAGGCGTGCGGCCATACGTGGCAGGACCGAGGCGCCCCTCCGAATCCGCCTTGACGACAACTCCGGCAAAATCTGGAATCTGCCGGTAGATGTCGTCAAACTTTTTCCTCCACCATTCGGCGACGCGGGGATCTGCGGGGTCAAACGTATCGAGACCGCCGATCACCTTTGGGCTGCTGAGATCGACGGAGATGGATAGCCGAACTCCCCAAGGGCGAAACACATCGGCAACGCGAGCAAGCTGCGGCAGAAAGCTATCTTCGAGAACGCGCGGATTGGCATTTACGTTGTTGATGGCGCATCCGTTGATTCCAATCGAAGCGAGCAGCCGCGCGTATTCGCCGACGCGTGTCAAATCGGCTCGCACATTACCGTTTTCAAAAAAGATCGAGGGCCCCGCGTAACCGCGCTCAATTCGGCCGTCGAGATTGTCCCACTGATCCACCCAGCGAATCGGCGCATAGGGCTGCTGCGTTTCGTGCAAAGGAGAAACACTTTCGCCGCGCGCGATCCTGCTGAGCAGCGCAAACACGCCATAGAGAACGCCACGATCCGTCGTTCCCGTCACAATGAGGCAGTCGATTCCGTGGAGTTTTTCCGTTGCGAGCAGGAAGCCATCTTCGTGCTGATCGGCCTGTTCGAAGAGCATGGGCGAATCCGCTCGCAAAGCAGAAAGTGGACCCAGGACGATGGCGGATTCGCGCGGCAAGTTTTTCTCCTCACGCAGCGTCCGCACCAACATCCCTCGAATACCTCGAATCAGTTCGGCATTTGCGGAATTGAGGATCGGCGAATCGCCGAGCACGACCACACTCTCGGGCAAAGCCGAAAATTTTTCCGCAACGCTTTTGTCCAGCGGCGCATAACGCAACCAAGCGTCTGCTCCAGTTTCCGCGCGCACACACCTCGCCCCTAATCCACACAGAAGCGCGACGCAGATCGTTATGTGCAGGAAACGACGCATGGGATTGCCAGTCTATAGCATTCCAACAGCCTGGCCGTGTTGGGTGTACGACCGTGGCGAAATCTGGTGTCCCTCAACGTGAAACCGAAAGATTCGCCGTGTACGTTAACGGGCCGTGCTATAGTACCAGCCGTTTTTCAGATTACAAGCATCGCTATTTTTTCTCGGAGGTTTGGATGAAGTTTTTTTCTCCCGCCCGGCTCGCTGTTGCCGCATCTGTGGCCCTCTTGATTTGCGGCCCAAGCTTTCTCCGCAGCCAGTCGCACGATGTTCCCGCCTACCGCAATCCGAAGCTGCCCATTGAGGAACGGCTCGCCGATCTTCTTTCACGCATGACGCTCGAAGAAAAAGTCGCTCAGATGGAAGGCGTCTGGGAGAACCCGGCGTTCATGCGCACTCCGGACTCGCGCTTCGTCGATGAGAAGGGCACGTTCCTCCCCGACCATGCGGCTATCCTGCTGAAGGACGGCATCGGCCAGATGTCGCGTCCGAGCGAAGTTTCTCACGGCCCGCGCGAAGAAGCGGAGTTCACCAACACGCTGCAGAAGTGGATGAAGGAGAATACGAGGCTTGGCATTCCCGTGATGTTTCACGACGAATGCCTGCACGGCCACATCGCCGACAAGGGCACCTCTTATCCCGCGGCGATCGGCCTCGCATCCACCTGGGATCCGGAATTGCTTCACGAGGTTTTCACCGCCGATGCCGCGGAAGCGCGCGCCCGTGGTGTGCAAGAATGCCTCGCGCCCGTTCTTGATCTCGCGCGCGATCCGCGCTGGGGCCGCACGGAAGAAACTTACGGGGAAGATCCCTACCTCGTGTCGCGCCTCGGCGTCTCGGCAATAAAAGGTTTTCAAGGCGAAGGCCCCGGTGTCGACAAATCACATGTCATGGCGACTGCGAAACACTTCGCCGTGCACGGCCAGCCGGAAGGTGGCACCAACGTCGCGCCAGGCAATTATTCTGAGCGCGTCATCCGGGAATATTGGCTAAAACCGTTCGAAGCCGCTGTAAAAGAAGCTCACGTCCACACCGTGATGGCCTCCTACAACGAAATCGACGGCATCCCTTCCCACAGCAACAAACATCTGCTTACCGACATTCTGCGCCACGAGTGGGGATTCAACGGCGTCATTGTCTCCGATTATTTCGGCATCACCGAATTAATTCGCATCCATCACGTCGTCGCGAATAAGGAAGCCGCCGCGCGCATGGCGCTCGACGCCGGCGTGGACATCGAGTTGCCGTTTCCAGATGCCTATCCCACTCTCGTTGAGCAGGTGCACAACGGCACGGTCTCCGAAGCTGCCGTCAATCGCGCCGCCGCGAGCGTCCTCCGCGCAAAATTCCTCGCCGGCCTTTTCGATGATCCCTTCGTCGATCCCGCTTACGCCGAAAAAATCACGAACAGCCCCGAATATCAGAGACTCGCGTTACAAGCCGCGCGAGAAACGCTAACGCTGCTGAAAAACCAGAACAATCTTCTTCCGCTGGACACCGCCAAGTACAAACACATCGCCGTCATCGGTCCCAACGCGCGCGACGTGCACCTCGGCGGCTACAGCAACAAGCCAGGCCGCGGCGTCAGCATTCTCGACGGCATCAAAAATCGCGTCGGCTCCAGCGCGGAGGTTCTCTATGCCGAAGGCACCAAGATCACGGAGACCCTTCCCGACTGGGACGCCGACAAAGTAGAACTTGGCGATCCCGTCAAAAACGCGCAGCGCATCGCAGAAGCCGTCAAACTCGCCCAGAAAGCCGACGTCATCATTCTCGTCCTCGGCGACAACGAACAAACCTCCCGCGAAGCTTGGGCACCTGAGCACAAAGGCGACCGCGACGATCTAACGCTGCTCGGCAATCAAGACGATCTCGCGAAAGCGATGCTCGCCACGCGCAAACCGGTAGTCGCACTTCTCCTGCACGGCCGCCCCAACGCCGTCACCTACATTGCCGAAAACGTTCCCGCGATTCTCGACGGCTGGTATCTCGGCCAGGAAGGCGGCACTGCCGCGGCGGAAGTGCTCTTCGGCGACTACAATCCCGCGGGCCGGCTGCCCATCACCGTGCCGCGCACCGTCGGCCAAATTCCCGACTACTACTATCAAAAGCCCTCCGCCAAGCGAGAGTATCTCGACGACACCACCAAGCCGCTCTTTCCCTTCGGCTGGGGTCTGAGCTACTCCACTTTCAAGTATGAAAATCTCCATCTGACGCCTGATTCCATCGGCCCGGAAGGAACCACACACGTCAGCGTAAACGTAACCAACACTGGCAAAGTCCCCGGCGACGAAGTCGTACAACTTTACATCCGCGACGAAGTCAGTTCCGTAACGCGCCCCATCAAAGAACTGCGCGGCTTCCACAGGATTTCGCTCAACCCGGGCGAGACAAAAACGGTCGAGTTCTCTCTCGGTTTCGATGAGCTGTCGTTCTTGAATCGCGACATGCACAAGGTCGTCGAGCCAGGAACGTTCAAGATCATGGTCGGCGGGAATTCCGTCGACCTGATAGATACGACTCTGACGGTTGCCGAAAAATGATCACGGTATCTATAGGCGCGACGTAGGTAAAAGCTTGAAACGGATGTGAAAGAGCGCACTCTCGTGCGTCGCAAGGGAAATCGCAAACTGCACTTGAAAGGTGGGTCATGGCTCAGTCTTCAAACGCATCGATGACGCTCGGCATCATTGTTGGAAACCGGGGATTTTTCCCCGGCCATCTCGCCAGCGAGGGCCGCAAGGACATGATCGCCGCGCTCACGGCCAAAGGCATCAAGCCGATCGTTCTGGATGAGAGCGATTCGAAACATGGCGCCGTGGAGTCACGCCAGGACGCTGCAAAATGCGCTGACCTTTTCAAGAAGCACCGCGAGCAAATCGATGGCATCGTCGTCACGCTTCCGAACTTCGGCGATGAGCGCGCCATTGCGGACACGCTTCGCATGGCGAATCTCGGCGTCCCCGTCTTGATGCAAGCGACGCCGGACACGCCTTCGCGCATGTTGATCACCGATCGCCGCGACAGTTTCTGCGGCAAAATGTCGGCGTGCAACAATCTGGCGCAGTATGGAATTCCCTACTCGCTAACGACACTTCACACCGAAGCGCCCGACTCCGCAGCCTTCCAAAAAGATCTCGACTGGTTCCTCGCCGTTTGCCGCGTCGTCAAGGGCCTCAAGCGGCTTCGCATCGGCGCCATCGGCGCGCGCCCCCGCAGCCTTCACACCGTTCGCTACAGCGAAAAAATTCTCGAAGCAAACGGCATTTCCATCGAAACGCTCGACCTCTCCGAAGTCATGGGCAGAACCGCCCGGCTGAAAGACGACGACAAAAAAGTGACCGACAGGCTCGCCGCGATCCGCCAGTATGTCTCGACGCAAAGCATCCCCGACGCCTCACTCAT
>Ga0207051_1012_pt2 | contig 20454 bp, 15 predicted proteins | sample Alteio_BWMinCont_61_FD_153292 | JGI IMG/M metagenome (GOLD analysis project Ga0207051, IMG submission 153292) | Enriched cells from forest soil in Barre Woods Harvard Forest LTER site, Petersham, Massachusetts, United States -... | ecosystem: Environmental > Terrestrial > Soil > Temperate forest >...
TGGAATGCCGATGGCGCCATCGCGGTTGAGGTCCTGGTTGAAAGTGGTCTCCAAGGACTCCAGCGCGGAGCTGTTGCCCGCGACCAGGCCGATCAGGTTCGACAGGTAGTTGCCGTTGCTGTCGGTGCTCCACGCGGTATACAGGCCGGAGCTGGTGTCATGCCACGCAACATCGTAGCCGCCACCTGCAACCTGCACCGCGCCGATCGGCGTCCAGGTGCCAAATTCTCCGACCGTCACCACCGAGCCGCCGTAGTGCAACTCCGGTCCGGTGCCACCTCCGGCAGGATTGAGGAAGTAGTTGTTGCCAACCTCCGTCAGCGCCGTCGTCCCGTCCGTCTGGATGATCACTTTTGGAATGCCGATGGCGCCATCGCGGTTGAGGTCCTGGTTGAAAGTGGTCTCCAAGGACTCCAGCGCGGAGCTGTTGCCCGCGACCAGGCCGATCAGGTTCGACAGGTAGTTGCCGTTGCTGTCGGTGCTCCACGCGGTATACAGGCCGGAGCTGGTGTCATGCCACGCAACATCGTAGCCGCCACCTGCAACCTGCACCGCGCCGATCGGCGTCCAGGTGCCAAATTCTCCGACCGTCACCACCGAGCCGCCGTAGTGCAACTCCGGTCCGGTGCCACCTCCGGCAGGATTGAGGAAGTAGTTGTTGCCAACCTCCGTCAGCGCCGTCGTCCCGTCCGTCTGGATGACTTGAGGTGGACCTGTCACCGTGAAGCTGGTCCAGTTGCTCCACAGCGTCCCATCGTTGACGCGGACTTCCACCGTGTCGGGCGCCGCTCCGGGGACGCCTTGGTAGGTCAGCTGCGAAAGCTGGGCCGCCGTTACATCGATCTCCTGATTGTTCGCTTGAACAACTCCGTTGAGAACAAAGTCGCCGGTGCCCGTATCCATGAACCCGTACGTGGTGATCGTATTTCCGTCCGGATCAGTGGCCGAAAACAGCGATGAGGCTGCAACTGAGGCTTGGCCCACTCCCAAAGCGACGCTCGCTGCCGTGACTACGGGCAGACGATCGAGAGTCATAGTGAGTGTTGTCGCAGCGGTACCGCCGTTGCCATCGCTTATCGTATAGGTGAAGGCATCCTGAAGATGTCTGCCGCTTGGACTGCCATTGATCGCGGAAGAGTTATCCGCGACGTATGAATAGGAGCCGTCCGCGTTGAGCGTCAGATGACCATAGACGCCCGCAAGCGAGGCACCCACCGAACCTGCGCCCTTTGTCGCATCGCTAAAGCCGACGACCGTCAACTTGTCGCCATCGAGGTCAGTATCGTTCGATAGCACGCCGGCAGCGGCTGTCACGGTTAGAGTTGACCCCACCACATCTGTCGCGACGTTGCCAGTTGCAACTGGCACCCGGTCGATGGTGACCTGCGAGGTCGTGCTGTAGGAATTCGTCCCGTCGTTTACGCTCCACGTAACCGTGCGCACCGGATGGCTTCCGCTTGATGTATCGGTGCCCGTGTCCTGGTACGAGACCTCGCTCAGCAGTGTGTCATACACCGCGAGGGTGGCGCTTCCGGTCAGCGTCAGAGTGCCCGTGCTGGCGTTCCAGCTGGCAGTGATGCCGCTTCCGACCGAACCGTTTTGAACGCCGTTGACGAAGAGCTGGTCACCCGCAACCGCATTGCCGCCCGCATTGGCAATTTTGATCGTCGCGCTGGTCAAGGTTGCGCTTGCTGGATCCGTGATAACGGGCGTTCCACTCAGAAGCGTAACGCGTGCTCCGCCCTGAATCGCCTCCGATGCCGTCGCGGCGACAACGATGCCTTGTGGTGTGGTATTGAAACCCAGCGCGTCGAGCTGTTCCTTATCGGCGGCCGTCAGACTCTGGAGCGTGCTGTTGGTATAGAACTCGTTGAACGGATCGTTGCGACCCTGCACGCCGCTGTTGAGAAAATCGCTGGGGTCAGAAGTCTGGCCATAGTCGGCAATTTTCGTGAAGCCACCGTCGACAGAAAAATAGGCGGCCGGGGCGGTGTTGCCATTGTCAAAGAGCTGCGATCCGGGGCTGGTAAAGCGAAACAGATCAAAAATATCGGGTTGCGAGCCGAAAGGCACGCGGCCGAGCGCGTGCGTCAGCTCATGTAGCGCAACGCCGACCAGCAAGCCCGAACTAATATCGGTCGCGAAGGTCGCGCTGCCGTCATCGGTCGTGGTGTCGTTAGCACCAAGCAGACCGAACAGCTTCAACTGAGCATTCCAGACGGCGACGCTCGATTGTCCCTGGATCGTCGACCCAACAGGCAATGCGTTGAAAATGGTGTCGCCCGGCGCGGCGTTGATCAGGTCGCTCCTGACCGTCGAATAATTCTCGAAAAGGCCATTGTCCGGACCAGCGGCGGCGCCACCGCCGGTTCCGCTGTAGTCGATATTGATATTGACCGTGATCTTGTTGGTGATTGTGTTGGATAGGATGGATGCCGCTTGTTGTATGCCCGCGCGGAAACTTGCCGGCGCGGCCATCGCCGCCGCATCGAATATCAGATTGATCGTAAAGCCACCGCTGGATGTCACGGCCAACACGGAACCGACGCCACCGGCACCATTTTGCGCGGCTTGGGCTTGGACGGCCTCGGTGGGAATGGTGGGAGTTAGAGGCGGCGAAACTACCGGGGGAAACCCGGCAAACGGGCTTCCGCCGCCGTGGCCAGCTGGCGGATAGAACGACGAAGGGACGAAACTCGCGTCGTTCCCACCTGCGCTGAGATCGCAAAGGGGGTCCAGCGGGTCAGAGATGAATCGAAACTTCATCGCCTAGTCCTTGATAATAAACAAGAATTGAGGATCCCCAGTTAAGCCACCCGCTGGCCGCCATAAGACCGAGCTCGGCGACTCGGGCTGGAAGCATCGGCGAACATCACGCCATGATACAATGTTTGCCCCGTCTTAATTTGCAGTTTCACGCGGCGACTAAAATCGAAGTAGCCGTTCAAGGCTGCCTTCCCGATACTCACTGGCCTTGAGGGATCGGCCTCGCCGTCGGGGCCGCACAAACACCGGAATTGCGGACGCTTCACGGCAATCCTGTTCGAAACTTCGCCCATTGCAGCGAACAGGTCAAAAGTACATGAACAATTGCTCCGCTCTCAATGGCGCGCCCAGCACGGCCGTCTTCGTTGCATCGTTACCTGCGTAGCAGACCAGCTTCGGCTATTGAATTTGGAACCAATCTGACCGATCAAGCAGAGCCTTGTTTCCAGTTCGATTTGTCCGGAGCCCTCTGAATGCCCATCCCGCACGCCTCCCATGCCCTGTCCCGTTTCACTGTGCTTGATCTCACCCGCGTCCGTTCCGGGCCGACCTGCGTGCGGCAGCTGGCGGATTGGGGCGCCAATGTCGTCAAGATCGATGCGCTGATCGAGGATGCCGGCGGCGATCAGCCGGGCGGGCCGCGACATGGCTCGGATTTCCAGAACCTGCACCGCAACAAGCGCGCGATGACGCTGAATCTGAAGAATCCTCAGGGCCTCGAGGTGTTCCAGCGTCTCGCCGAGAAGGCCGATGTCATCGTCGAGAATTTTCGTCCCGACGTGAAGGCAAAACTCGGCATCGATTACGAGAGCGTCCGTAAGATCAATCCGCGCATCGTCTATGGCAGCATCTCCGGCTTCGGACAGGACGGCCCCTACCACAAGCGTCCCGGCTTCGATCAGATCGCCCAAGGCATGGGCGGGCTGATGTCGATCACCGGTGCGCCGGGCCAGGGCCCCATGCGGGTCGGCATTCCCGTCGCCGACCTCAGCGCCGGGCTGTTTTGTGCCATCGGCATCCTCACCGCGCTGCTCGAGCGCGACGTCTCGGGCGAAGGCCAGTGGGTGCAGACCTCGCTGTTACAGGCGCAGATCTTCATGCTGGATTTCCAGGCCGCACGCTGGCTGATGGAAAAAGAGGTCGCCAAACAGGCCGGCAACAACCACCCGACCAGCATTCCCACCGGCGTATTCAAGACCTCCGATGGCTATATCAATATCGCGACCACGGGGGGACGGATCTGGGAACGCTTCGCGCAGGCGATCGGCGCGCCCCAATTCTTATCCGACCCCGACTATGCCACCGCGCCGTCACGCTCGAAGAACCGCGACGCACTCAACGCCGCGATCGGCGCCCTCACCGCGAGGAAAAGCACCGACACCTGGGTCAAGGAACTCAACGCCGCCGGCGTGCCCTGCGGTCCGATCTATTCAATCGACCAGATGTTCGAAGACGCGCAAGTTCATCATCTCGGAATCGCGCAAGATGTGCCCAACGCCGAAGGCCGTCACATTCGCCTGGTCGGCCAGCCGGTCACGTTGTCGCGCACGCCGAGCAAGATGGTGGCGCGGCCGCCGGAGTTCGGCGAACAGACAGAAGAGGTACTCGCCGAGTTCGGATTTACCGCGGATGAGATCGGCGCGCTGAAACAGGACAAGGTTGTGTGAGAGAGACTGAATGTTATCTAGCGGACCAGATTTGCCGCCAAGGATCTTCGTAATCCGGGGCTAGCGCTTCGCTTTGCGTAGACGGACGCCGGGGCCTCCACCGTTTTCCGCGATGAACTCAACGCCGGCCTTTTCGAGCGCTGCGATGAGCTTCTTACTAGTCTCAGCTCTGCCACCTATTGGGCCATCTTCCGACTCTAGCCGCGCGATCGTTGGCTCGGACACTCCCGACGCTGCAGCTAAATCACCTTGTGACCAAGCTACGAGTGCGCGGGCGGCTTTCATTTGACGCACTGAAATCATTTTGTTCAATTGATAGAATTTCTATTGAAATTGCCTGAGTTACGTGTTAATAGAATTTCTATCATACAGGAAACTTAAGGCAATCAAAATGACCAAAAGCACCATCTCGGTGAACGGCGGAGCTATGTCGCCCGAAGTCCCCATTCATTTTCAAAGTGAGAGTGCCCAAATGACCAAAGCCACGCATAAACCAGAACGTATGAACTTCGTAGGCGGCTCCGATGCCCGGATCATCATGGGCAAGGACGAGAAAGCTCTGTTGCGGCTCTGGCGAGAGAAGCGCGGCGACGAGCCACCGCTCGACCTTTCGGATGTCCTGATTGTCCAGCTCGGTCTCGTAACCGAAGACCTCAACCGCCGCTGGTATGAGCTTAACACCGGCCGCCGGGTCTCAGATGTCCAGCGCCATGCGATCCACCGGACCCTACCTTGGATGGCGGCCACGCTGGATGGGCTGGTCAAAGAGACCGGCGCAGTGTTCGAGGCCAAATTCATGCTGCCTTGGTCATTCACAGAAGAAGCGGCCGCGGAAAAGCACATGGCCCAGCTCCAGCACAACATGCTGGTCGCCGGCACCAAGAAATCCGTGCTCTCCATCATCAACGGCGGCGGCAAGTGGATTGAGTTGTCGATCGAGGCCGACCCGATTTACCAGACGATCCTGATTGCCGCGGAGAAGGCCTTTTGGAGGGCGGTCAAGTCAGGCGAAACCCCGGCCCTCTTTGATTGCGAGCCCCCGAAGCCTCGGATCGAAGCGGTGCGCGTGGTCGACATGAACGCCTCCAATTCCTGGGCCGAATTCGCCAGCCTTTTTTGCGAAACCCGAAAAGCCCATGCCGACCACGAGCGGGCCAAGAGCGAACTCAAAGGACTGATGCCGGAGGACGCCAAGGAGGCGATGGGCCACGGCATCCGGGCGAAACGCTCAAAGTCAGGTGCGGTCAGCTTCGATCTCGTCGAGATGGAGGCCAGCCATGCATCGCTCCAGTGAGAACGTCGCCGCTATCGCAACGGCGCTCGCAAAAGCCCAGACCGAACTCTCCAATCCCGAGAAGGCGATGATTGGGACCGTCTACAACGCCCGGTCGGATAGTCCGCAGAGCTTCCGCTACGCCTCGCTATCGAGCGGCCTGGACATCATTAGAAAGGTCTTGGGAAGCCAGCAGATCGCGATCGCACAAACCACCGACATCGACAGAGCCAATGGCACGGTCAACCTCACCACGCTCCTCCTGCACACCTCGGGAGAATGGATATCCTCTGACTGGCCGGTCTGTCAGCTTTCGGAGACCTCAGCGCCTCGGAGGATGGGGGCCGCGCTGACATACGCCCGGCGCTACGCGCTGTTCACCATGGTGGGGATCGCCGGCGAAGACGATCTTGACGCCCCGGATATCGCGAACGACGGACCCAAGGGAGACAAGCCAGCAGAAGTTCGTCTTGCCGCCATCTCCGACCTTGAGCCAACGCCCGCCCGTTCGAGCCAATCTCGAACCAGAATCGCACCGCCGATTCAGGTAAAGCTCAGTGCCGAAGAGTCCTCTGCCGCCAGGGCGCAACTCATCCAGGAAATCCAAACCTTACCAGAGGGCGAGCTACAGGCTCGCGCGATCGCCATCCTCAAGACCAAGAATCGCCTTTCAGCGGATGACGCCAAACAGGTTGAAGAAGCTTTCGCGGCAAGGATGGCTCAGCAAAACGCTTCCATGGAAGCCCCCGCGATGGAGGAGCCTGCCTTAACCCCAACCGAACGGAGTAAGCCCGCCTTGGTATCACCGGAGGACGTCAAGCGGCCGAGGGGGCGCGCCAGAAAGGTCAACACTAGAGGCAGTACAACTCCTGCCCGTCAGGTCACCTCTCCATCGACGATCGATGATGGCCCATCAGCTTCAATACATCAGAGGACCAACGTAGCTCCCGCCAAAATCGATAAAAGCAAGCTTACGTTCGGTGAACCGCGTCGCCTACGCGACAAAGCCCACCTCAAATTTGTGGCATCGCAGCCGTGCCTGATTTGCGGCAGAAGCCCCGCTGACGCCCACCATCTCAGATTCACCCAACCGCGGGCGATGGGCCTCAAGGTGAGCGACGAGTTCACGGTACCCTTGTGCAGGATTCATCACCGTGACGTCCATAGCTTCGGCGACGAGGTCGCGTGGTGGGAACGGCGGGCTATCGATCCACTCGCGACATCGCGGGTGCTCTGGGTTTCGACTCGGCGTATCGGATGAACACGACACGCCGATCTGTAGCATCCAGGCGTCAACCACGTTTACCCCATCAAAGGTAGCAATGAGTAAGCGTGCTGTAGCACCGTTAGATCAGGAGTCTGCGCGGACAGCTCTCGATGAGCTGTTCACACTTGCTCGAAAATATAATTCGAGCGAGGCCTATCTCGAGTCGATGCGGTTTATCGCCAGGTTTCGGTTCTATTCCCCGTTCAATGCGATGTTGATTTACACGCAGATGCCAGGCGCACAGTTCGTCTGCACGGCCCTGAGGTGGCGGCGGGATTATCATCGGGAGATCAAAATAGACGCCCGGCCGATTGTGATCTTGCAGCCGATGGGACCGATATTGTTTGTGTTTGATGCAACTGACACCGCGCCACTTCCAAATGCACGTCCCTTCCCCATTCGGGTCAAAGACCCGTTTCAGGTGCGCAGCGGCAAGATCGGCGGACAATTGGCGCTGACTATCGAAAACGCAAAGCGCGACGGCGTAAGGGTTTCTGAGCGAGCCGACGGTTCGCAGCGGGCGGGATCCATCCAACGCGCCCTAGCCGGGCGGTATCTGGAATTTACAATCGCACGGAAGCTTGTTCCCAAATCGACGCAGATTCCGTTGTGGTTCGAACTTCTGTTGAACAGCCGCCTTCCGGCAGAAGCGCGGTATGGAACGCTTATCCACGAGCTTGCTCATTTGTATTGTGGCCACTTGGGCACGCCCAATGGTCGATGGTGGCCGGATCGCCAAAATCCTTCACATGCCGCTCGCGAGTTTGAAGCGGAGTCGGTCAGCTATCTCGTTTGCGCCCGACTCGGCATCGATACTGCCTCTGAAGAATACCTTGCGGGTTATGTCAGGAAATGTCCCATCACACCCTCGATCAGCCTTGATCGCGTCATGAAATCTGTATGGCTGCTGGAGCAAATGGGGCGGGCGCGTTTGGGATTGCGATAAGCAGTAATCTTGCGCTCGACGTCAGCAAATGTCTGATGTTGGGAAATGAGCGTCAGATCCCTCAGGCCAATCACTCTGTAATTAAACCGGCGGATAGCCTATCAATCGCAGTTCAACGACCCAACAAATCGAGCGCATGGCGGACAACCCTGAGTCCAGAACGTCAGGAGGGCAGATTCATTCGCGGGATTGGGGACGGATTTGGGGACCATTCCGTTTTTTATTATTCAATCGACCCAGACATCGGCCAGAAAACCCAGATTTTATTGGACGAGGAGACGATATGTCCCATCAGCAGACGGTTTACCCTCGCGAATCGCAGATCCAATGGCATGGGCGAGAGAATTTGCCACTGGAACACGATAATGTATGGAATCCCAGTAATTAGAATCCTCCCGAGTGAGTGGCGACGAATATTGCCAGTCGATAACTTTCGCGCCGCGTTGACGGGCTATTTGCGTAATGCGCGATTTGCATTCTGCTTCGCGAGCGCCGGCCAGCGTTGCGGGATCAGGTTGGTTCGCTACATGAGCCGGCATCAAGCCAATAATTTTGAGGGCATCCCCCGCCTTTAGCAGAAGATCGTCAAGCAAATTGAGCGAGGGATAGACCAACGACGCACGCTGTTCGTCCGACATCTCGAACGGTTTCTTAGTTGGATCCGGCAATGTTCGCGGCCGACCGCCCCATATCGCGTTACGAGCCTTTTCGAGGTCATAGGCATTTTCTGGGGGAACAAAAAGGTAATAGCCGTCAAATCGCGAGCGTTCCGAGTACAATCCTAGATGAACTCCTACCAACTTACCGGCCATTTCGACGGTTCGAGAGTTGAACAGAAAGAAGAAATCATTCCACTTGTCATCATCGTAAAGGAAGTACGGGAAGCCTCGCGCGGTTATTCGTTGGGTATCCGCATCACTGGCGCACCATTGCCATTGAGAATCGACACCAATGATTATTACCTTGGGCTTGCCAGCATGATCGAAGAAATATTTCGCTATGGTCATCTGTTCCCAAGCAGTCGCTGCGTCCATGGAGAGATTGGCGAATCGTGCGCCAAATTCTTCATTAAGTATCACCGGATCGAGCAGCTTCGAGGTGGATGTTCCAATTACCAGAGAGTCGAAGAGTCCGCTGCGTACGACCTGCGGATACATGAATCGTTGGTTAGCGTCGATCAGGTGTCTTTTCAGCGGAAGAGAGAATGGCACATCGTCGTAGGGATCTATGAGCAGTACAAAAGCGAAAACCAGAAGGAGGCCAATCGCAAAGGTTCCGATAAACAATTCCACAAATCGCCGCCAAGTTACGATTGGTGATTGATATTTGACTTTGAATTGTCTGATTAGAGGCAACAACATTTGCGGCCCGATCAAAACTGAAAATAGATGAAATTGACTGGCGCTCCCCGCCCCACGTCGAGAACGCAAAAAATAGCCAATATTGCGCCGACGACCGCCAAGATTGGGATGGGTTTTAGCAACTGGTCCTTGATCTCGTGCGCCGACGGAATAAGCACAGATGCTATCGCGGAAGCAACGAACAACCAAGGTTTTTCGACCACACCCCCGAAACCGTTCGAGCCTGATAATGACTGAAGAAGAGATATGGCTGTGTGGAAGCTGTCGGCCCGAAACAGGACCCAGCCAACGAGGACGAATGACATCGTCAGAAACCATCCTAAGCTTTTCGGCAATGGGTTGTCTAATGATTGCCAAGCACGGCAGACGATGAGTCCAACACCGTGCCAAAGCCCCCAAAATACGAAAGTCCATCCTGCTCCGTGCCAGAGCCCGCAGATCGCCATGCTTCCCAAGGTCGCTGCCACGTAGCGCAGTCGACCGTGGCGGCTGCCTCCCATTGGAATGTAGATGTAGTCGCGGATGAACCTCGACAGGGAAATATGCCAACGCTGCCAAAACTCCCGAAGGTCGCTTGCAAGATAGGGCCGCCGGAAATTCTCTGGCAGAATCAAGCCAAATAGCAGCGCAGTCCCAATCGCCATTTCCGTATATGCAGAGAAGTCGAGAAAGAGCTGAAGTGAAAAGCCTAAAGTAGCGGCCCACGCCTCTCCAAAATTCAGACTACTCTGGGAGAGCTTGATGAACAGAGGGTCGACTTTCAGAGCAAGCTGGTCTGCAAGCATGACTTTCTTGGCAAAGCCGACCGTAAAAATAATAAGTCCACTTCCTAACCTTATCCACATATCCTTGTTGCGGGGCGACAGACGAAATTGTGGAATCAACTCGTTGTGTCGAACGATAGGCCCCGCGATCAGGTGCGGAAACAACAGCACAAAGAGTGCGAAAGGCCTGAGGGGATAAATCGGGGCTTGGCTGCGCATGCGGTCCACTAGGTAGGAAATAAGTTGAAAGGAGAAAAAGCTGATGCCGATCGGAAGGATGAAATGGGCGCGCGGCAACGGAACCCCGGTTGTAGAAACAATTATGCCGACGATAAAATCGAGATATTTGAATGTTCCGAGTGAAAGTAGGTTTACGATGATGCCCAGGACGAGGGCGCTGCGACTCCCTGTCCGCTCATGAAGCTTCGCGAAGAGCCATGAGGCGACAATTTGACCGACCAGCAAAGGTAGAAATCGGAAGTCCCACCACGCATAAAATATCATGGAGGTTGCAATGAGCACCGATTGCCGAACCAATTCATCTTCGGAACTTAGGTAGTAAATCGTCAGCGCAACTGGCAGAAAAGCCAAGACAAACATCTGCGATTGGAAAAGCATTCGGCAAATCTTTGCGAGAGGAAGTGAAGACCCTTCCAGTATTCTATTTTAGGCCAACTTCAAAATTGGTTGACGTAACTGAGAAGCACGATGCAGGCGCGCACTGGAGATTGTGCGAGCCGAGTGAGCACCGATTGGTGACTTTTTTGGGGACCGTGGGAAAATTTTTTTGGCGTAATTTCGGTTAGTTAATCGACTAACTGGAGAGAGTGCCAGATCGTCCCTGCCTTGGGCGTATTAAAATATCTGAGCGCAGATATCCCGGGCTTTTGGCAGAACGAACCCAATAAGGGGCCACCACCCTCAGCGATACTTCGCCCGCTCCGGGAAGGCGTCTTGTCTTGTATCGGCAATGCCGTCGCTTCGGGGGCCGACGGCTACTCAATCGGATCGTAGCTCTCGTTCGCGCAAGGGGCATTGGCTTCGATCCGCCGGCGATCAAACGCCGCGCCTATCACAAACGCGATACGAGCTTGTTGGTTTCGGGTGCGACTGGCGTCCTTCAGCGCTATACGTTTGTACTGTTTACCTCGCCGCGCCGGAGGTATGAGGAGATGAACCAGATGGCCGTGGCAGCGACCACGGTGCCGACGAACAACAGCGCCGATGTCCGACGGTCGAGGTGCATAAACGCGAATAGAGATAGCAGTACTGGAATGTAGGCTAGCGCCGAGCGGGCCGAGGCAACAAATGCCAAATTGGCGAAGAAGCCGAACATCAGCAACGCGCAGGCCGCAGATAGAGCAAAGCGCTTTTGGCGATATAGGCTGATCACAACGGCGCCAGCGCCACCTCATGCACCGCAGCCAATTTTCAGTTTATTCGATCACCAACCTGAGGAAGAGGGAGCTGTAAGGCGTCACGCGACTTCTGCCGAGGGAGCCCGCGAATGCGGAGAGGTTCAGGCTGGCACCGTTGTCAGTCTAAACAAGGTTATCGTGGCGCGTCAGCCGCTCTCAACCCTGCCAGCTTCGCGATCCTTCCAACGACATACACTGATCCTTCCGCGGTGAGGTGCGCGTGATCCCATGCCAAGGGAATGCCGCCGTCGATCGTAAGCGGACACTGTCGGGCCGGGCAGATCGTATCGACTACCGATATGTAGGAAAACTGGTCATGCGTCGGCAGCGCCGTTTTCATCTTTTGGTCGAGGGAGAAAATATCGGGTAGCACGAAATCGTCGGGGCGGGGATCGATATCCCTCAGGCGCGCGCGCATCAGCATCGATGGTAGCCTAGCCTTGAACTGAACGGCAGGACCAAGCAACACCACGGGAACGCCCAAACGATTGAGATCGGCAATGGTGTCGCGGAGACTTAATATCATCCCGTCGAACCGGGGCGGCCGGGCATATTCCAACCAGTCCGCAGACATGATGACGAGATCGGGCTTGTGATCCCCAAAGTACGCGTTCATATGGGTGGCGAACGTGTGACAGGCGGCATAGCCGTGTGACGCTGCTGATGAGGTTGGCATGCAGGCTGCCTGATCAGCCTGCATCAGGTTGACGCGCTGCGGATCGATCACATGGCTGAGACCATAATAGTATTGCGCAGCGTAACTGTCTCCCCAGAGCAACACATTTTGCTTGCCCGCGATCGCACTAAGGCAACTTGCCTCATCGACTGCGCCTCCGTCGTAGCGGAAACAGGACCCCGCGCGGTAGATCGGTTGTATGTCATAGCTGTTGTACGCATCGAGCTTGAGCGCCTCACGATCGGAATCCGACGTGGATTTGCTGAGAACGATCCCGGTCCCGCTGATGGCTAACAGAACGGCTGACGCGAGGCCGGCGATGCGGAACGCGGCGCGCCGAGCCGGCGCCAGCGAACCACTGCGGAACGGCTGTTCGACAAATTGCCACGACAGATATGAGAGTAGCACCGTTAGCGCGAACAGAACGATCTTGTCGAAGGGATCAAGCACCAGGCTGCTTTTCGAGAACCGCGCGAAGGTGAACAACGGCCAGTGCCAAAGATATAGCGAATAGGAGATCTGCCCGAAAAATCTGACGATGTTGAGCGGCGAATACCGGCCTCGCGTCAGCGTGGGCACGCCGATGCCGCTCCAGATGAACATCGCAGTGCCAATGCAAGGCGTGAGTGCGTTGACGCCCGGAAATCCCGGTCCCTGCCGCAGCGAGAAAATTGGAATCGCGAGCAGCACCAGCGCCATCCCCCTCGCGATCTGCTGCGCCAGCGAGTTGCGCAGCACCGGAAAGCCCTCGATCGCAACGATGCCTCCGACCAGGAATTCCCAAGCCCGCGGCGGGCTCATGAAGAAGGCATTGGCAGAGCGGTCCGTCTTCATCAGCCAGATGCTGATTGCGAACGATGCCAGTCCGAGCGCGCCGAGCGCGACCGGCAGCACGATGCGCCCGCCGCGGAAACAACGCAGCAGCGCCCACAAAAGTAGCGGCAGCGCCAGATAAAACTGCTCCTCCACCGCGAGCGACCACGTGTGCAGCAGCGGCTTCTCTACCGCCGCGTGGTCGAAATAGCCGGTCTTGTACCAGAAGAAGAAATTCGAGGTGAAGGTCACGACTGCTGTTATCGAACGGAAAAAGTCCTGTCTTTCGGAAGTCAGGAGATAATGGAACGACGGGACCGCCGTTAGCGCCACCATCGCATACAGTGCGGGCAAGAGCCGGCGCACCCGGCGCTCGTAGAATCTCGCAAAGGAAAACGTACCGCTCTTTACTTCCGACTGGATGATCCCCGTAATTAAATATCCTGATATCACGAAGAAGATATCGACGCCGACGAAGCCGCCGAAAACCGCCGGCGCTTCGAAATGGAACGCGACCACCGCAAGCACGGCTATGGCGCGCAGCCAGTCGATATCTTCGCGATAGGCGCGCCTCACATTCGTTGGACCTCCTTTGCCCCCTGTGATCATGCTGCGCCTGGAAGGGCGTGTCGCCCGCCTGAGTAGCGCTAGTTTACGCGCGCGACCACGTTCATGCTCTCGCCGTCTCCGACCAGTCGATGCAATTCCCCGGCTGCGCAGGGAAGCTGATGCCCGGTCCGCTCGTGAAAAAAACGATAACCGTTCGGAACAAAGAAAGAGAGCAATTCTTCCAGCGACGAGCCATGCTCCCCAAGCACATACGGCGATAGCTCCATTAAGAAGATAGGGCGACTGTCACGCAAGAGCGCGGTCGCCCCGCGGAGCACTTCACATTCAAACCCATCAACATCGATTTTTACAAGTTGCACAGATGGCCCATCGATTTCAGCCAGAATTCCGTCAATGGAGCGGGCAGGCGCTGCGTTCGTAGGCATCGCCAGACCGAGATGCTTGTTATGAAGGCCTTCACTTTCAGTTAAGGGCCAGCTCGAATAAATTGATTCCGGCACATCGCCCCCATCTTTCGCGGCCAGGAAACAGTGAAACAACGTCACCCGCTCGGCAAGCCGGGAATTGAGATCGAGGTTGCGGCGCGATTTTTTGACGGCATAGTCAGTCGGTTCGAAGGAAAGAACGCGTCCGGAAGGTCCAACAAGTTCAGCCAGAAGCATCGTATGAACGCCGATATTAGCGCCGATATCGAGCACGACCGACGAGGGCTTCACTAACCTCTTAAGCGCAATCTTTGTCTGCCGTTCAAACATCGCGAGATATATTGCAAAATCGATGCCCTGGGAGAGATCAAGATCAAAAGTCACGCCATCTCGCTGCACGATGCATCGGTCGGAATAACCGACCATCGCTCGAGCGACGTGGATTGCTCTGTAGGCAACTCGTGCCAGCGCGATTTTGTTGGCAGTCTTCATTGGGGTAACCGGCCTGTATTGAGGTTTGGCTGCACATTGGCTAATTCACATCGTCACGGTCAGCGAGTGCTTGCAATTGATTAATTCGATTCAGGTGGGATGCGCAATGGGTTTTCTATTAGATGCCTTAGAAACGGCACTTAATTACAGAAGCTGTTGCGATGCCTAAATCATCCCAGCCCATGATCGGAGCGCGGCAGCTAGACGCGATCGCCCGGTTGACGCCGTTTGGCTGGAGCGGCGGACTTGTTTTCATCACGGCGCTTTTGGTAGCGTCCTTCTTTTTGGCTGGCTATTTTATAATCTATTGGCACAACGCGGACATGGATTTCATGGTCGTCTACAGCGCGCTGCTGTTGAACGATGGCCAGCCGGCGTTCTTCCCTCATCCTGCCTACTTCACCATTCTATGCGTGAAGTTCTGGTTTCAGCTTTTGCATTATTTTCATCTGCTCGACACACCCTCACTTTCGCGCATGCCATCGGCCTCCAATGTTCCCGCGTTTGATGCTGCGATGACCAACGTTATTCGTGCGGCCCGTTTGGTCGCATGGTTGACGGCGACAGGCTTCGTTTTGGTTTTCGCTATCCTTGCGCGTTTTCTGGTTCGCGATTGGCGGGTAGCGATGCTCGGCACATTCGCCTTTGCATTTTCCGGCGGCCTTCAGTTTCATATGCGCATGCTGCGCAGTGAGCTGATAGCCGGATGCATGTTTACATTTGCCCTGATGATTCTGATCGTGGTGGCGCGACAGGCAACAATTTGGCGACCGCTCGCGATCGCCTTCGCCGCAACGCTTTGCATGGTGAGCCTGGAGAACAAAAGTCATGCAATACTCTTGATCGCCACTCTTCCTCTATTGATCCAACCGTTCGGGGGGACTTCAAGCGCCAGCGGTGGCTTCTGGGACAAAAGCAATTGGGTCGCGTGGCTTTTAACATTCGCCGTAGCGTTATTGGCCGGGATTCTACTCTATGCAGCGATCCCGCTGATTTTTCTTGGGCTAGGTCGAGCGGCAACGGCAGCGATGGCGCTACGTCCTTTGCTGTTTGAAACATTTGGCGTGTACCAGGCAGGCCTGCTGGTATGGATCGGTGTCGGCATGCTGGCCTTCGCAAAAATCTGGCGCATCTCTCTGACGGAAACGCTCACAGCAATGTTCGCAGCGATTGCCGGGGCGTCCCTCGGCGTGATGGCTCTGCTAATCGAATTAAATGCAAGCGACGTCGTGGTCGTGATCAACCCGCTTGAAGTGATGATCACTTTCGCTGATCCGTCCGCGGCGGCGGCCGTCGATCGCGGCGATTTGCTTGCAGCCCTTGGCTTGTTTATTTCGGGTATGACCTCCGTCCTTCAGCGCTATACGTTTGTATTGTTTACCTCGCCGCGTCCGACCGTTTTCCTGACCTGGCTGATCTTTCCCGGTATTGTCTATGCGTGGCGGCGAGGGGAAAGGCAGGCTGCTACACAGGCGGCCCTGCTCATGTTGAGCGCGATCGGGATTGATTCTCTTGGCATTCGTCGTGGGCTTAAGGCCGAGTATTTTATTCTAACCGACCCACTCATCATCATTGCCGGCCTGGTCCTCCTTGACCGGTTGACCGATCTGCGGTTTCACAGATGGGCTTATACAGCGGGTGCGGCTTTGATCGCACTGCATGTCGGCATCAGTCAGGCCGAACCCATCAAGTTGTTGACCTCGCGCCGGAACCCGAAACCTATTTGCGAGTGGAACCAGTTTTATTTGCCACTTTTGCCGTTGCCTTGGTGCGATTTGCCAGCAAAGCGCCCGTAGCTGTAATCAGCGGAGGACGATCAGATCGCCTTTAATTTGCGATATGCAAACCACACCATTTTCAACAGTAACCAGCCATCGCGGAAACGCGATATCTGGGTTTCGCCGAACGTGCGGGCCCTGTAGTGGATGGGTATCTCGATGATTTTCAGATTCTGCTTCGCCGCGCCAAAGATCAGATCAAAATCGCCGAACGGATCGAAGTTGCCGAAATAGTCGCGCTCCCGCGCCAGCACCTCGTAATCCCTGCGCATGAGCACCTTGGTGCCACACAGCGTGTCGGTCAGCCGGGTGTTGACAAGATAGCTGAACAGATAGGCGAAGCAGCGGTTGGCGATGAAGTTGAGCGGGCGCATCGCCTCGTTTTCCATCGGGTAGACGAGGCGGGTGCCGTTGACGAATTCTGCCTTCCCGGTCTCGATCGCTGAATGATATTTCGGTAGCACTTCCGGCGGCATCGTCAAGTCTGCATCCAGAATCATCAGGACATCGCCAGTTGCTACGGCAAAACCCTTTCGGACCGCATCGCCCTTACCCTTGCCGTCCTGCTTTAGGACCTTGATATCCCAGCGATCCTTGTAGACATCGCGAACTCGCTCGCACTCCTGAAGGGTGCCGTCGCTCGAGTTTCCTTCGACAAATAGTATTTGCTGGCTCGCGGCAAATTTTGGCATGCGTAGTATAGTGTTCTCGATATTGCCTTCTTCGTTTCTGCACGGGACGACGATGCTCACCGAGAATTTTCTATCCGGAAACTGCCGGACCGGTCGCCCGATGATATAAGTACGCAGGCAGAGCTGCCTGATACCGGGCAACGGCGCGACGTATCGATTGATAGACGGCCCAAGCCCGAGCCACCGCCGCGGCAGCAACTGCCGTTGCTCCTGACTGATCACTTCAAAATCGGCGAGATCCATCACGTTTAAAAAATCGGCCGTCGCAATGTAATTGATCTTCGGTTGCTTCGCTCGCAGATGCAGCAGTTCGGCTAGTTTCAGGACCGGCTCCCACAGATGGGAGTAGTAGGAAATCACGATCCGCGTAGACGGCGCGCACAGATGTTGCACCTGCCTCAACGTGCCATCGATGTCCTCGAACATCCCGATGGTGTCTGCGATCACGATGTAATCGAACGGCCCTTCGATTCCGGACAGCGTCGCCGGATCCTCCACATCGCCTAGGACAAAATTCATGTTTGGATACAGCGCGCGGGCCTTCTCGATTGACTTGGTGCTGAAATCGACGCCGACACCATATGACGGTTTCAGCGCAGCCAGCGTATCTCCGCGGCCGCAGCCGAGCTCCAGCACTCGTTTGCCAGGTGGAATGAGAAATTGCATGAACTTGTGGTCGTCTTCATGATAGGTGGCATTGAATTCGCGCCAGCGATCACGCTGTTCGAGACTGGCTTCAATGTGCTCCAGCAATTGCCGTTTTCGCTGACTGCCGAATTGCTCTGAGACAAAGGGGTGATTTGGATCCATTGTGGCCTCGTGCGCACTACAAACTTGCATCCCGCATTGTTGCATTTGCAGGGTTTATCGCGAGTCACAATTATGTCCGGTGCGCTGCAGCTGAGATTGTTTCATTTTTTCATTTAGACGAAGCACCATCCCGCCCGCGATACCGACGCTCAGCACATAAATCCAGCCGGGTACAAAGTCGAACAGGTGGGAGTTGAACAGGGATCCAACTACGTTTTGCGCCACCGCTATCAATCCGACCCACGCGGCAAACCCGTTGCCGCGAAAACTCATGAAATGTGCGAACCACATGGCGTATAGGATGGCGCACCCGATCAAACCCCATTGAATGGCGACGCCCGCTCCGGAAACGCCGCGCCGAGCGCGGCGCGGTCGGCCCGCAACACGCCGCGTTCGGTGATCAGTCCGGTCACGAGCCGCGCCGGGGTTACGTCAAAACCGTAATTGGCGACCGGAGAGCCCTCGGCGACGATCCCGATTGTCTCGATCCGTCCCTCGGCGGTGCGCCCGGTCATGGTTGCGACCTCATCGGCACTCCGCTGCTCGATCGGAATTTGCCGGATGCCATCATGAATCGAAAAATCGATGGTGGGCGACGGCAGCGCGACATAGAACGGCACGGCGTTGTCATACGCGGCGAGTGCCTTCAGGTAGGTGCCGATCTTGTTGCAGACGTCGCCATTGGCGGTCACCCGGTCGGTCCCGACAATGACCAGATCGACCATGCCATGCTGCATCAGATGGCCGCCCGTATTGTCCGGAATCACCGTATGCGGGACGCCGTGATGGCCGAGCTCCCAGGCCGTCAGCGAAGCCCCCTGATTGCGGGGGCGGGTTTCATCGACCCAGACATGGATCGGAGAACCCTGATCGTGCGCCATGTAGATTGGCGCGGTTGCTGTTCCCCAATCGACCGTTGCCAGCCAGCCGGCATTGCAGTGGGTCAGCACGTTGACCCGTTCGCCGGGCTTCTTCCTGGCCCTGATAGCCTCAATCAGCGCCAGGCCGTGCTGGCCGATGCCCCGGTTGATGGCGATGTCCTGCTCGGCGATTTCGCCGGCGCGGGCATAGCCGGTAGCGGCGCGCGCCGAAGGCGGTAGCGGCAAAAGCGTCCCGCGCATCACCTCCAGCGCCCATTTCAGGTTGACCGCCGTCGGCCGCGTCGCAATCAGCCTGTCACAGGCCCTGTTCAGGGCCGCATCCGAGGCATCGGCCCGCATCGCCAGCGCCACCCCGTAGGCGGCCGTAGCGCCGATCAATGGCGCGCCGCGCACCAGCATCGAGCGGATCGCATCGGCCGCCGCGTCGCAGCTGGTCAATGTTGCGACGACAAATTCGTGCGGCAGCCGCCGCTGGTCGATCGCTCCAATCGACCAGCCGTCCGGCTCGACCCATATGCTACGCCTTTGCCGTCCGTCGACCTTCATGCGCTTTGCATCCCTCTCCGCCCGGCGCGGGGGTATAGTGATATCAAGAATTTAGGCCAGTTTTGACCTGACCGCCGTCGCACGCGGGAAATTCGCATATTAAGAAATTGCGGGCGGCTTAGTCTCTACCTGTCTGACAAGACAATTGACGTGCCTCACGGGTGAAGTTTAAATCAGCTAATTAGTGGTGCTGACGAAGATAACTTGTGAATAAGCTGCACAAGGAGGTGAATTGGGCGGTCCCGTCTAGGCGCATTCTCACTGTCGGAACCCGGGACATCTCCTGCGAAAGGAACCGACCTAAAAAAATTGGATGAGATTGTCGACCCCGGCATTAATTTTCACGGCTGAAGCTTCAGCGGATGGTCGAATGACCGGCATAGGAAATTGTTCGGGAGGCGTATGGACTAAGGTAACATGATGTCCAGCTGGCACCTGTTCTGAGGCTGGAACGCGTGGCGCCTTTGACGGAAGAAACTGTTCCCGACGTAACGCCGAAAGGAACATGCATGCAGTTCAACCTTATCTTTGATTCAAGCGTGGCTAATGCACCTGCGGGCTTTATGTCTGCAATGGCGACGGCGGCGCAATTCCTCGATAATTTGATCTTCAATCCAATTACGGTGAATGTTCAAGTTGGCTGGGATGAGGTTGCCGGCCAGCCGATTACTGTTCAGGGACATCCTGACACCGCTTTTTTCTTTCATGTGGGAACGACTTTATCCTACGCGCAATTGAGGTCAGTTCTAACAGCAAACGAAACCTCTGCAACGGGTGCGGAGGCAGTAAACAGCTTACCCACCGTCGATCCGACAAATGGTGGAGTTTTCCAGATATCATCGGCCCAGGAAAAAGCCTGGGGTATGCTTCCAGCCAATGGCAGTGGAATAGATGGCTCGATTGGGTTTGGCAGCAGTATCAATTGGAATTTTAATCCTAATAGTCCTACCGTAGGAACGGCTGATTTTGTTGGCATTGCGGAACGCGAGTTGACCCATGTTCTGGGTCGAGACTTATTAGGGGGGCTTCAGACTCCTGGGACCTATCGAGTACTTGATCTTTTCCACTATTCAGCGCCGGGGCAGCTGAACCTTGTAAATGGAACGACTGCATATTTCTCAATCGACGGCGGGAATACGGCTCTCGAGAATTTCAACCCCAACGCTTTCGGTGGCGATTGGCTGTCACCCCCTCAAGCTGACGCATTCGCAGCGAATGACTACTATTACAAGCCGTTTACCGGGGTTGATGCAACGGCGGTTGAGGTGGTCGGATTTAACGTGACGGGCGCAACAGCGCCGATCGAAGC
>Ga0207051_1051_pt1 | contig 20024 bp, 17 predicted proteins | sample Alteio_BWMinCont_61_FD_153292 | JGI IMG/M metagenome (GOLD analysis project Ga0207051, IMG submission 153292) | Enriched cells from forest soil in Barre Woods Harvard Forest LTER site, Petersham, Massachusetts, United States -... | ecosystem: Environmental > Terrestrial > Soil > Temperate forest >...
TTGCCCGCCAACGTTGACGCTACCACTTATGGCAGGTTTACGAAATGGGCAGCACATGCTTTACTGGCAAAATTATATTTGAATTCTCAGGTTTATGATGCAGCGCCAGGAAATGCAGTTGTTCAGGGACCGACAATGTGGACTCAAGCCATGGCAGAGTGTGATTCTGTGATTCTTTCTGGAAATTATAACCTATTGACCGATTATTTTGATGTATTCTCACCTACCAACAGCACCATCCTTTCAGGAGGGGAAAGTATTTTTGTTGTTCCTTTTGATAAAGTGAATATTGGAGGTCAAAATATTGAAATGGCCACATTGCATTATCAGAATAACCTAAACTTCCCCATCAGCGGAAGTCCTTGGAATGGATATTGCAGCACTGCCGATTATTACAGCAAGTTCGATACGAATTCTTTATATGTTAACAAGGGATCAACCCGGTACAGGACATTTTTAGATCAGCGCACAGGTCAATACCTGATCGGACAGCAATATGCAATTAATTATGCCTATCCGCCCAGCACCAACGTCGTTGTTTCGGCTGATCCTTCATTGATTATCAATGACCTTCAATTTGGCATTCCCCTGATATTTACGCCTACGGTTTCTTCCTTGTCTGATCCTTCAGGAGCTTTCAGAGGAGCAGGGTTGCGTAATATCAAGTACTTCCCTGAGGGAGGGACTGCAGGTAATGCCAGCAATGATTTTGTCATATTCCGCTTGCCTGATATCTTTCTGATGAGAGCTGAAGCTGATTTGAGAGCGAACGGAACCGTTTCTGCTACTTCATTGGGTTATATCAATCAGATCCGTGAACGCGCGTACGGCGGGTCAACCGTAAACAATCCAAATACCGGCACGCCGATCGTCGTAGATTGGACGGCTGCACAGGTAACCTTAAGTAGCCTTCTTGATGAAAGAGCCAGAGAATTATCCTGGGAACAATGGAGAAGAAATGACCTGATCCGCTATGATGTGGCCATCAATTCATTCAGCACCTATTATGGCGGTGCAAGAAATCCTTCGAAAACGGCGGACGCAGACGCGCACTGGCAGATATTCCCGATTCCCATTCAGCAAATCACGGCTAATGCGAACTTAAAACAGAATACAGGGTATTAATAAAGTTAAGTTTAATACATAATTTTTGTCTATCTCATCAGGAGCAGTAACTTAGTAACTGCTCCTTTTTTGTGACCTTTACCCGGATTATATTATTTTTTTATGAAGACGAAACCAAGCCCGGTTTTTGTTTTTTTCTTCTGGAGCGTCATGTTTGTCGCCTGCCATCCGGCAACGAATACCCTGCCTCAGCCGACTGAACCTTTATTTCAGCTCATGCCCTCTTCGCAAACCGGAATTGATTTCAATAATAAGGTTGCCGATACCAAAGATTTCAACGTATTTAATTACCGTAATTTTTACAATGGCGGAGGCGTGGCAATTGGGGATGTTAATAATGACGGCAAACCTGATATTTTTTTTACTTCCAATCAGGGCAAGAACAGGTTATATATCAATAAAGGCAATTGGCAATTTGAGGATGTAACGGACAAGGCTGGTGTGGGAGGTATTCACAAATGGCATACCGGGGTAACTATGGTGGATATTAACGGGGATGGATGGCTGGATATCTATGTTTGCAATAGCGGCGAGATTAAGGGAGACGACCGGGCCAATGAATTATACATCAATCAGAAGGACGGGACATTTAAGGAAGAGGCCCATCAATATGGTCTGGATGACAAGGGCCTGACGACGCAGGTCGCTTTTTTTGATTATGATCATGATGGGGATCTGGATTGTTTTGTACTGAACAACAGCTATCGCCCAATTGAAAGTTTCGGATACAGCCCGAATATGAGGAATATTCGTGATCCCAAAGGCGGACATCGTTTGTACCGGAACGACAATGGTCATTTTACTGATGTGAGCGCACAAGCTGGAATCTATGGGAGCGAAATTGGCTTCGGTTTGGGAGTTACGATAGCCGATGTCAATAACGATGGGTGGGATGATATCTATGTATCCAATGATTTTTTCGAGAGGGACTACCTGTATATCAATCAGCACGACGGCACCTTCAAGGAAATGATCACAGATGCCACAGGGCATATCAGCCTCTCTTCCATGGGGTCGGACATCATGGATATTAACAACGACGGATGGCCGGATATCTTTACTACAGATATGTTACCCGAAAGTGATTTCCGGCTGAAGACCACAACCCGATTCGATGATTATAATGTGCAAAATGCGAAGCTGAAAAACGATTTTCACCATCAGTTCACCAGCAATTGCCTGCAACTCAATAATGGCGATGGTACTTTCAGTGAAATAGCCCAGCTCGCAGGAGTTGATGCAACAGACTGGAGCTGGGGCGCCCTGGGGTTTGATTTCAACAATGATGGGTGGAAAGATTTATTTGTCAGTAATGGCATCAGCAAGGACCTCACCAACCAGGACTTTCTGGATTATTTCGGTAGTGAGGAAGTGCTCAACCAGGTTCAGCACCATGGATTTGATTATAAAGAGCCACTCAGTAAAATGACCTCGACTCCCATTACCAACTATGGATTTATCAATCAGAAAAACCTCACATTTAAGAACCAGTCTTTTGATTTGGGTTTAGCCACACCTAGTTTCAGCAATGGTGCGGCTTACGGCGACCTCGATGGAGACGGAGATTTGGACCTTGTGGTCAATAATGAGAATATGGAGGCTTTTGTGTATCGCAATATGACCTCGGAGCGGCTTCACGCTCACTTCCTAAAGGTAAAACTGGAGGGCAAATCACCCAACACCCTGGGACTAGGTTCCCGTGTGACCATTTACACAAAGGGATCCAAGCAAATGCTCGAGCAGACCCCTACAAGGGGTTTTGAAAGCAGCGTGGAACCGGTATTGAATTTTGGCCTAGGTGATATTACCGAGGTTGATAGTCTTGTAGTCTGGTGGCCGAATATGAAAACACAGGTCTTGAAAAAAATTCCTGCCAATACCGTCATTACCCTAAAACAATCTGATGCAAAAACAGACCTGGTATTACCTGTCCAGCGACCTCCTACTTTATTTAAGAATATTACTGCATCGGTAATGAACGGCAATATCCGCCATAATGAAAATTTATTCGATGATTTTGACGAAGAACCCCTCATTCCCAAAATGCTTTCCACCGAAGGCCCAAAGATGGCCATCGGGGATGTGAACGGAGACGGTTTGGCTGATCTATTTTTGGGAAGCGCCAAAGGCGATACGGCCAAATTATTCATCCAGCAGGCAGATGGATCTTTCAGTCAAAAAAGGGAATTTGTCTTCGCTCAGGACAAAGACAATGAAGATGTTGGAGCTGCTTTTTTTGATGCTGACAATGACGGAGACCAGGATCTTGTAGTGGCCTCAGGAGGGAACCAGGACAAACCGGGTTCTCCCAATCTCCTCGTCCGATTATACCTAAATGACGGGAAGGGCAATTTCACCAGGAGTTTTACAGGCTGGCCACCCATTTCTATCAATGCATCCTGTGTTCGCCCCAATGACGTAGATGGCGATGGGAATATAGATGTTTTTATCGGTGCCCGCTCGCAGCCTGGAGCCTATGGCATCATACCTTCTAGTGTGTTCTTGCATAATGACGGGCACGGAAATTTTTCGGACCAGACAAAAACCATGGCGCCTGATCTGTTGAGATTAGGCATGGTAACTGATGCGCAATGGGCGGACATTGATGGGGATGGGAAAAAAGAATTGATCGTAGTCGGTGACTGGATGCCGGTGACGATCCTGAAATTCCAGGATGGTAAATTGAAAAAATGGAAGGAGATCCCCCATTCATCCGGATGGTGGAATTGCTTAACCGTAACTGATATCAACGGGGATGGCAATCTGGACCTGATCGCCGGCAATTTTGGATTGAATTCCAGAATCAAGGCGGATCAAGAGCATCCTGCCAGGCTGTATACTGGTGATTTCGACAATAGCGGGCGGACGAAATGCATTCCTGTTTATTATAAAACTGACGGTAAGGCATATCCGTATTATTTGCGGGGAGATATGGTTTCGCAAATGCCCGGGTTAAAGAAAAAGTTTCTTAAATACTCGGCCTATGCCGGTAAAACCATTGACGAAGTATTTACAAAAGAACAGCTCGATCAGGCCAGCGTGTTGCAGGTGGATCAGACGCAAACTGTGGTTTTTATAAATGACGGGAAAGGGAATTTTTCGATACAACCGTTGCCCGTTGAAGCGCAGTTTTCCCCTGTATATGGAATACTGGCTACCGATTTGGACGGAGACGGAATCAAGGATATTTTTCTTGGAGGAAATTTTTTCGGACTAAAACCCGAGGTTGGCCGTTTCGATGCCAGTTACGGGACCACCCTGATTGGCAATAAACAGCATCAGTTTACAAACATGAAAACATCCTCCAGCGGGTTGTTTGTCAAAGGAGAAGTCCGGGATATCCAACAAGTCAAGACTCAAAAAGGGAATTATATTATCGTTGCGCGCAATAATGACAGCCTTCAGGTTTTTCAAAAAAGAAATTGATCGCTTTAATTTTTTTCATTTGGTAAAGTTGGGTCTCCGGCTTTTCCTGATGGTCATCCTATTTGAGTCCTGTGGTACCAGGATGGAGCCCCTGTTTACCCTGCTTCCTGCGGCTCAAACCGGCATTGATTTTATCAATACAAACGAGGATAAGGATACACTGAACATCCTGGACTATCTCTATTACTACAATGGGGCAGGCGTTGCCATTGGGGATATTAATAATGACGGATTGCCGGATATTTATTTTGCGTCCAATACCGGAGGTAATAAATTATACCTGAATAAGGGCAATTTTCAATTCGAGGATATTACAGAAAAGGCCGGCGTCAAGGGAAATGCAGGCTGGACGACCGGGGTCACCATGGCTGATGTAAATGGAGATGGCCTGCTGGACATCTATGTTTGCACGGTGGCCAATCACATGCCGCAGAATTCCAATGATCCGTTAGCCCATACTTATTTTGCAAATTCCCGCAATCAATTATTCATTAATAACGGGAACAATACGTTCACAGAATCTGCTAAAAAGTGGGGACTGGATATTCAGGGATACAATACCCAGGCTGTTTTTTTTGATTATGACCATGACGGGGACCTGGATATGTTCCTTTTGCAGCATTCCATTCACCAGACCAGCAACTACGGGGATACATCCGCTCGTAGTGTATACAGTACCGTCAGTGGCGGTAAATTATTCCGTAACGATGGCGATCACTTTACAGACGTCACGAATGGTTCTGGCATTATCAGCAGTGCTCTGGGTTATGGTTTGGGAGTCGCCGTTGCTGATCTGAACAATGATGGATACGATGATATTTATGTAAGCAATGATTTTCATGAAAATGATTACTATTATGTGAACCAGGGAAACGGGACCTTCAAGGAAATGAATACTCAGGCTTTCAATCACGAATCCAGGTTTTCAATGGGTAGCGATATCGCCGATATCAATAATGATGGCTGGCTGGATCTGATGACCCTGGACATGTTGCCTGAAGATGAGAAAGTACTGAAGTCGTCCATCAGTGATGAATCCCTGGATGATTATAATTTAAGAATTAAATCAGGTTATCATTACCAGTATTCCAGAAATTGCCTTCAGCTCAATATCGGCAGGGGGAAGAAGTTTTCCGATATCGGGCTCTACAGTGGAGTGGCGGCAACGGACTGGAGCTGGAGCTCACTGATCGCCGATTATAACCTGGACGGTTTGGATGATATCTTTGTTTCCAATGGCATCAAGAACCGGTTAAACGACCTGGATTATGAAAAATTTGTTTCCAGCAAGCAAATGAAAATGTATCCGGGAGGCTCAAGAATTCATGACAAGGAATTATTGGAGCACCAGCCCTCGGGAGCCTGGCACAATTATATTTTTGAAGGAGGACCGGATCTGAAATTTATAAATAGGTCGGTGGATTGGGGTTTTGGGAAACCGACCCTTTCGCAGGGTGCTGCTTATGCGGACCTGAATAATGACGGTTCTCTAGACCTTGTGGTGAACAATATGAACGAACCAGCCGGCATTTACCGTAACAATATCCGCAGCCAGGATCCTTCCCAACATTACCTGAACCTTGGGCTGAAGGGGCGCCCGCCGAATACTTTTGCAATAGGGGCCAAGGCATTTCTATTTAATGATGGGAAACTGATGTACCAGGAATTGCAGACTGTAAGGGGATTTATGAGTAGCGTAGAACCCCTCTTGCATTTCGGCCTCGGTAAGAAAGCATCAGTCGACAGCCTGATAATTATCTGGCCGGACAATACCTACCAGAAATTATTCTCAGTAAAGGCAGATCAGAAGCTGCTAATCGCTTATGATGCAAAAAAAGTGACTTCAATTTCCAATCAATTTGATTTTATTAATGCTTTCCTGAGGCAACCCGATTCTTCCTGCTTTTCAAATGTCTCCAAAAACACCAGGGTCGATTTTAAGCATCGTGAAGATCTTGAATTCAACGATTTTGACAGGCAATTGCTGATTCCGCATCAACTCTCCACACAAGGGCCCAAACTATGCGTTGGAGATGTCAATGGGGACGGGCTGGACGATTTTTTTGTATGCGGAGCAAAGAATCAGCCTGGGAAATTATATATCCAGCAAAGGGACGGCAGTTTCCGCTCAACCAATGATTCTTTATTTGCCAGAGATGCTTCCTGCGAAAAAGTGGATGCATTATTCTTCGACGCAGATAACGACGGGGACCTGGATCTTTATGTGGTCAGCGGAGGGAATGAATATAGCGGTATGGCGGACGCATCCTTAGATCGTCTATACCTCAATGATGGGAAGGGCCGTTTTACCCGTTCTCTGACATTACCGCCGATGTTTGGGAATAAGTCTGTAGTGAGGGCAGCCGATTTTGATGGAGATGGCCTCACTGACCTGTTTGTCGGAGGGAGGTCAAATCCCGAATTCTACGGGGATATTCCCCTTTCCTATTTATTACACAACGATGGTCATGGGAGATTCAGCATCGTTACCGACGATGCAGCGAAGGAATTGAGCAAAATAGGCATGGTGACAGACGCTTGCTGGACAGATCTGAACAAGGACGGTAAGCCTGACCTGATTGTAGTGGGGGAATGGATGGCACCTACAATATTTATCAATCAAAATGGTAAACTCGTCCGGCAGCATTCTGCTTTGGACCAGTTGACCGGTTTATGGAATTGCATCAAAAGCGTCGATCTCAACGGAGATGGCTATGAAGATCTGCTCCTCGGCAACTACGGATTGAATTCGAAACTCACCGCATCGGATAGCTTTCCTCTGAAAATGTACCTGGGGGATTTTGATGAGAATGGGATACCTGAGCAAATTCTGGCTATTCAGAAAAACGGCAGGTACTTTCCATTTTTAGAGAAGGAAGATCTGGAAAAGCAAATGCCCTACCTGCGAAAACAGTATCCCCAATATGCTGAAATGGCCGGTAAAACAATGGAGGAAATTTTTGGAGATAAATTGAGTTCTGCTTATTTGCTACAGGCAAAAACACTCGAGTCAATGGTATTGATAAACGACCGGCATGGAGGCTTTTTTCGAAAAACATTGCCCATCCCCATGCAGTGGTCCCCGATATTTTCTTTTGCTGCCGGTGACTTTGATCATGATGGCAAAAATGATCTGCTGGCATCGGGCAATTTTTACGGCGTCCAGCCTTTTGAAGGAAGATATGATGCCATGCCTCCCACATTTGGTAAGGGAGATGGTCAGGGAAATTTTGCTTGCAGCATTCCCTATCCACCCGTTCTATTGTTAGCTGGAGAATTCAGAGATATTAAAGGGATCCGCATCAGAAAGCGTGATTGCTTACTGATGGCCCGAAATAATGATTCCTTGGTTTTTTTGCAATACTAAAGCACCGGAAAGCAAAGATTGATCCTTACGTTTCCACTGTCTGTCAGCGAGGGAGGTCCGCTGATATATTTTTCATAAGGCAGGGCTATTTTTTGTAGTCTTTTATCGAATATGAATTTTTCCATCGCCGCGTATAATCTTTTTATGCCCGGATAAGGTCCCTCATAGCTTCCTTTCACTATTCTGCCCATTTTGGGCATACTGAGGTAGGCTACTCCTTTTTTTACCGGCCCCTTCTGGGATACCGGAATACCGGCTGAAATCAGGATGCTATCACTTACCAGAAGATTGAAGCTGGCCATCGGAGTCTGACCCAGATCAATTCGATTCAGTTTTCCAAATTCATGAAGTTCCTGGTAAAGACCAAGCAATGTCATGATTCGGTCTTTTTTTGATGAGACCTTTGTTATGGTCAGCACCAAAGTATCTTCAACCGGGACGATTGATATCGGAAAGCTATAATACTGGCTTGGATCTTCCATGAATCTTTTCAAATGCTGCAAAGCGGTATCCATTTCCCCCCGTGGAAACAGTTTATCCTGTAACCAGTGTAAGGGTGACAGAGATCGGATCCACACAACCCGGCTCGTTATTCCAAAGGTATCAGGCGATGCATACAGGGAATGATATTCTTTGTTTCCGGGCGACTGTTCTTTAACCAGCGTATATGCAGGATTCCCTTGCAGAATAGTGTATTGATGATCTCCAGAACGTAAAAAGGAATTGACGGCTGTGGTCGAAGCAGAATAGGTAAATGATGTAGTATCCGCTGTCTCTAATTCAGGATACCAGTTCTTCCAATTCCGTAGATTCGTAAATTCTGCGGCCACGTTGTAAATGGAGGATTTAATAGCGATCTCCCTTTTGATCCCAAAATTCAACGGCGCCCAGAATAAAAAGACGAGAACCAAAGCCAGTATCAAGGCAATTCCCAGAAAAATTTTCTTCCGCACTTTATTATTTTTGTTTGAAAATGTTATACATCATACAGTCTCTCTCTGGTGTTCAATTATAAATGAGATGATTTCTTCCAGGGAATAATCCGTTCGGGACAAAGCGTCTGTTATATCTTCCCGGCTCACCTGAGCTGCAAAGGAAGGGGTTTTTAATTTTTTCAAAATGCTTTTCACATCCATTCCCTCATACCTCATGGGCCGGATGAGGGCAGAAGCGTGGATAAAGCCCGATAGTTCATCAAATACATAGATCATTTTGTCCATTGCTGAGACGGGTTCTACACCGAAATACTTGGGTCCATGCGAAGCTATGCAATGAATCAGCTCGGGATCAACATTCATTTCCTCCAATTTTTCAATGATTATCCGGCAATGATCATCAGGGTATTTTTCCCAGTCGGCATCGTGTAACAATCCGGCAAGCTCCCACTTTAAGGCGGTTTGGTCAGTTGCCCCTTCTTTTTCAAGCGCCCAGGCTCTCATGACTGAAGCAACCTGGCGCATATGCAGACGCAAACGGTCGTTGCTAACCCATTCGTTCAGTAAGGCATTTGCTTCTTCGATACTCGGAAGATGATTTGCATTTGCTGGATTGCCAAATCCCTGACGGCCTAATTCATGTGTTGGCATGGCTGATTTTATTAAAAAAAAATTTCAATATATCTTATTTTCTTTACATGATAAAACCAATAGTCAATCAGGGATTAATGAGCTGTTAAAAAGATTCATCAATTTTTTTATTGTAAATCAATCGTTTACAATAGGTCATCCAAAATACTTCCCCCTTTTCTTGGTTGCTCACCCAAATTCTGCCTACCTTTGCCGTCCATTTTATCAAGGCTGACGGGATAGCGACAGCTTCAATCAAAAAAATCAGGACCATGAGCAAATTACATTTTTCAACCCAACATGCGAACGAGGCTACCGTGACCCACAATTGGTATGTGGTGGATGGTACTAATCAAACCGTTGGCCGCATGTGTTCCAAAGTCGCATCTGTTTTGCGCGGCAAGAATAAAGCCTACTACACCCCTCATGTGGATTGCGGTGATTTTGTGATCGTTACGAACGCGGAAAAAGTCGTCTTTTCCGGTAATAAGACAGAAGAAAAGATTTATCTCAACTTTTCTGGTTATCCGGGTGGTCAAAAGGAAGAATCTGCCAAGAGTCTGTTGAAACGTCGTCCCGAAGCCGTCGTGGAAAGAGCAGTGAGAGGCATGTTACCAAAGAATCGTCTCGGGCGCAAGATGTTTAAGAAATTATTTGTGTATGTGGGCGCTGAACATCCGCATACCGCACAACAACCCAAGGAACTTAAATTCTAGACTAGCCGATAATCTTTCAATTTGAAATAATCAATGGAAAAGCAAAAAAATGCGATAGGTCGTCGAAAAGAAGCTGTAACCCGTGTTTTCCTAAGCAAGGGAGAGGGAAAAATTACAGTGAACGACAAGGATTACAAACAATATTTTTCCTTGGTCTACATGCAGAACCAGCTCGAACTTCCTTTTAAGACAGTGGACCTTCGGGATAAATTCGATGTCAAGATCAATGCAAAGGGCGGGGGAATAAAAGGACAGGCTGAAGCATCGAAACTGGCTATTGCCCGTGCGTTGCTGCAAATCAATCCTGATTTCCGGCCGGCTCTAAAGGCAGCAGGACTGCTTCGCCGTGACCCTAGATCGGTTGAGCGAAAGAAACCCGGCCGCAAGAAAGCAAGAAAGAGCTTCCAGTTCAGTAAACGCTAATCAAATAATAGCAACTAAAATAAATAAGATGGAAAATAACACTTCATTACAACAACAATTACTCGAAGCTGGTTTCCATTTCGGTCATCTGCGTAAGAAGTGGAATCCTAAAATGTTGCCTTATATTTTCGCCGAGAAAAAAGGCATTCATATCATTGACCTGAATAAAACCACAGAGAGTTTGCAGGAAGCCGCCTCGGCATTGAAGCAGATTGCAAAAAGCGGGAAAAAGATCATGTTTGTTGGCACAAAAAAACAGGCCAAAGAAATCGTTACCGAATGCGCAAAGAAAATCAATATGCCTTTTGTAACCGAAAGATGGCTGGGTGGCATGCTGACTAATTTCAATACGGTTCGCAAGAGCGTGAAGAAAATGCTCAACATTGATAAGATGCTCAATGACGGTAGCTTCGACAGCATCACCAAAAAAGAAAGATTGACCCTTGCAAGGGATAAAGATAAAATGGAGAAGGTTCTTGGCGGGATTTCGCAGCTTGGCCGCATACCTGCAGCTTTATTCATTATAGATATTGGTCACGAACACATCGCGCTTTCTGAAGCCAGGCGGTTAGGCATCACTACTTTTGGAATGGTGGATACCAATTGTGATCCGAATAAGGTTGACTTTGCGATTCCTTCGAACGATGATGCGACCAAGTCCATCGCCATCATCGCCAATTATATCACTGCGGCGGTAGCCGAAGGGTTGGCTGAGAGATTGGCTGCCAAGGAGGAAGACGTGGAAGATGTTTCAACGGATGAAAATGAAAAGAAAGCTGCGCGCTTGCAGGCAGAGGCGGATGCCGAGGCAGCCCGTAACCGGGGTGAAAAACCGAGGGGCAGCAACCAGCCCAAGCGTCGCATCCCCAACTCGCCGAGAAGGACAGGAGCGAGATAGTGTTTGATTTTTTAACGATAAAAATTTCAGGTTTTATTTATGACTACCGCAACGATAACAGCAGCAGATATCAATAAACTTCGCCAGGCAACGGGAGCGGGGATGATGGATTGCCGCAAGGCCCTGGTGGAAAGCGATGGCGATTTTGAAAAAGCCATTGATTATCTCCGCAAGAAAGGCCAGAAAGTGGCGGCGCTTCGCAGTGACCGGGAGGCAAAAGAGGGCGTGATCATTGCCAAAACTACAGAAGATCACAAAACCGGATTCATTATCACCTTAGCCTGTGAAACGGATTTTGTTGCCAAGAATGCAGATTTTGTTGCATTTGCCCAAAGCATTATGGATAAGGTCATCAATAAAAATCTCAAATCCGTTGATGAATTACTGGCGACAAAAATAGAGGGTGTGGCCATATCCGATAAAATCAATGACCAGGTAGCAAGGATTGGAGAAAAGATCCAGGTGGCCCGGTTTGAAAGAGTGGATTCAGAGGGAGTCGCCGCCTATATTCACGGGGCATACAGGATGGGGGTGTTGGTTGGATTGACGGAGAATAATGAAGCGGTCCTGGAAGCCGGCAGAAACCTGGCCATGCAGATCGCTGCAATGAACCCTGTCGCCGTTGATGCAGATTCCATACCTCCCGAAACCCTGGTAAGGGAAAGGGCAATCGTGACTGAACAAATTAAGAACGATCCAAAAATGGCCGGTAAGCCGGATGAAATGATTGATAAGATTGCTACAGGGAAGTTGAATGCTTTCTTCAAAGAAAATACCCTCATTGCACAGCCTTTCGTAAAAGATGCTGCAAAAACGGTGGGCGAATATCTTAAGAGTATAAGTGCCGGAGTAAGAGTGACCCAGTTCAAAAGGGTTCAATTGGGATAAATACCAGGTCATATGCCGCTTACATATAAACGCGTTCTCCTCAAATTGTCCGGCGAATCCCTGATGGGGGATAAGAGTTTTGGATTTGACAACGCGGTGATCGCACAATATGCCCGGGATATTAAATCGGTTGTAGACCAGGGTGTGCAGGTGGCGATTGTTATCGGAGGCGGAAATATTTACAGGGGAACCAACGAAGCTGAAACAGGGATTGAAAGAGCGCATGGGGATTATATGGGCATGTTGGCGACCGTGATCAATGGCATGGCTATGCAGGCAGGCCTTGAAAAAATTGAAGTATTCACGCGTTTGCAAAGCGCCATCAAGATGGAACAGATCGCCGAACCCTATATCCGTCGAAGAGCAATACGCCATCTTGAAAAAGGAAGGGTGGTGATATTCGGCGCAGGAACAGGCAATCCCTATTTTACGACGGATACTGCAGGATCACTGAGGGCTATTGAAATCAATGCAGATATTATCTTTAAAGGGACGAGAGTAGACGGAATCTATACCGCAGATCCGGAAAAAGATCCTACTGCAAAAAAATTTGAAAAGATCAGCTTCCAGGAGTGTATTTCGAAAAATCTCCGAGTGATGGATATGACCGCCTTTACTTTGTGTATGGAAAATAAATTGCCAATCATCGTATTTGACATGAATAAGGAGGGCAATTTACTAAAAGTGGTCAAAGGGGAAAAGGTCGGTACTTTGGTAATTGATTGATAATGAACGGTTATCAATCTTAGTACGAGATTTGTATATCTGCAAAAACCTTAGTATTTTGTAAGGATGAAAAACCACTGGTCTAGTGGTTTTTTTATTTTCCTGTTCTGATAGCCAAATCCGTTGAATATCTAGTTTCAATACAAATCCCTTGTCCGGAGATCCCGATTCACCCAACAGATCGATTAAAGTTTATCCTCCGAACCGTTATGATTACACTACCTCTAATGCTAGGTTTTCAACTTACCGTAAGATTACCCGAGATCATCATTTTTCTATTGGGGGCCCTGATATTGGGCTTCACCATTCATTATTTCTGGAGCGCAAGAAAATCAATGAAATTTGAAGTGGAGCCTGGTCCTGAAGGAATCAGCGAAAACGATAATTGGAAGCTGAAGTATTATAATGATATGGATATGCAGGAAAAACTGCAGCAGCAATTGAGAGACCGGCTGGCAGAAACAAAGGAAAATGAGCAGATCCTCGGAATTGAAATAGAAGAACTCAGAAAAGAAATTGATAACGGACCGCTTCAAAAATCTTCTGCGGAAGCGGGAGATTATCTAAGCCAGTTAAAATCTGCCCAGGAAAATCTGTCTTTACATAACCAGCATATTAATCGCCTGCTGGAACAGATTCAATTGCTGAAAGACGCAGAAAGAAAATACCTCGATCAGTTAAGGATCAACGAGAACCTTAACAAGCAGATCCTTGAGATCCGTAAGGTAGTCAGCGATAAAGACAGAGAGATTAATAATATCCGGCATGAACAAAGACTGACGGTGGAAATGACCGACCGGATGGATAAAGCATATACGGAGTATAATGTGCTTCAGGAGAAATTGCAAAAATTAGACAATTACCTGCTTCAGCCTCACAGCAAGACCATTGAATATGATGAACTGCATGAGTCTTATTTCAAGTTAAGCCGGGATTATGATGAAGTCAAGGCGAAACAAATATCACTCTGGGATGAAAATCAAAGACAGAGCCGGATACTATCGGATACAGAGGATAAATTAAGGGAGTCAAATTTCCAGCGCCAGCAACTTCAGAAAAAAGCGCTGTTCCTCGAAGAGTTAAACAAGGATTTACAAGAGGTTTCCGAGCATCATAAGAAGCTGGAAAGTCAGCTCAGGCGGATAAACGACATGGAATCCCTATTGTCCAAATCAAACCCCTGATATCCTGCATGATTAGGTAATCCTTGGATCTTAAAGCAAATAATAAGAACGAAAATTTATATTGATCCCGCTGAGACGGGATCTTTTTATATTTGTGACTGATTTTGATACAATGAATTCGATCGCAGATATCCGCAAAGAATATAAGCTTCAGGCCTTGTCGGAGAAGGATATATTAGCAGAGCCTATCCGTCAATTTGACAAATGGTGGCAGGAAGCCCAGGTTGGTCAGCTAGAGGAAGCAAACGCCATGACCCTGGCCACGGCATCAAGCGATGGAATTCCTTCAGCAAGAATTGTTTTGCTGAAGGGCTTTAGCCAGGAGGGGTTTAGTTTTTTCACAAATTATAATAGTTTCAAAGGCCAGCAATTGCTTGAGAATCCGAGGGCTTGCCTGGTATTCTTCTGGAAAGAACTAGAAAGACAGGTGCGGATCACGGGTTTGGTAGGAAAATTAAGTGAGGCGGATTCAGATGCCTATTTTGCTAGTCGTCCGGAAGGAAGCCAGATAGGCGCCTGGGCTTCACCACAAAGTCAGGTGATCTCGGACAGGGAATGGCTGGAGGAAAATGAGAGCAAAATTCGGAAGCAATTTGAGAACAAGCCTGTTCACCGGCCATCCTTTTGGGGAGGCTACTTGCTCAGACCGATCACTATAGAATTCTGGCAAGGAAGGCCCAATCGTTTACACGACCGGATACAATACAACTTGCAAAAGGACGGGACTTGGCTAACTGAGAGGCTGGCTCCGTGATTATTGACTTGAATCCGATCAGGATTCTATTTTTTTCTTCGCCGCTTTTTTCTTTCCACGCGGCCTGCTTTTGCCAAAAGAACCCTTAAAAATTTTTCCTTTTTTAGTCTTTTTATCTCCTCTTCCCATAAAATAAATTTTAAGCTGATCAATCTATCTGCAAAAATCCGATAAATTCCCCGATCTGCCGCTGATTGAATGACCGATAAATGAAAAAGCTCCGATACCTGACACATCGTCGAAGTATCGAAGCCTTGAATGCATTGAGTGCAGCATTATAATTTAGCAGACAATTCCTTACCTGCCTTGAATTTTGCTACTTTCTTAGCTTTGATTTTAATAACAGCACCAGTTTGAGGATTGCGGCCATTGCGGGCAGCTCTTTTGGAAACAGAGAAAGTACCAAAACCTACTAAAGTAACTTTACCGCCACCTTTCAGGGTCTTGGTAACTGCTTCAACAAAAGAATCCAGAGCAGCATTTGCCTGAGTCTTCGTAATGCTAGCATCATCGGCAACCTTCGCGATTAATTCAGCTTTGTTCATAGTGTAATTTTTTATTTTTTAAGCGACAACAAATATAACCGCTTTTTGAATCTGACAAAATTTTTTTAAGTTAGTTTAAAATCGTTATAAGCCGCACGGGATAAGGATTATATAGCATTATTCAAAGATGAAGGCGGATCACAAAAGAGAGCAGGCCACCCTGGAATCGGGTTCTGTAAAGGATTTCACCGAAGCTTGCCTGAAATGCCGTCCAGCTAAGCGTTTTAGAAGGATCTGGAATGATTTCCAATTTGCTGTATTTTGCTGCATTTTTTCCACAATCCGTTCACTCCAGATCATCAAGGGCCCGATCTTCACTGACTCAGGTTTTAATTTCCAGGTACACAGGACAATGGTCGCTGTGTTTGATTTCAGGATAGATCTCTGCGTTCAATAGATTCTTCTTAAGGTTTTCTGTGGTATTGATATAGTCAATCCTCCACCCTTTATTTTGTAAGCGAACGCTGGGGAAACGCTGGCTCCACCAACTATATCGATACGGCTCCGGATGAATTTCCCGGAACGAATCCATCCAACCCGAAGCAAGAAACCGGTCCATCCAGGCCCTTTCATCTGGCAAGAAACCTGAAGAATTCTTATTGCCTTTCGGATCGTGAATGTCTATTTCCCGATGTGCAATATTGTAATCTCCGCAAAGGATGAGCTTGGGATGACTTTTCTTAAGTTTATTCAGGTAAGCCTGGAATTCGTCCAGCCATTTATATTTGAAATCCTGTCTTTCGTCACCGGAGGTGCCGGATGGAAAATAGGCATTGATCAGGCGGATGTCGCCGAAATCGAGTTGCAATATACGGCCTTCATCATCGCTGAGTTTATGACCAGTACCCAGTTCGACCTGATCGGGCTTTAATTTTGTAAAAACAGCAACGCCGCTATATCCTTTTTTTTGCGCGGAGAACCAATAATCATAAAAACCCAGATCAGTAAACTGCTGATGGGCAACGTTGTCTCTGTTGGCTTTGGTTTCCTGCACACAAATAATATCTGCAGGGTCTGTTTTCAACCAGTCGCAGAATCCTTTATTCATAGCTGCCCGTATACCATTAACATTGTAGCTGATGATCCTGATGGAAGACATAAGGAGGTTTATGTTTAAATTAGCCGCAATTTACAATTTGTCAACTTACGATTTAGCTACTATGCAAAATTCAGAAAGGATCATTCCTGCGCAAGAATCAGTTTACCTGGATGGCCCAAAGAGCCGGGGCTATGAATTAGTCTTTGCCTGGAAGGTTTTTAGGGAATTGATCAGAGGATTTCGCACGCTTCACTTTGTCGGTCCCTGCATTACGGTATTTGGATCGGCGAGGTCCGCCAAGGGTGATCCGGTTTATGAATCAGCGAGAGATTTTGGCAGGCAAATCGCGGCGATGGGCTTCACCACGATGACAGGTGGAGGCCCGGGTACAATGGAGGCTGCAAATCTGGGTGCTTTTGAAACCGGAGGGGCTTCTGTCGGCTGCAATATCAAATTGCCATTTGAACAAAAAGCCAATCCCTATACGCAGACTTCAATAACCTTTGATCTTTTTTTTATCCGCAAGGCCATGCTGATTAAGTACTCTTATGCCTTCATCATTATGCCAGGAGGTTTTGGGACGATGGATGAATTTTTTGAAACGCTTACCCTGATACAAACCAGATCACTAGAGCAATTTCCAATTGTATTGTATGGAAAGGATTATTATCACCGGCTCTGGGATTATCTTGAGTTTATGGCTGAAAAGGGGACCATTTCCCGCCAGGATCTATCATTGGTTTTATTAACTGATAATATTTCAGAAGCGATGGACCATATCAAAACCTATATTACCAGAAACTACAAGGTGAAGCCAAGGAGGCGGCTCTGGTGGTTATTGGAAAAAAGATGAATGAGGATAAGGGGACTAGGAATGGATGTCCGCCAATTTTCCAATCGGGAAATTAACACCTAGGCTCAGGATCATTTCATAGGTGCCGAAGGCCTGCCGGGCCGTTCCCTCATAGATCTGGAGACCGGAATACCGGGCGTAATCCAGTTTGTTGGCATATTCCAGGTAGACATACCTGAAGAAAGTGACGCGCAGAGCTCCCTCGATGCCAAGGTTCCAGCCTCCGAGCTGGAAATGAGGGTCATTTTGTTCTCCAAAAAAACTGTTCTGCACATGCGGGATCACCGGTCCGACCCCGGCTTTTCCCAAGAAATCTATTTTCAAATTCCCATTTCGCAAATAATAGAGGGGTAAACGCCGGACTAAATTAAACAGCAAGAAATTAGCGCCGTTGTTGAGATAATAATAAAAGCCATTTGCCGCATTAAAGGCGATGGTTGTATCTACCCTCATTTTATTAAAGGTCCCGGTCAAATGGGCGTTTTGGTCAGCAAAAATATATTTGGTGTGGTCAAAATTGATTTCAAACCCCCACCCTTTCTCTTCATCGATAATATAACCCAGGCGGTAATTGTATTGGGGAATGCTGATGGCCTTATTAAATATCCCATCATCCCAGCCTTTATGATCGTGGCCCATGATATTCACAAAACTGTAATTATTTCCCAGTGCTGGCTGAGAAACATATACATTGCTCCGGGTATACCATTCACCATTATAACCCCAGGAAAAATAAAGTTCATGTTTTCTTTTGCCTTTTTCTTTTTGCGAAAATGAAAATAGGGGAGAAATGCTGCTCAGTGATAGGATAATAAACAAGAAGAAATTTCTAGGTTTTTGCATAATTCGGATTATTTCATCAAACAGAATATCGTGATGAAAGCACTTGACCGGGGACAAATTTAGGACAATAATTGATTGGCTCAAGCGTCATATTCCAGGACCGGTCTTAGCCATTTTTCTATCTCCTCCAATTTCATTCCTTTCCGCTTGGCATAGTCCTGCACCTGATCTTTTTCTATTTTCCCCACCCCGAAATACCGGCTTTCCGGATGGGCAAAATACCAGCCGCTGACAGAAGAGGCAGGGTACATGGCCAGAGATTCCGTCAGCCTGATGCCTGTTGTTTCTTCACCACCCAGCAAATGGAATAATTTGAATTTTTCGGTATGATCGGGGCAGGCCGGATATCCCGGAGCAGGCCGGATCCCACTGTATTTTTCCTCGATGAGCTGATCATAGGATAGCACTTCATCTTTTGCATATTGCCAGAATTCCTTTCTGACTCGTTGGTGTAATAATTCGGTGAATGCTTCTGCCATGCGATCGGCAAGCGCTTGCAGGATGATCTTATTATAGTCGTCAAACTCCTGTTCAAACTTCCTGATATGCGGCTCAATCCCGTGTATGCTGACGGCAAACGCGCCAATATGATCAGCTCCTTGGGGCCCCGGCTTGATAAAGTCAGCCAGGGAAATATTAGGCTGGTTGGCGGCTTTCTTGATTTGCTGCCGGAGAAACTCAAGATTCACTCTTTCTTCACCGCCAGATATTTGCGGATCTCTTGGAACTTCTACCAGGACGGTATCCTTACCATCTGAATGTGCCGGCCAGAAACCGATCGCCCCTCTGGCGGTAAGCCAGTTTTCCGTGACGATTTTGCTGAGCAATGCCTGCGCATCATGATATAATTTAGTGGCTTCCTTTCCAATTTTTTCATCTTTCAACAGCTGAGGAAATTTACCATGCATTTCCCAGGCGATAAAAAAGGGTCCCCAGTCGATGTAATTGGCTATTTCTGCCAGGTCATACTGATCAAATACTTTGATTCCTGTAAAATTCGGACTGACGGGTTTAAAATCATCCCAGTTGATCTTAACCTTGTTTTGACGGGCCTGATCCAAAGTCAAATATTGCTTGGTACTCTTCTTATTGGCGAAATCTTCCTTTAGTTTTTTATATTCCAGGCTGATCGTTTTCAGAAACCCCTTCTTCTGGTCCTTATTTAACAGAGAGCTGGCAACGGTGACACTGCGCGAAGCATCGAGCACATGTACCACACCATGCTCATATTCTGGCGCAATTCTCACAGAAGTATGCATGCGGGAAGTCGTGGCGCCACCGATCAACAGCGGTTGAACCATTCCCCTGCGTTTCATTTCCCGGGCTACATGTACCATCTCATCCAGGGAAGGCGTAATTAGCCCGCTCAAGCCAATAATGTCTACGTTTTGATGAAAACGGCCAGGCAGACACCCTGGATAAGAAGGTCAACATATCTGAGAAGGCCTATAAAATATTAACCGAAGAAGTCGGCTTCAATCCGCAGGACATCATTTTCGATCTGAACATATTTGCTATTGCCACAGGATTGGAAGAGCACAACAATTATGCTGTTGATTTTATCGAAGCCACCCGGATTCTCAAAAAGAGACATCCGCTGGTAAAGATCAGTGGCGGGGTGAGCAATCTTTCCTTTTCATTCCGGGGAAATGAACCCGTTCGGGAAGCCATG
>Ga0207051_1052_pt1 | contig 20016 bp, 17 predicted proteins | sample Alteio_BWMinCont_61_FD_153292 | JGI IMG/M metagenome (GOLD analysis project Ga0207051, IMG submission 153292) | Enriched cells from forest soil in Barre Woods Harvard Forest LTER site, Petersham, Massachusetts, United States -... | ecosystem: Environmental > Terrestrial > Soil > Temperate forest >...
CCGACGGTTTTCAAGGGAATGCGATTGATTTCCTCCGTGGTTGGGAGCTGGCTGTTGGCATAAATGTTGTAGTCGCGGTTTCCAATGCGAACATCGCCCGCGGGGAGAATCAGGTTCGAATCATTAACCGCGTGAACGACATCCATCAGGCTTAGTTGATGGGCCTCGAGCTTCACCGGATCGACAAACACCTGAATCTGACGGTAGGTTCCGCCGAATGGCTGAGGAACAGAGGCGCCCTGAACGTTTGCGATCTGGTTGCGTACTTGAAACTGCGCCAGGTCCTTGAGCCGGGTCTCGTTCAAACCCTCGCCTTTCAGCGTGACTAGACAGACCGGCAAACTCGACGCATCGAATTTCAGCACGACCGGTGGGAGAGTTCCGGAAGGCAGCCGACGCAGATCCGCCAACGCAAGATTGGAAATGTTGCTGAGCGCGGCGTTTGCGTCTGTACCCGGCTTGAAATAGATCTTAATGAGGCTTACGCCCGTGAGTGAGCGCGATTCTATATGGTCGATATTGCTTGCTAGGGTGAAGAACCGTTCGAATGTATTGGTGATATCCGCTTCGATCTGCTGCGGCGGCATGCCGGAGTAAAACGTTACAACCACAACGACTGGAATCTTGATTTCTGGAAACAGGTCCACTGGCATGCGGGCGACGGTTGTGATCCCCACAACCGCGACTACGAGACAGAGCATGAGGATGAAGTAGGGATAGGCGAGCGCAAATTTCGGCATCAGCGGTTCCCCTCCGCAGCAGGCGCCCCTTCGTCCATTTCCTTGGGGATGACTTTCTGGCCCGCGTGAAACGCGCTGCGGTCGCCGATAATCACTAGTTCCCCTTCGACGAGGCCCCCGAGGACAACGGCACGTGAACTACCGTCTTGGGCCAACTGGATCCGGCGTTCTTCAATTACGTTCTGGTGGTTGACGACGAGCACGGTACCGCCGTCCCCAGCGCGCACCACAGCTTCCAACGGAACTGTAAGAACGGCCTGATGCTGATCGATGGAGAAGTTTGCCTGCGCGTACATTCCGGGAATCAAGCGGTTGCTGCGGTTTTCAAAATCGAGCTCGGTTTCCATCGTGCGCGTTTGCTCGTTGAGGGCGTCGGCAAACCTGGATACCTTCCCCTCGAAATCCTGGTTCAGCGCTTGCACGTGGACCTTCATCGTTTGGCCTACGTGAATCTGAGCGGCAACCGATTCGGGGATTGGCAGTACGAGCCGCAGAACGGAATATTGCGCGAGGCGAACCACCGGCATGGCTTGCGTGCTTGAGGAAGTGCCCGAGCGCGCCGGTGTCGGCGTAACGTGTGGTGATGACTCCGGCAAACGGAGCGATGATGCGCGTGTAGTTCGATAAGGCGCTGTATTGTTTGCGGTTTGCTTCCGCGACTTCAAGCTGTTGTTGCGCGGAAGAAAACGCGGCCTTCGCGCTATCCACTTGGGCTTGAGCTTCCAGATCCTTGGCTTGGGAGTCGTCGAGCTCCTGCTGGGCGACGAGGCCAGGGCGAGTTTCGGAGGCCTGTTTTAGCCGGGTATAAGCAGAGTGCGCTGCTGTGTAAGCCGATTGCGCGCGCTCGACGTCGCTCTGCGCGCGACGAATTTCCTCTTGCCAACGGCGAACGGAGGCTTCAGCGCCGCTCAGTTCGGCGGCAAGTTCTGGGACCTCCAGCACCGCCAGCGTTTGCCCCTCTTTCACATGATCGCCAACGTCCACAGCCATGGTTTGGACATATCCGGAAACTTTGGCATGTACGTCCACTTCCTGGAACGGTTTGAACGCGCCTGCAATGGTCAGCGTGTCTCCAATGTTGCCGCGCTTCACGCGGGCGACGGCTGCAGAAACGCCGCTTGAATCACTTGCGGCATTGCTTGGGGTCTCGGCTTCCGAGGGACCACGGCTCACCCAAAACCACGCTAGTAAGCAAACGGCGGCAAGAACGGCTCCGGCAATAATCCATTTTTTCACGGTCATAGTCAGTTCCTGATGAGCGAAGCAGCCGGCGTATCACGACCGCGATAGCGCCGTAATCCCGCATAACCCTGGACTTGGCCTACTGGATGGACTGCGAAAGGGTGCATCCGGTTGCAAAAAGTCGAAACTTCAAGCAAGCGGAGAGGATTTAAAGAGCGGGAGGAGGCCGAAACCACAAGCTTGCGCGCAAGAACTGGTGCGAAGGAAGGAGTTCCGAACCCAGAGGGAGAAAGGATTGCGAAGCGTTGGACGTTTGAAAAGAAACGACCTTCGCGAAAAAGACGGCAACAAATAAATGCGCATCTGGGCTGGTGGGAGAAGAATATTTCTCCAACTCGGACGATCCGACCGTGGCACGGTGGCTTGCCGGATGCTGCACTTTTAGTCCGCCTGCTGAACCCCGCGCGCTGAGGTAGGGGTTATACAGAAACAGCAGGGCAAGCAACAAGCACACCCAAGCATGGCGTCTCGCGCCACGTTCGGGCAATGCGTGCGGACTGAGAATCTTTGGCACTCTAACTACGATAATTGGACTACTTAAGGGGGTCAAGAGGATGCATGAACTGTGTTGCAATCTTCCCCCAGTGGGAGGAGAAGGGGATCGGAGCCAGGGGTGCGCCGATCCCCGTGGTAGGACGTGGTACGAAGATTAAACCTGCTGAGTATCGCAGCCGGGGGTCACGCCTGAATGAAGGGCCTGTGAATTCTCCATGACCTCTTCGCCGGCAGATGGAGATTGATCCCGACCCTCCGCGGTTAGGGAAAGTCCGCGGCCATGGCGGACATCCAAGCCGCGGACCCAGAAGATGATGTCCTCGGCGATGTTGGTGGCATGGTCGGCGATGCGCTCGAGATGTCTGGTGGCGAGAATGAACTGCATTCCCGGACTGACCAGTGCGGCTTGCTGCGTCATGCTTTGCATGAGCTGGTCGAAAATGCGGTCGCGATACTGATCGACGACGTCGTCGCTCTGAAGAACCTGTCCGGCCATTTCGACGTTGCGGAAGATCAGCGCGCCGAGGCTCTTGCTGACCATGGCGCGGACAGCCGACGTCATAGGAGCCAATTCTTCCGGCATCTGCGCGGCCGGCATTTCACCGAGGGTGATGACGCACTCGGCGAGATTCACGGCTAAGTCGCCAATGCGCTCGAGATCGTTTGTGATTTTGAGAGCGGCGACGATGAGGCGCACTTCGTCATCCGAAAACGAGCCGCGGCGGAGGAGCCGTATGGCGTGTTCATCGATGACAATTTCCATTTCGTTGATCCGCGGCTCGAGAAGAAAAACTTCGCCGGGGAGAGCCCACGTGCGCGCATCGTGGACGCCGACAATGGCGTCGAGGCCGCGGTTCATCGCGCCTTCGACGGTGCGGGCCATCGAAACAAGATAATTGACGAGAGTTTCGTAGAGGACCGCTTCCGTCTGTCCAGCGGGACTTGCCATGATTCCCCTTCCAGAGCTGGAGGCCAAAAGTCACACCCTTGCTCGTAGTCGATACTCTGGCAAAAAGATGGTTACAGTTTGTTCACAAACAGATGAATGTGCGGATAAATCAGGAAGATGCGGGCTGGCAGTGGAAGTTGCGGACAAAGATTTGGATAGAGCGCGGCTCGGCGGCGATAGCAATCTGGGCGGCCTAAGTAGGTTCGGTGCTCCCGCCATTACCACGACCGCCTACACCGTTGGGGTTGGAGCGCGGTGCGGGATGATTCGGATCAAACAGTGGCACGGAAAAATGGAATTGGGAACCCTGGCCCACTTCGCTATCCACCCAGAGGCGGCCGCCATGCACTTCGACAAGATGCTTAGCGATGGCCAAGCCGAGGCCCGTGCCACCAGCTTCGCGGGAGCGCGCGACATCCACGCGGTAGAAGCGCTCAAAGATGCGCGGCTGATCGGCCCGGGGGATGCCGATGCCAGTGTCGGACACAGTGACAACAACTTCGGCGTCTCCCGCTTCGGCGCTGAGCATGATCTGTCCACCCGGCAGCGTGTACTGAATGGCGTTGTCCAAAAGATTTTGCAGAACTTCAGCGAGACGCCGGCGGTCTCCGGCGATGTCAGGCAAGCGTTGCGGAGTGTTCACGGAGATGCGCAAGTCCTTTTCGGCGGCGCGGCGCTGGGCCGTCTCGAGGCAGCTTTCGATCAGTTGCGAAACACTGAGGCGGCGAATTTCGAGCTCGAGGCGCTCGGCGTCCATCTTGGATAGCATGAGAAGATCTTCGGTCAAACGGGCCAAACGCCGGGAATGTTCAAGAATGATCTCGAGGAAACGGGTGCGGTTCTGGGAATCGTCAATGGCGCCGGCGAGAAGCGTTTCGGCGAAGCCCTGGATGGCAGTGAGGGGAGTTCTGAATTCGTGCGAGACGTTGGCGACAAAATCGCGGCGCACACGTTCGAGCTTTCGCAGTTCAGTTATGTCGTGGAGCACCACGACGGCTCCGGTTGTGTCTCCCGCACGCACCGCGGCAACGGTGATTGCAAAATAGTGCTGCCGCAGCGTGCCGGTTACAATTTCCGATTGGACGCGCGGCTGACCCCGGAGCACTTGGCGCACGGCTTCGAGCAGTTCGGTCTGCCTCACCACTTCCACTAGCGCGCTACCGGAGGTCGGCGGCACATCCAGCCCGAGAATCTCCGCGAAGCCAGGATTCGCGAACACCAGGCGCTCCGAACCGTTCACAACAGCGACACCTTCGACCATGCTCCCGAGAATCGCGGAAGAAAGGTTGCGTTCTTCCGTCAGTGTGTGAATGGTGCGGTCCAAGCGAGCCGCGGTGCGGTTGAGAGAAATACCAAGGGCTTCCAGGGCGTCTCCTGAACCATCCCGAGGTAATGGGCGGAAGTCGCCTTCGGCGACGCGCCGCGAAAAATCCTTCAGGCGCTCGACACGGCCAGTAAAGCTGCGAGAGAACAACAGAGAAATTGCTCCGGCAATCAGCAGTATGAAAAACGAAGCGAGCCACAGCCGGCGCCGGAAGGAACTCAGAACTTGGTCGACAGTCTCGAGCGGAAGCGCAAATCGCAAAACAACAGTGGATCCCGCGGGTGTGCTCTGGCGCACGGCGTAATAGAGAAGGTAGCGATTGATGGTTACGCTGTGACGAATGGAGCGCCCATCTCCCTTGGCCATCGCTTCAAGAACTTCCGGGCGGGTGGCGTGATTTTCCATGGTTTGCGGATCGGATTGTGAATCCGCCAGCACGCGGCCATCGGCGGTGATGACAGTGACACGAGCGCCACTGGCGGCCAGTTGCGTGGCCCAGTCGCGGACGGGCGCAAGGTCCTCCGAATGATCGGGCGAAGCTGGCGTCCATTGCGGAGGATGCGCTTGGGCGATGCGACCGATGGCGGTGAGTTGTTCGAAACCCAAGCGCTGGTAGTCGGCGCGGAGAGATCGTTCCGCAAAAAAGTCCACGGCGAGCAGAACGCTCACCAGGAGCGCGAGAAACGCGAACGCGAATTTCCAGAATAGATTAAGCCGCACGAGTTTCGAACAAGTACCCCGCGCCGCGCACGGTCTTCAAATGAACGGGGTTCTCCGGATCGCTTTCGATTTTTTCGCGCAGGCGGCGGACGTACACGTCGACGCTGCGCGGAGTCACGAAACGATCCGTTCCCCAGACGGCATCGAGCAGTTGATCCCGCGTGAAGACCCGGTTCGGGCGCGAAGCAAGGTAATAGAGCAGCCGGAATTCGAGCGTACTAAGCGGAACGGGCTTCCCCGAATGACTCACGCGATAAGACGCCGGATCAATAGCCAGCTTGCCGATCTCGATGACGCGTGGCGAGTCAGCGGGCGGCTCCGCACGGCGAAGCAGCGCCTTGACGCGCGCGAGGAGTTCGCGCGGGCTGAACGGCTTCGTCACGTAATCGTCGGCGCCCATTTCCAGGCCAACAACGCGGTCGGCTTCATCGCCGCGCGCCGTAAGCATGAGAATCGGCAGACGATTCAAGGAATCATCCCTGCGAACTTCCCGGCAAATCTCGAGGCCGGAAAGCTTCGGGAGCATGAGATCGAGCAGCAGCAGATCGGGTGGCGTCTTCTTGAGCGTGTTCAAGCCCGCGCTGCCGTCGAAAGCAGCGCTAACTTGAAAACCCTCGTTGGCGAGGTTGTAGCGAACGAGTTCGACGATGTCCTTGTCGTCCTCGATGATTAATACTCGTTTCATAAGGTAGGCACGTTCCGCTCGCCGGCTTGGTGAAAGCTTACCGTAGGCCGGAGAAATCCGATAGGAGGTGGAAAGTCTTGGGTCACTTTGAGTTGTGCGTAACACGGCTGATTCTCGCAGCGCGTGTGTAACGCAGGGATAACATCAATGTGAATGGAGTGTTAACGCTTTTGGGGCGGCTCAATTCGCGCTGGAGGTCGTGAAAGCCAGTGCCAGCAGCGTTTTTTGTTCAAGCTCGTGTGCTTTTGCCGATCCGGTGGCGGGGCTGGCGCTGGCCGAGCGCTTCACCGAGCGCACCTGGAGGCCCCTGGCTTGAGCCAGCCGTTCGAGCCGAGGCAAAATGTAGAAAAGCGCGCCCATGTTCGCGGGCTCTTCCTGTACCCAAACGATTTCCCGGGCGTTGGGATGCTCGGCCAGCGCTGCGGAGATTTCCGTACGCGGCAGCGGATAGAGCTGGTCAAGGAAGAAGATGGCTGTGCTGGTGTCCTTGCGGCGGCGGCGTTCCCCGCGAAGTTCATGGCCGACTTTTCCGCTGGCGATCAATATGCGCTTTGCGTCTTGCACCTCATGATCGGGAACGAGCGGCAGGAATCGGGACCGCGTGAAGTCTTCGATATTCGAGCTGGCATCGGGATGGCGCAACATGCTTTTTGGCGTGAAAACGATCAGTGGCTTGCGCCAAACACGCAGGGCTTGCCGGCGCAACATGTGGAAATACTGCGCCGCCGTCGAGGGCTGGCAAATTTGCATGTTGTCTTCCGCGGCTAGCTGCATGAAGCGCTCAATGCGCGCGCTGGAATGCTCGGGGCCCTGTCCTTCGTAACCATGCGGCAACAAAAGCACGAGGCCGCTAGGCAGATTCCATTTGTCTTCCGTGGCGCTCAAGAATTGGTCGATGATTACTTGCGCGCCGTTGGCGAAGTCTCCGAATTGCGCCTCCCACATAACCAGCGCTTCCGGATAGTCGCGGCTAAAGCCGTATTCGAATCCGACGCAAGCTGCTTCGGAGAGCGAGGAGTTATAAATTTCGCAAAAAGCTTGCTGCCGGGAAAGATGCGAGAGCGTCAGGTAGTTGTGCTCGGTTTCCGTATCGATCAGCACGGCGTGACGCTGATTGAACGTGCCGCGCTGGGTGTCCTGCCCAGTTAATCGAACGGGACTGCCTTCGAGCACCAGCGAGCCAAGCGCCAGCGCTTCCGCGAAGCCATAGTCTATGGCGCGCTTGCCGTGGCCCATTTCATTGCGTTGTTCCAGTAGCTTTGCGATTTTCGGGTGGAGGTGAAAGCCTGCAGGAACTCGCACGAGCCCGTCCGTAAGTTCCGCAAGCTTTTCTTGCGTCAATCCCGTGTCGACTTCGTACGCCGGATCGTATTTCCCGCCCTTGTACGGGGACCAATAATCCGGCAGCTTGCGAAGGTGCGGGATCTTCGTGAGTTGCCCCGCTTTTTGCTGCTCCACTTCGTATTCTTTTTTTACCGCGTCGACGATTAGCGAAGTGTCGATACCAGTGCGCTCCGCATAAATCTTCCAAAGCGGCGCATGATTCTTGATTCGTTCGTAGAGAACAGGCTGCGTGATGGTGGGATCATCGACTTCGCTGTGGCCGTGGCGGCGATAACCGATGATATCCACTACGACGTCGCTGCCAAAGGTCGCGCGATACTCGGCGGCAAGTCTTCCGATGCGCACCACCGCGTCCGGATCTTCCGCGTTTACGTGGAAGATCGGAACGCTTTGCCGTTTGGCAATGTCCGCAGCGAATCGCGAAGAGTGCTCTTGCGTGGGCTGCGTGGTGAACCCGATGAGATTGTTGACGACGATCTGTACTGTGCCGCCGACAGTGTACGCCTTCAGATCTGCGAGATTGATGGTTTCCGACAAAATGCCCTGGCCAGCGAAAGCCGCGTCGCCGTGCATCACGATTGGCCAAACTTTGTTGAGCGTGGCCGGTGTCCGATCAATAATCGGTCCGTCCACACCGTGACGCGTCTGCTTGGCGCGGGCGCGGCCCATCGCGACGGGATCGACTGCTTCAAGATGACTGGGATTTGAAACAAGGTGCATATTGATGGGCTTACCCGCTGTGGTGGTGTAGGTTCCAGTAGCGCCAACGTGATACTTCACGTCGCCCGCGCCGAGCACGCTGCGCGGGTCTACGTCTTCAAATCCTGCAACCACTTCGTGCGGCGGTTTGCACGCGGCGTGGACCATCACATTTAATCGCCCGCGATGGCTCATCGCCATGATGCAGTCGACGGCACCGAACTCCCCTGCGGTGTCCAGGATGGAATCGAGAAGCGGAATCAGCGAGGTGACGCCTTCGAGCGAAAAGCGCTTCGTGCCCAAGTAGCGCGCCTGAAGAACCTGCTCGAAAAGGTCGGCGCGAACCAGGCGTTCAAGAATTTTCTCCTGGTTAACTTCGAGTTCGGGCCCCTCGATGCGCTCCGCGATCCATCGCCGCCTCTCGGGCTCAGGCAAGTGCATGAATTCCACGCCGACGTTGCCGCAGTAGATGCGGCGCGCTTCCTCGGCGGCCTCGCCAGTCAATTCCAGATCGGCGCTCTTCAACGGCTGGAAAACGCCAAGCGGGTCCAGCGTGGCTTCGAGATAGCCCCAGCGGCGAAACACATCAAAAACGCGCTCGCGCTGCTCGTTGTTCGCAGCAGATTTCTTGGACCCTTTGGCGGGTTTTGCGGGGCGCTCTAGTGTCGCAATTGTACGGTCGGCCATGAATCAGTCTCTGACAATCTTCTATTTTGCCACAGAACGCGTTTTCCTGTTTTTCGGGGACAATGGCTAATTCCCCAAACATGTCTGAGCGTTGCGCCGCAAACGGATCCTGCCAGCAAGCCAAAATGGAGCTGTTTCGCGCTGAGTTTTGGCGGAAACTCGCTGGCAGGAAGGTTTTGAAGCCGGTCTCGGGTAATGTTGCCAATGACGGATCATCCAGGGAGTCTACTTACCGTGCGCCGTGTCACATCCGAAGAAAGTAATGCCGCTTGGGAAATCGTCGAAGAATATTACGAAGCAGCAGGCGTCGTTGCACGCGATGCAAAAGACGATTTCGAACGGATTTATTTTCGCGATGGAGCTGGGGTCTGGTTAGCGACCATAGCGGACACTGCCGTTGGGTGCGTTGCGCTCCGATCACTAGCGAAATTCGCGCACAGTGGAGAGGTCAAACGATTATATGTCCGGCCGCAGCATCGAGGACGCGGAATTGCGGCTGCTCTCTATCAGAGCCTGGAGAAATACGCGCGCGAGCGTGGCTATGAGTGGCTCTATTTGGATACCACCGACGAAATGGTTGCGGCGCAGCGGTTCTATGCCGCGTTGGGATACGAGAAAACTTCAAGCTATAACGACAACTCGCAGGCCACCATTTTCATGCGCAAGGATTTGCGCTCTTCGACTCGGTAGCTGCATTTCTCATCTAGATTTTTCGATCCCTTTTAGGAACCACACGTCGAGTTCCTACAACGCGAGGACAATCGCTTCCAACCGGCGGGCGATTTCCTCGGGCGGCGTGTCCGGAGGAAACAGGATCGGCGCGCCAATGCGGACAGTAATTTCGCCGAGGTGAGCGAGGCGGCGGCCTTCGCGCTTCATTTGCCAGACGCCGTCGAGACGCATGGGGATGATGAGAAGGCGGAGATTTTCCGCCAGCAGGCCGATGCCGCTTTGGAAAGCTGCCATGCGTCCGTCTTCGGAATTATTCACCTCGCCTTCGGGGAAAACGAGCAGACTGTAACCTCGGTCGGCGGATTCGCCGGCAAAACGGAAACTTTCGCGAAACCCGGAATGTTGCGGTAGCGGGAAGACGTTGAAGAGTCCTGTGGCCAGCCAGTAGCCAAAGTGGTAGGCCCAGCGTTTTGCGAAAAACCAATCGCGCGGCGGGCGGCGCATGTTTTGCAAGGACTCGCCGCCCATGGCAGTGGCTAGGCGATGGCGAAAACGTAGCGGCAGCGCTGCCAGAATCAACCCAATATCGGCGCGGCGCGTGATGTGGTTTGAAACAATGAGCACCGGCCCGCGCACGTTGCGCAGATTCTCTCGCCCAACAATCTTCGGATGCCCAAGAATTTGCGTCGCTGGCCAGACCAACGCGTAGTAGACGGCCAGCCGCAGCCAGCGCACAGGCGCACGTTGGGTCCAGCGCGGATAAACGTATTCCGTGCGATGGACCGTGGGTTGTTGGAGAAGCCGCTGCACATCCGCGACCGTTTTCGCTTCGGCAAAGGATGTTTCGCTCAACTCGACCTGGAAACGCTCTTCGAGCGCGCTCATCAGCTCGACGCGGTCGAGCGAAGTGAGATTCAGCTCCTTCTCTAGTTTTTCTGTAGCTCCTTTTGCAGTTGAAAATTTCGCTAGCAAATCATCCAGAGTGCCGGCCGGCGCATTTGCCGGCGACGAACCATGGAACAATTCTGCCGCCCCCGCAGCGATGATACTCAGCCGGGGCTTGCCAGTCGGCGTGCGTGGAAAATCAGGCTCCGGCCAAACGAGCCATCGATGCACGCGCTGGTATTCGGCAAGCGAGGCGTTCGCATTTTCAACCGCCTGACGCAAATCCTGCGCCCTGGTCGCTGTGCCGTTGTCCATCAGCGCTATGGCGAAAGGTTCCGCGTTACCGCCGCGCGGGTCGGGAATGACAACGCAATCGCGCACCCCTGGTTCCTTACGCACCGCTGCTTCCACGTCCTCGGGATAAACATTCAGACCCGCTGGCGTGACGATGACATTTTTCTTGCGCCCTTTGAATCTAAGATTTCCATCAGCATCGACTTCGCCAATATCCCCCGTGCGCAGCCAATTCTCTTGATCGCGTAAGCCCTGACGCAGCGCTCCACCTTCCCAATAGCCGCTCGCGACGTTCTCTCCGCGCACCAAAATCTCGCCGTCTTCCGCCAGTCGAAATTCGCGGCCCGGAAGAACTTTTCCAATCGATCCCGCCGTGGCGCGAAAGGGATGATTCAAGCTGATGAGCGATGCCGTCTCCGTCATGCCGTAGCCTTGCACCACCGCGTAACCCACGCGTTTGAAAAATTCCTCTGCTTCAGCGGAGAGCGCCGCGCCTCCGGAAATAAACGCCCAGAACTTCCAGCCGAATTTCCGGTGAATTCTGCGAAACCGCCAGACACGCCGCAAGAATTTCTCCCCGCTCGCGGCGGCGTATCGCTCCTTCAGCCAGCCACTTTGTCCTCGCGCCGCCAATTCGCGCTCGATCCCCGCATGCAAAGCATCGAGCATGCGTGGTACCGCAATAAGCGCCGTGGCCCGCTCACGCTTTACCGTGCGAATGATCTCCGCTGGATTCGCGGATTGCTCGAAGACGACCGTTGCGCCCAGCAGTGGCGGCACAAACAGCCCCATGAACTGCCCAAAGACGTGGCTCAGCGGCACCAGCGTGACGAATCGCAGCGGATGAAACCATCGCTGATACTTCCGGTAAGGATCAATCCCGCGTTCGAGCGGCTCGAGATTTGCCAGAAAATTGCCATGCGTCAAAACCACACCGCGCGGCTCTGCCGTGGTGCCCGAAGTGAAAAGGATTTGCGCGATGTGATTTCGGGTGATGGACTCTTCCGCGAGCCCTTCATAGGCGGGCTTGTCTCCGTGGCGGCTGGTTGGCGACGAGGCCACAACGCCTGCATTTCGCATAGTGTCGGCCAAATCCTCCAACGCGAGTCTCGGAATGGCGGGGGCAATCGAAGTTTTTTCGCGGGACGAGAAAATCAACTTTACGCCTGCATCGCGTGATACGCGTACGGCGAAATCGAGCGTTGCGCCGTCATCCATCGGCACGGCCACCGCTCCGCGCAACAAGCAGCCCCAAAAAGCCGCGGTCCATTCCGCACTGTTCGGTCCCCAGAGCAGGACACGATCGCCTGTCCCAACACCGCGTTCTCGCAGTTCCAGGGCGCACGCAAAAGCCACGCTCGCGAGCTTGCGGTACGTCCAAGTTTCGCGCCGATAGCCGCGCCGCTGCACGAACGCGATATCGCTGCCGTAGCGCTCGAACTCCCGGAATAGCGATAGAAGATTGTCTCGGGACATAATCCCCGGCTCTCTCGCGCCTCTGAAATGATTTGATTCTACGCCTGCGGGAAGCGTACAACCTCCGCCTATGCAACGAGGTAGCACGTCCCGTGCCACGAAACTAGCGATAAGAAGGGCCATGCCACAAAAGAACGCCTACGTGCATCTCATGAAAAGCACGTAAGCAGAATGTGCGAATTTTCGGGTACAATGGGTTCTGCTGAGGGGCACGCCGTACACCCCTATCTATTTCGTTCTTAAGCAGGGTAAATGCCGGTACCGATTTCACAGATGTGGACGGTCGCAACCTACGTCCTCAAACAAAAAATTGCAGGGCGCAAGCGCTACCCGTTTGTGCTGATGCTCGAGCCGCTATTCCGCTGCAATTTGGCGTGCGCCGGCTGCGGCAAGATTCAGTATCCCGCTCACATTCTCAAGAAGGAATTGAGCCCCGAAGAGTGCTTCAAGGCCGTGGACGAGTGCGGCACGCCGATGGTTTCCATTCCCGGCGGCGAACCGCTGATGCACCCGCAGATCGACAAGATCGTCGAGGGGCTGGTTGCGCGCAAGAAATACATCTATCTCTGCACCAACGCGCTGCTTCTGAAAGAAAAGCTGGACCTCTTCAAGCCCAGCAAGTATTTGACGTTTTCCGTTCACATGGACGGCCAGCGCGAACACCACGATTTCTCCGTGTGCCGTGAAGGCGGCTACGACCTCGCGGTCGATGGAATCAAAGAAGCGCTGAAGCGCGGCTTCCGCGTCACGACCAACACCACCCTCTTTGACGGCGCCGATCCCAACAGCGTCCGGCAGTTTTTTGACGAAATGATGGAGCTGGGCGTCGAAGGCATGATGCTCTCTCCAGGCTATTCCTACGATAAAGCCCCGGATCAAAAGCACTTCCTGGGCCGCGCGCGCACGCGCCGCACATTCCGGGCCATCCTTTCCAATCGCAAAAAGAGCTGGCAGTTCAATCAGTCGCCGCTTTTTCTCGAATTCCTGATGGGCAAGAAACAATACGCCTGCACGCCTTGGGGCATGCCCACCTACAACGTCTTCGGCTGGCAAAAGCCTTGCTACTTGCTCCAGGACGGTTATGCCGACTCGTTTCAGGAATTGCTGGAAGCAACCGAGTGGCAGAATTACGGCACCGAATCCGGAAATTCGAAGTGCGCTAACTGCATGGTTCATAGCGGCTACGAAGCTTCGGCGGTTGACCACACTTTCAGCGGTCTCCGAGGCCTTTTCGCCACGATAAAGGCTACCTTTTCCGGAAATTACGCCGACGCAGATGCGCTGGCCCTCCTAAACGAGCCTGCGAAACCCGTGCACTCTTACAATCCGTTGGTTCAGATCGAAGCCACCAAGAGCCAATTCGAGGAGACCAGCGCTTGACAGGCCCACGCCACGCCGACCGGCCGAGCCACGCGGACGCCGCAGTCGCAAATCCCGACACGCTGGAAGTCGCTCCGGGGACTCTCCACGAAGCGGTCCAGGGTTGGGTCCCCGAGCTTGCCACCGAGGACGAGCTTCGCATCGCACTGGAAAAAGCCTTCGACTATCGCGGCGACGTCACTCTAACCACTAAAGATGGCACAAAGATAGAAGGATACATTTTCGATCGTGTCTCTGGTTCGACGCTCGCGAACTCGTTTGTGCGTGTTCTGCCCAAGGATTCCAACCAAAGAGAGAAAATCGCTTACGCCGACATTGCGGCACTTGCCTTCACAGGCCGCGATCCCGCTGCCGGAAAAAGTTGGGAGGCCTGGGTACGCAAATATTGGGAGAAAAAGGCCGCCGGCGAGCGCGGTTTCGGCTTGCAACCCGAGTCCCTGGAATAGCCGCGCCATCCAAGTAAGTTCATATTTATCAATATCTTAGAAAGCTAAACATGCCGCTCTCCTGTTAGCTTACTGCGTAGACAAATAGCCCATTTTGTGGTACTCTTTAGCTAGCATTTGTTGCTCTTGAAGTACTTCTTGCCGCGTTTGAAGGGCTGCTGAAGCAACGATTGCCGCCGCTCGTAGGCAAGCTTGGGACAGTACCCAGCTTGGGGAATAACGTGCGCCGTCGCGCTCGCCAACTATTGGGGTTCTTCTTCCTGCTCGAGGGCGCTGCGCATAATCATAAAGAGATTCAAATCGAGTTTCATAAACGCAAAGTGTGGTTAAGGAGGATGATGTGCAAGTGATGGCAGAGGGTCAGACAGTCAAGCACGATACATACGGCTTGGGCATTGTTACCGCATCCGACCAGGAGCGCACCGCGATTGATTTCGACGATCACGGTCCCAAGTTGTTCGTTACCAGCATCATGGTGGCAGAGTTGATCGGCGAAGCACCCGCCACGCCGCCGAAGACCAAGCGCCGCCGCAAGGCTTCCACAGCCGCGAAGGCTGCCAAGAAAGCCGCCGCTGCTGCTACTGCTGCCGCCGCAGGCCGTTCGTAGTTCTTTTCTCTCCTCGCTCTTGAAGTTCACACTTCCCCTTCGCCAATCTGGCGCAGGGGTGTGTTCAAGAATTCCAACTTTCCACTTGTTCGCTCTGTGATACTGTCTGCTCTATGAAGCGCTTTGTCATGGCACTTGGGTTGGTTTTCGTCATTCTCGCTTTGGTGGCATTTGTGCACCCCGACTTCGACTATCACAAGCGGGAAGAAGTCGCGAAAATTGGTCCGGTTACGGCGACCGTGGACAAACCGCAGCGGGCAACAGTTCCTCCTGTGGTTGCGGCCGCTTTGCTGGTCGCGGGGGCCGTACTAATCGCCCTGGGCTCGAGAATAAAGTAGCGGTTGACTGCTCTTGGGATTGGTTTAAACATGCGCGCTCCTGTTAGATCTCCTTCCAAGTAGCACAGATGTAAACACTTACCGCTTCGCTCCTTCGAATCTCATGCCTCGTTGACATCCTGAGCCTCGGGACTAATCCTGAAAGCATACTCACGGTGCCAGGCTTCCCTATGAACGGAGCGCAAAATGAAAATCGCAACTTTGAAGTCGGTCCTGGGGCTCTGTCTGGACTGCATTCTTATCGCCGGAGCCGCGTCGCCAGCTCATGGCCAGAGCGTGCCCGGTGTATCTGAGAGCGAAATCCTCGTCGGGTCGTGCTCCGCTCTCGAAGGGCCGTCGCATTTCCTCGGCGTAGAAACCGTCACTGGCGCGAAGGCTTATTTCAACCTGATCAACGAGGAAGGTGGCGTGAATGGGCGAAAGCTCAAGCTCATCTCCGCGGACGACAGCTACGATCCCGCGAAGACGCAAGCATGCTTTGACCATTTGATGAGCGAGAAGGTTTTTGCACTGGGATTCTTTGTTGGCACGCCCACCGCCGTGAAGTATGTCCCCATGGCCGATAGCGCCAAAATCCCGTTGGTCGGATTGTTCACGGGCGCGCAAACACTCTACGTACCGCTTCGCCACTGGATTGTGAATGTGCGAGCGTCCTATTTCGACGAGACCCGCGAACAGGTGGATGGGCTCTGGAAAACGCTCGGCTACAAAAAGATCGGCGTTATCTATCCCGAAGATGCGTTTGGAACCACCGTTCTGGAAGGCGTGAAAGCCGCCCTCAAAGAACGCGGAGTGGAGCCTGCAGCCGTGGCCTCCTATCAGCGGCAGACGGCCCAGGTGGGAGGAGCAATCGACACTGTGCGCGCTGCGAACCCGGATGCGGTCGTCGTCGTGGGACCGGCAAATACGGTGGCGCCAATCCTAAAACAAGCTCATGCCAAGGGCTGGAAGCCGCTCTTTCTGACCGTCTCGTTCGTCGGCACGGACGAATTGATCTCGGAGGCGGGGCAAGATGCGGAAGGAGTGGTGATTACCCAGGTTGTCCCTCCGTATTACATGACGGAGTTTAAATCCGTCGCTCTCTATCGCCGCGCGCTGGGGAAATACTTTTCTTCGGAGCAGCCCAATTTCGTCAGCCTTGAGGGATTCGTGGATGCCATGGTTCTGGTGGAGGGGCTCAAACGAGCGGGCAAAGATTTGACTCGTGAAGGGTTGATCCACGCCATCGAATCCATCCACGATCACGACTTGGGGCTCGGCCCGCAGCTCAAACTCAATTATTCCGCGAAGGAACATAAGGGCTTCGACCATGTGCTCCCCACGGTGGTTCGCGGCGGCCGCGCCGTGCCGTTCACGGACTGGTCGACCGCTGCGCCAAAACAGTAGGACAGACATTTTTGCCTGTCGCTCTTCAGCCAGCAATCAAAACCAAAAAATTCCAAGGGCAACATCCAAATCCTGTAAGAGCACAGGCAGGATTGCCTGTGCTACTTGTGGGCGGATTCGGTTTGCTCGAAAGCGTGATAGGACGAACGCACCAAGGGGCCGGCTTCGACGTGTTTGAAGCCCATGGCTTCACCAAGGACTTTGAACTCGGAGAATTCGTCGGGGTGAACGTAGCGAACGATGGGGAGATGATCGCGCGTCGGCTGTAGGTATTGGCCCAGCGTAAGAATGTCCGTGCCTTGCGCGGCGAGATCCTTAAGAGTGGCGAGCACTTCGTCCTTTTCTTCGCCAAGCCCTAGCATCAAACCTGTCTTGGTCGGTACATCCGGATGAGTCTCTTTCGCGCGGCGCAGTAATTCCAGGGAACGCTCGTAAACCGCGCCCTTGCGTACCTGCCGATAGAGCCGTGGCACGGTTTCGGTGTTGTGATTCAGCACGTCAGGCCGCGTCGCTAGCACCACGTTCAATGCGTTCCAATCCCCGCGAAAATCCGGGATCAGAACTTCTACTTTGCAGCCGGGGACGCGGCGGCGGATTTCTTCGATGGTGCGCGCAAAAATGTGCGCGCCGCCGTCGGGTTGATCGTCGCGATTGACGCTCGTGACGACGGCGTAGCGCAAACCCATTCGAGCCACGGCTTCCGCGACGCGGAAAGGCTCTTGTTCATCCGGTGGGCCCGCTGGTTTGCCGCTGGGCACGGCGCAGAATCCGCAGGCTCGCGTGCAAATGTCTCCCAAAATCATGAAGGTAGCCGTGCCGTGGTCCCAGCATTCGCCCATGTTGGGGCAGCGCGCACTCTCGCAAACGGTGTGCAGGTCGAGCGTGCGCATAATGCGCTTCAGATCCTGGTAGCGCTCGCCGCCGAAGAATTTTACGCGGAGCCAGTCCGGGCGTGGGTGCGCTCCTGGGGAAGGCACTGGTATCGGCGGCTGATTCGCGATGATGTTAAACGGTGTGGCCATGGTGTGTGCTCGAAGTCGCTATTTTACCTCATTGGGTGCGCGGAACAAATGGGGCAGGAAGTTAACAGTCGACAGCTTAAAGTGAAACCTCCGAAGGAGAAGGAAAAGGATAACGCTGAGACGCAGAGTACGCGGAGACGGCGCGGAGAAGAGTGATTGAGGTGTGTGGCCCCCCTCCCTGTTTTTTCGTAACTGCACATTCTAAAGGGTTTTAAGTCCTGTGTTTTGAAACTGCGCATTCTACAGGGGTTACAGGCGCGTTTTGGGGAAGTGCGGATTGTAAAAGAGTTAGTAGAGAGTAGCGAGTAGTGCGTGGTCAGATTGCGGAAGAAGAAGATTTGGGCTTGATGGATGTACCCCCACCCTGGGTGTTTTTCGTAAGAGTGACAAACAAAGGGGTTATGTTTGACGCGGCGCGTAAGAGTGGCAGGCACAGGACTTAAAATGGCTGAGTTTTCATTAAGTTGCGGGTGACTTGTAAGAGTGACAGGAAAAGGAGTTAGGGATGAGGAGTTGAACGTTGAAAGTTTCGAGTTGAAAGAGGAAACGTCCGGAGAGCTGAACGCTGAGACGCTGAGGACGCGGAGAGGAGAAAAGCGAAAAGGAGATCCTTCGCTACGCTCCCTTCGGCTGCGCTCAGGGCAGGCAGGATGACACCGGGGAGGAAGGAAACTAAACGCAGAGGCACAGAGGGCGCTGAGAAGAGGGGAACGATTCGACGGAAGGATGGGTGACGAGGAGAACATGGAGAAGGGTAGCATGGGATTGGCGAGGAGGTAAAGTATTTTGCAGGGAATAGTCGAAATTGGGGGTTGAACGGTGATTCTTGGAGGTTGAATGGCGGGAGATTGAAGCGGCGTACGCTTTGATCAGGAACTTGGTGGACGGAAGACGCGAAGAGCGGCCCAGCCTTGCAATAAACAGAACCGCAAAGGGAAGTCCACCCCCGGAGTAAGGCGCGGCCACTCGCCACATGGCATTGAGATACAGTGCGTTTCTTGCACAATTGGGCACCGCTAATCGCAAAAGGTCACGCCCCACTTGAGGCTCCGATTATGATCGTTAGACGAAGTCAAAAATACATACATTGGAGACTACATGCGAACCTTCCTAGCGGCGGCGCTCGTGTTTGGACTCTTGGCGGTACTTCCAGCCAGTTCGCGACAATCGCAGACGAATCCAGGGGCGCAAACCAATCCGGCGGCCCAAGCCCCGGCAGACGTGGCCAGACCGGCCCCCAATTCAGCACAACCTGACGCGGACAAGGGCAAAGACTCAACCATTGTCTTCTTCCGGGAGAGCCGCTTTACCGGGTCTGCCCTGAAGCCTTCCATATTTGTGGACGGCAAAGAAATGGACCGCCTCGCCAATGGCCGCTGGTTTTCAGTCCATGCCGAGGCGGGTAAACACCAACTTCAGTCCAGCGCCAAGAACGAACCGGCCACGGTGATCGAAACAGTTGCAGGCGAAACGACCTACGTGCAGATGGTGATCTTGACGGGAAACTGGCGTGGAGGTGGAAGGCTTCTGCAGGTAGACGCCGGAGACGCGCAAAAAGTAATCGCCAAGCTGAAGCCGCTCCACGATTAAAAAAAGCGGCCCGCACTTTGCAATAAACAGAACCGCAAAGGGAAGGCCATCCGGGAGTTAAGGCGCGGCCGCCCGCGCGCCGCCTTGGGGTGGAGCAGGTCAGCTTCGGGCAGGAGCCTGGAGCCACTTGATCGCTCTGCGCCATGGGGCAGACTCTCCGTTGCTCATCGGGGTCTGCAGCCACACCATCGCGCGATGCCGGGCAACCGCCCAGCGGTTGGGACCACTCTCTTGGGGCTGCGGCAGGTCAACCGGTGGTTTTTCCTCCGGCATAAGCCAATAGGGGCTGACATTTGCGAAGGGTCGGTCCTGGGCAGCCATCGACGAGGGACGCTCGCTGATCGCGCCTGCGAACGACAACTTTAGAAGTGCCCCGAGTTGCTCTTGGAACGCTCTAATTGTTTTCAGGATTTTGCGCGCAAACCAAACACCGAGAGCCAGGAAGCCAAACAGAGCGAGAAGATTTCCCAGCGCATACCAATTGCTCTGCACCCAAGCGGTGAATTCGTTCATGGTTACCCCTTGGACTGGGACAGGTTCAATTTACAACCGGGCCCCGGCGGCGGAAACTGGTGAGAAGTCCAGAAAACGGGCAAGTGGTAATCCCTGCCCTTGCGTACTCACGGCCACCCTCTATGATGGCGTCGGCTCTGTCAAGAGACACCTCGGGTTCACGATCCGCAACGGAAGGATCTTTTCTCTTTCTTTTTCCTGCATTTCGACCAAGGCTCGTTCGTCAGCCTAACCCTCGATTCTAAGGACCTGGCCAGGTTGAATGGATTCGATGCCGGCGAGGCAAGCGGGGACGAGGGGCAACAGGTCTTTCAAGCGGTTGGACTTCGCACAGAAAATGACAATTGCGATCTTCCGGGCGGTTAGATTCTGCTGGTATTCAACACCTTGATCCACGGTGAGGAAGAGGTCGAATTTGGCCGTTTCCGCTGCTTCGAGAAGGTCGCCATTTTTCAGTCCGGCGAGTCCGGCGTAACGGGCTGTTTGGCAATGGTGACCGGGCAGAGAGTTCCGGAATCGCTC
>Ga0207051_1053_pt1 | contig 19906 bp, 18 predicted proteins | sample Alteio_BWMinCont_61_FD_153292 | JGI IMG/M metagenome (GOLD analysis project Ga0207051, IMG submission 153292) | Enriched cells from forest soil in Barre Woods Harvard Forest LTER site, Petersham, Massachusetts, United States -... | ecosystem: Environmental > Terrestrial > Soil > Temperate forest >...
TCAACGTCGCCGTATGGGCCAACGACCACTCGATACAAGCGGCCAGTCGCGCTTCGGGACACAATCACGGGAAAATTCCTCTGGCGTAACGACTCGGCCAGGGCGTCTGCATTTTCCTCATGGGTCATTGCACCAACTTGCAGCACGAAGCCGGGATGGTCCAACGGCAGATTGGGATCGACAGACAGAGTCTTAGGATTAGCAGCGCTAACGGGCGACAACTCAGCTACTTTCGCTGCAGCTATGACTTCTGTGCCCTGACTACCGTTCGCGGTCCTTTGGAAACGAGAGCCCAGGAAGAAAAAACCTGAAAGCAACAGCACCGTAGTTAGGACAAGGCCAGTTCGCTTACGCGACTTGCGAGAGCCAATCGTCGGTCCTCGGCCGCCTATCTCGAGAGATGTCGTCTCCTGGTAAGACAGGCAGAGCGGAGGGTTTGTCTTATGGCGAGCATTCTCGGTGACAGCCGGCTTTGCGCTCTTGTGCCCGATATGTGGTGAGACTGTTTCGGTATCTTGCGTTTCGGCTGTGCTGGGCAGAACTCCAGGCGGATCTTCGGCAATCGAGTGTGGGCCTTGATGCTCATCAACGCGTCGCTTCGTCTCGGATTCGGGAACGACAATTATTCTCTTCGGCTCATATGTAGGCAGTACATCTTTTGCCGGTTCCATTTGTTCAACAAGTGGCTTGTCTTCCGCGGATCCGCTCGGATGCAGCGTCAAAGGAGTCCACTGCCTTATTTGATTGCGCGCTTCCTCAGGCAGGCCGACGAATTCCACACCTACCGTCTTCTTCGAAGCGCCGGTCCAGGCAATCCGCCCTCGTGTTTCGATCCAGGGCTAGGATTCCGAGAGTTGAAAACGGATCGCTAGCAATTGATCGTCTGCCACGCTCCTGGCGGCTCGCATCGCTAATCCGCTTTCACTGATGTCAAGAATAATGCCGCCATTAGCTGCTCCCAATTGTATGCAGGGAAACCAAAGTTGCTTGCGCGGACGGAGCCGTCGCTCAGGAGTTCGAGGATTCTTGGAAGATTGAACAGTGTCAGGCATGATGTCCAGAGTTCCTCAAGTGGAAGGGAAGGTTCCGTAACGATCTACGGAGAGGACTCGTGCAAAAAGGCCTGGATCGATGGCCGACGGTTATCATGGAGAGTGAGTCGTAATCGGTTCCAACTCTAACTGGTCGATCCATGCCGTCCCGGCGACTTTGTTATCAAATTTCATGGACGGCTGGCGGATCACCTCGATCCGGAGAAGCTTGGTCTGCGGTGCAACTACAAGATCGCAGTCAACGCTTGACCAAGCGTTGCTTCCAGTGAACTGTCCGAAGACCTCATCGAGACGGGCTGGCACTTCAGCATCGGAAATTCGGAATCGCATTCCTTGATCCGTGGTCAAAGACTCCGTACGGATAAACGCGTGGAACCGATAAGTACCCGGTCGCACGAAAGCTAACTGCGAAGCAGCTGCGAAGCCGAGGTTCTGAGTACCCGCGAAGCTGATGCGAAGCGAGCATTTCCCCGACCACGCGGTCGTGCAGTCACGGGTGACCTGAGCGCCCTCGGCGTGCGCGACGTTCCAATCGAACGGCGATGGGGCGGGATCCGATTCAAGGTCTCCGTTGAAAAGGTAGGTGGATTTGTCGTAGTCGTTTGCGCGGGCGCCCATGTATTGAGCCCAGGAGGACGCCGCCGAGTCGGGATGGCCATGCCGGATAAGGAACTCGACATACTCTCCCGCCAGTGCGTTATCAACGTGTCCGTGCCCGACGACCCAGTCCCACGTGCGTTGCGCATCACCGAGGCGCCCGGCTTGGATCAGGAATCGCATCCAGGATTTTGCCGGGCGACCCCCTTCCGGAAGGCCTAACCGCAAGACATCTTCGGCGCTATCGACACTCCCTATGTAGTGGTTGAAGATCACTGAATCGTAGTCGGGAATGAGCGCGAGGATCCGAGCGGTGATTGGGAGGGCTTCTCGATTCTCTCCGATATGGAAATGGAAGTTGGCCACGCGCAGGAGAAAGGGAGCGGAACGCGGGGCGAGGACCAATACTTGACCGAAGCAGTAACGAGCATCTTCCTTCTGCCCCGCTTCGAGAAACGCATCCCCGAGGTCAGCCCATCGATAGGGATCTTGCGGGTCTCGCTGGAGGACCATTCGGAATGTGGCGATGGCCTGTTGGACGTTCTCTTTTTTTCCTTCTGTTATTTGTTCCCGTCCGTGCCGGATCAAAGGCGCGCTGTTGCATAGAAGGACCTGGCAAAGAACATGGTCGACCTGCTCGTTGTTTGGCCAGACCGTCTCAGAGACAGCGCCAACCGAACAATAGGCGGCCAAGATGGCCCCGAGGGTGAAGGTCAGGGTTCTCAAAACGGCACACTTACCCCAAACCATTTTTCTCAGAATTACAATCGTCGGGAATAGAACTCAGTCCGAAACTATGGCAGGTTGCTGTCGTCGCCTTTACCGCAGTCTTTGTCTTTATCTTGATCTTGACCTTGATCTTGGCTGGGGTCATTCTGGCCCTGCCCTTGAAGCAGGTACATCCGGTTAAACGGATCCTTCCAGCTAAACTGGTCCTTCTGGTTATCCGGGTCCTTCGGGCACCTCTTGCTTCGCGGCGGAGGTGGAGGCGGATTCTTGTCGTTGTTGCCGTCTCCGCTGCTATTTTGGGCGCTGACCGTTACGAAGACTGACGTAACTGCGGAGTTCGGTGCTGCCGAGAAAATCGTCTTGTTCAAACTCTCGTCGCCCTTCACCGCTGGCAAGGATGACAGCGCGGACGCCGCCGCGGCCCTGCTGCCCAACATCAACAGCCCCGGACTGGCGATTCCCCTGGTTGAACCAGCGGCCCCAAAGACCATGGCCGTCACTACGATGAGCATAGACATATTCCGCATTGAAACCTCCTTTGAGTGTGTGTGAACGTACTCTTTGCTACGCTTTGCTTCAACAAATCAACGCATTAGACCGTATCGGCGGGTCCATTCCCAAGGACGGATTCGCGGATGATGAAGCAGGAATCGACCCCGTCAAGGCTTTGACTTGCCAAAGAGCGACGCTGCATACTGCAGGACCGGCTGCATATCGGGCGCACGCACATCTCCTGCGTAAATCTTCAGGAAATTGATATGCCGGCCGGAACTGTTCGCCGCCATTCCTTTATCCACCGATTTTCTCAGGGCGAGGGGAGGATTTCCTGCAGCGCCCATAACTTGGCTGGGCCCGGCGCCTTGGGAACCACCGCGCATTTCGAAGCCAGTAATAATTCGTCCGCTATAGCTGTTGATAAAATCCGTGCCGTCAAAAGCTTCGACCTGCGCGTGGCCGGCATGAAGATCGTTCGATTGAATTGCAAGCCGGCGTCCAAAGACCTTGACTGCCCGTTCGACGATGTCTTCCTTTGCGCGCAAACGCGCAGGACGACCGGATTCCCCCCGCTCAAGAATTGGGAGGCCCGGGGCCGCCAGAGAAACACACTGATTGGGGAAGGAATCGGCATAGACGTGAAAAGTCTTTTCCCATGCGCCTAAATATCTAGCGGGCGTATAACCGTCACTGAGCCATTTTTTAACGGCCGGGGGAGAGTCGCTGGGCAACGTCATCTCGTCGGAAACCGATGTCGGTCCGGAGGCCCCGATCATTCTAAAAGCCGGCGAGTTTCCATACCTTTCGCTCAGTTGTTTCAAGAATGCGAACCAACGGTCGAGGTACACGGGATCCCATGGCATGGGAAGCTTCGCGACGGTGCCATGGGCAGGGCCATATGGTAGGTTGAACAAATCGGTCTGTGCTCCTACCAAGGCCCATTCAGGAGAAAAAAAACCGGGGAAGATGTCGAGCTGCACCCATTTTGGGGATGCTATCGCGGCAGCAAAGAGCGCATCTAGCTTCGACCAATCCGGTTTTCCCTGGACTGGTTCGATGTCGCGCCAATCGATCTGAACGGCGACACCGCTGACGAAAGGATTATTCAAGGCTTCTAAATTCCCCGATTGGTATCCCTTCTCTCCTGGAGGTATAACGACGGCTAGTCCGTTCGGTGTCGCATCATCGCTCGATGCGCACCGAACCGCCTCCCGGCGCTGGCGGGCCGGATCGGCGTGGTCCTGGCGCTGAGCGCGAGCCGGAAGCGAGGTCCATGACAAGCATGACAAAAGGGATATGCCAAGCAGAACACACCGAAGCCGTGAAATGCGCATGAGTGCTCTCCTCACTCAAAGCGGAATAACAACGCGACCTTCAAGGAAGCATTGAACAAGAGCTGAAAGGGCTGATTTTGTTTCTCACCCATCGGTTGTGGACCTCCAAACAGCCTCAGGCATGCTGGAACCCGAATGAATCAAGGCCTCCAAGGGCATCATAAACCTAATTCGTCAGATTCAAATCGGAAATGGGGGATTAGATCATTCTGCCGTCTTACCAGGATCACCCATTTATCTAACGCTGGAACCGATCGCAACCGCTTCCCCGATCGCAACATTCGGGTATTCGAAGTGCTCCCGCACATTCATGCTGGTCTCTCGCACACCGGCCGCCATCGCGATACCCGCTATCCATGCCAGCAGCATCGCATTTGCAGGAATGTACAAATTGAAATCCGCCAAACTGTGCAGCCCAATCGCGGCCAAAGCACCTACACACGCCACCGCGAAATAGCGCGCCTCTGGGTCCAAGGACTTTACGGCGCCATGCAGCGCTATTCTCACGACAGAAAACGCCAGCACAGCCCCAATCGCGAACCCTACCAGCCCCAACTCCGCCAGTAACTGGAGGTAATCGTTGTGCACGAAATCATCGGTTACGAGTACTCCGGATATCTTGAACCTTGAGAATGCAGTCTCGTACCCGCCAAGCCCGCAGCCGAAGACCGGATACGCTCGGATCAAGGGAATTGTCTCCGCCAAAAGATCTGTGCGCCCATTGCTGGTTAGTCCATCTATCGAAACGAATTCTGCGAATCGCCGGATCAGTCTCTCCGGAGGCAGGAATACAAAACCGGCCAGCACTAGCGCAGCAATCATCCCAACTCCGACCCAGCGGCGCCTTCGGGACCGCATCACCCAGCTCAGCTGCGTAGTCCCGAGCGCCAAGGTGCCCATCAGAAACAAAGAAAAAAGCGTCGCGATGAATGCCATTCGTGAGAAGGAATAAATGATCCCGGCGAACATCAACCCAGCCAAGGCCCACGCACCGGAAGCCGCAAGCGCGGGGGCAGCCGACGAATGCCACCTGGAGTGCGCGCGGCGCAAGTCAGCCACTGGATACATCACGGCAAACGGCAGCGCCATCTCGAGGAAACCCGCATAGTGGTTGTGGTTGGCGTAAGTGCCCCATCGAACCTGCTCCCCGGTTCCCCCGAAATACTGCCAGAGTCCCAGCCCAGCTTCGAGTCCAGCAATGCCGAGAATGGGCCAAGTCACCAGCCAGCGCCTATCTCGAAAACGCCACGCGAGCTCGCGAACGAGCAAAAAGATGACTAGGTACCCACAGACGAGCAAGAAGTACTGGAAGGTGCCAGCGGGAAAAACGCTCAACGAAGCGAAGCTCACCTTTGCTCCGACCGGTCCCAGTGCGTCCATCGCCTCCGCCCGCGCTGGCGATAGCACGCGCAACACTGCCGCTGGCAATGGAACTACCTGGAACAGCACATACGCTGGCAGGAGCACCGCTGCCCACCGCAGCAAACGACAAGGAAGCGGTAACCTCGCGTTTTGTGAACGACCGAGACTTAGTATCATCGCCAGCAAGCCCAGGACCAGAAGGTACTGATACCGACCAGTTCGCACCACTCCGCCCCACTGGAACGCTGTGTAAGCAAGAACCCCGGCCAACACCAACAGCACCAGGACTGCCCACCGATTCACTGATCGTTGCCCTCCCACTGCTGTCAGCGCGCGCGTTCTTTTCTCCTCTCGCGGGCTCCGTTCTACCAAGGTGCGCTGGAGCACATGGGAGCTTAACCTCGGCATGGCTGGTCCTCTTTGCTTGGCATGATTAGGCGCGAGCTAGGAGCTCCGGATCATTGTGGTAATCGGCTGTAGAAGCTTTCCTACTCAATCGGCTGCCTGTACTTGTCCGGCGGCGATTGCAATGTCCGGGTGAGATAGGCCGGTCCGTAACATCTCGGAGGTTTTCGTGGGGAGCATCTTGCCGATGGCATCGGTAAAGCGAGCCACAATCGGCGGGGCCTCGGTGTCGAACTCGCGGGAGAGATTCAGGTAATTATTTTCGGACAACCGGATTCGGATGGTCCACGTGTTTGCAACGTGATGGCCGTTTGTAGTGTGGGTGTAGAGACGGTCTCCGAGTTTGAACCTGATTTCATTGAAGCCGAACTCGCTGTAAATATGTTGGAGGACTTCCCAGCACCGATCTGGTGTAGCGGCAGCAGCCAGGTCATCGCAGAACGTGCTGAGCTGGAGCTCGGCGTTCAGGTGGCGTCGGAAGTTTCCAGCGAGAACCATGCGGCGGGCCATATCGAACTCCGCGTATCCGAGGTGCTGAATGCCAATCCAAGCCCCAGCGCAGAAGAGAACAATGATGGCTCCTCCAAAACGTTCGTGCGCAAAGCTCTGAAGGAGCGAGAGAGCCGCGCAAAGGCCACAGACGATATACATAAGAACGACAACCCGGCGGGGCGTGAGACCGCGGGCTAGAAGCTTGTGGTGGATGTGGCCGTGATCGGCGCCGAAGATGGGCTGGCGGCGGAGGAAACGGCGGATGATGGCGAGGCCGGTATCCAATAGTGGAATCGAGAGTGCAATCAGGGGCGCGGTCATGCCCAGGATCGTGGCTGATTTTTGGCTCCAGAGGGCGCCGTAGCAGCCGAGAAGGAAGCCGATCAAAAGGCTGCCCGAGTCGCCCAGGAAAATGGAAGCAGGATTGAAGTTGAAGCGCAGAATGCCCAGGAGAGCTCCAGCCAGGGGAACGGTGGCAATGGCCAGTCCAATGTTGTGCTCGAGAAGAGCGGCTATCAAGGTGGTCGTGGTGGCGAAGAGACCGACACCGGCGGCAAGGCCGTCCACTCCATCGATCAGATTGAAGGCATTCGTGCAGCCGACCAGCCAAAGAACGGTGACAGGGATAGCAAACCCAGAGGGGAGATGGTGCCCGGCGATGCCGTTAATCTGGACGCCAGCCCAAACGGCGACGACGGAAGCGGCGAACTGACCTGCGAATTTTTGCCAGGCCTTGAGCCCCGTCAGGTCGTCCAGGAGGCCCGTGAAGAAAGCTATCGTGGCGGCGGGGAAGAGGTTTCGGACGATGTCGAGGTGACCGCGGATCAGGTTAGCGGCTTGGAGAGGTGAAAGAAGAAGGAGAACGAAAGAAGCCAGGTAGGCGATGAAGATGGAGATGCCGCCGACGCGGGGGATGGCTCTCGTGTGGAATTTGCGGATGCGGTCAGGCTGATCCACCAAGCCCCAGCGGATCGCGAGGTTCCGGCACAGCGGCGTGAGAACGAACGCCACGCAGAAGGACGAGACGGCGAGTATGAGTAGCGAGTACACGGCAGCTATGACAGAGGTCAGAATTCAGAAATCAAAAAACAAAAGACTTCGTGCTTGCAACGGAGGAGAGCCGTGGTGTCATGGACTCAATTTGCGCACCAACCTGCGCGGAAATCCAAGAATAGGTCTTTTCAAGGCCCTCACGAAGAAGTCCAGAAGGCGCCCAGCCGAACTTCTCGCGGATCAAACGGTTATCCGAGTTACGCCCGCGGACGCCAAGTGGTCCGGGCACATGCTTCACGGTCAAGCTCTTGCCCGCAATGTCTATGACTATGGCTGCAAGTTGGTTGATCGTCACCATCTCTTCCGATCCGATGTTGACGGGGCCAGTAAAGGGTGATTCCACCAAGCGGCGCACACCTTCCAGGCACTCGTCTATGTAGAGGAACGAACGGGTCTGTTCGCCATCGCCCCAGATCTCGATTTCACCGCCCTCAACGGCTTCTGCCACTTTGCGGCAGATGGCGGCCGGAGCCTTCTCTCGGCCGTCGCGCCAGGCTCCTTCGGGGCCGAAGATGTTGTGAAACCGCGCGATGCGCACCTCGATCCCATAGTTGCGCATGTAAGCAAGGTACAGGCGCTCGCTGAAGAGTTTCTCCCAGCCGTACTCGCTGTCGGGCGCCGCGGGATACACAGAATCCTCGGAGCATTTCGGGTTGGCGGGGTCGAGTTGGTTGTACTCGGGGTATATGCACGCGGAAGAGGAATAGAAGAGCTTCTTCACTCCCGCCAGACGCCCTGCCTCAAGCATGTTCAGGTTGATTGTCGCCGAGTTGTGCATCACAGCGGCATCGTGCTCACCCGTGAAGATGTATCCGGCGCCTCCCATATCCGCGGCAAGCTGATAGAGGAGGTCGATCCCGCGCGCAACCTCCGCGACTACGCAGGGATCGCGGAGGTCGCCGATGATGAATTCGTCAGCCGGGCTTTTTGAAAACTCGTGATAGTTGAGGTCAACGCCCCGCACCCAGAAGCCCTCGCGCTTCAATCTCCTTACCAAGTGACCGCCGATGAATCCACCGGCGCCGCCAACCAACACTTTTGTCATTGTTCCGCCCATGGATTTCCTTCGAAATTCTGTTCCCTTGACAAACCCTGTACCCTACCGTCGTTCGCTTGAGCCACCTGCGCATTGCGAGGACGTGCAGTTGCTCCGGAAAGATTTGTCCCCTGTGCGTTACTCGGCGAGTATGAGCAACGAATATCCGCCTAGCACACGTGCGCAGAAGTTCTCACTGACCATACCCAGCGGCCTACGAACAAGATTTGCGAGACGGGTTCGAAAGAGGGGCCGCTGAGTCTCGAATGCCGAGTCCGTCAAAAGCCAGTCGACTATACGATGGCCTGTGTACTCGAGTGTCTTGATCGCTGTCTGTATCGAGAACAGATGGATGTGACCAACAGAGTCCCAGTCACTGGCACCGCGCAAGATCTTGCTGGCGTTGGCGTCTAGCGGAATGTGGTACAGTTTCATACGTCCCTTCTTCCGCGACTCCCTTAAGAACTTGAAGCAGTCTTCAACGTGCTCGACGACATCCATTACCAGAACCAGGTCATAGACAGAGGCATCGCTGAATGCATTGCCCAGGATGAACACGCAACGTGGGCTTGAAAATCGCTGGGCTATGGCGAGAGCTTGAGGACTAATATCGTAGCCTTTGAACAGGACAGACTCAGGAAGCACTTTTAACAGTTCTGCCAACACGCCGCCTGAACCGCACCCGATATCACAAACAGACTTTGGCTCAATCTCAGGGTGCCTCGCCAGCATTTTCAACACCCAATGGGCCTTAAACGGAGCATCCTCCAAATGCCATTTACCGCCCGTCTTTTCAAGATAGACACCGTCGGAATATTGAGACCGATTTTCCTCCATGGAAACCTCTCAGCAAATCTCCGTCAGTTATTGATTTTCTAGCCGAAATCTCTGATTTGGACCTCCGGCTTTCATATCAAATGCTTCCCTATACACGGCACGACGAATTTGCCATCAGGGCAGGCCCAAGCGACATAGCGAGGTTCCGGCACAGCGGCGTGAGGGCGACTGCCACACAGAAGGACGAGACGGCGAGCATAAGTAGCGAGTACACGGCAACTATGCAGCGGTCAGAGTTCAGAAATCAAAAAGCAAAACGACAGACTTCATCCCTGCAGCGACGGAGAGCCATGGACGTCATGGATCGTCGAGACATCAATGGTTTCTGAGAGTCGGAAATTGTTCGTACTGAGTCTCGGCACGAAATCAGTCTGAATCCGTCGATTATTCTGAGCAATTGCGTAGTCTACCCACTCTATCTCAACCCGCCCTCGCCCCAGTGTGGAGCTGATCGCGTATAGAGATCCTCGGTTTGCCCCCGGGCTGAAATGAAACTGTTTGGCTGAGTTCGTGCTCTGCAACGACCATTTCTTCGAGTATGGAATCGAGGCTGCGCGTCAAGCTCCAGCTCGGATAGTGGCTCTTCAGTTTCGCGAGATTCGAGATGTAACACATGTGATCGCCCTTACGCGCCTTCTCCGAGTAGGTCCAGTTGATCTTCCGTCCAGTCAGCGATTCAATTCGCGTGATGGCTTCCAGCATGGAGATGCTGTTGGCGCGCCCCCCGCCCAGGTTGTAGACCTCGCCGGGTCGCGGATTTCGCGCAAACTCATCAAACGCTCGAACGACATCGAAACTGTGGATGTTGTCCCGGACTTGCTTGCCTTTGTAACCATAAATCGTGTAGGTCCGGCCGGACAGGGCGACCTTCAACAAATAGGAGAGGAACCCGTGCAGCTCGACGCCCGAGTGGGAAGGTCCGGTTAGACATCCTCCGCGGAATATGCCCACGCCCATGCCGAAGTATCGACCGTACTCCTGCGCATAAACATCGGCTGCAACTTTGGAAGCGCCGAAAAGAGAATGAAGCGTGCGGTCAATACGGCAGGTTTCGTCGATGCCCGGGTAGTCGGTTAGTTCGGCATAGTCGTAGCGCGTTTCCATTTCGCGTAGCGGCTTCTCGTTGGGTGCGTCACCGTACACCTTATTGGTGCTCATGAAGACAAAGGCCGCTTCCGGACAGCGCTGGCGCGTGGCCTCAAGAAGGTTCACTGTCCCAAGCGCGTTGACCTCGAAGTCGAGCAGGGCGATGTCGGCCGCCTTGTCATGCGACGGCTGCGCGGCGCAGTGGACAATAAAGTCGAAGCGATGCTCGCGGAACAGTTCCATGACAGCATTGCGATCGCGAATGTCAACCGTGGTTGGCGTGAAACGATGCGTGCTGCGCTTGAGCCGCTCTAGATTCCACAGCGTGTCGCCTGCCGGGCCGAAGAAAACCCGTCGCATGTTGTTGTCCGCGCCGACAACATGATCCCCTTGCCGGTCGAAATACTCGACCGCTTCCGACCCAATTAGGCCGCTGCTGCCTGTCACTAGGATGTTCCGAGGCTTCATTGTGCCACCCCGCCCAAACGCGACCTCTCACGCACGACGCCGGCTCCAGCCCTGCGATGATGATTCTCCTTGGCGGCGATGAATTTGTGACCCCGCGTGGCTCGCTTACGTTTCGAGGGCAATGAGTTCCACTTCGGTTGGATTTCAAACGGCGCGATAGCCACGGCTACGGTTACATTTGTGAATGGCCTGAGCCAGGCGTCTCAAGTGCCAAATACACCAGTGCGGTTGAGCAGCAGCAGCAGTCAATAGTCTGATATATCCTCGTACGGGTCTCCCCTCAGCCCGATCGATGATACTTAGCCGATACTCGCAAGTCGCCCAGTCCTCCAATACGTCCACTAATCTTCTGATCATGTTCCGCCGACCCCACAGCGTCCGGAAGCTTTCGAAATTAGGTTCGGCAGATCCGTTACGACGGCAGTTTGCCGATTCAACCGCGTACGTGTATCCCAGCCGCATCTCCGCCCTCCGGCCGAGCGATACGGACCTTGGGATGAGACGATAGTAGTAATAGACTCCTGCCAAGTTTGCCGCTTGGCCGGCTTCGCACATTCGAATACAGAAATCGAGATCCTCGCCGGCGCCGGCTATGCGATAACCACCAATTCGCCGAACAACGGCGGAGCGCATCATTAGCGTCGCATGACTTATACCGGTCTTCGCTGCCAGCAATCGCTCGACGATATCGTTGTGCTGAGTCGGAACTTGCGCAACCAATCCTGTCGGTACCCCCACAAGGAACTCAACCTGAGAGCCAACCATACAGAGATGGGGATTTTGAATTAGGTATTCCAGTTGCGCCTCCAGCCGGCGCGGATGGATTACGTCATCTCCATCCATGCGGGCTATGTACTCTGTGTTGCAGAGGCCTAGGCCAGCGTTTAGAGTCGCACCGAGACCCGCGTGCGTGCGCTTCACGATCCTTATTCGCTCATCGCGGAGAGACTCTAGATATGCGCGAGTGCCATCAGTTGAGCCGTCATCAACAATTAAAAGCTCAAATGCCGACAAGCTCTGTGCCAATACGCTTTCTACAGCCATCGGCAAGAATGGCATAGCGTTGTAGATCGGCATCAAAACAGTCACTTCGGGCATATCGCCATCATTTCAGCTGCTGCTGCGCTGGCTCTTGTGAATCGATTGTGTCGCATTCTGGCGCGATAAGTCTCGTCTATCGCTCGGGCCTTGGCTTCCCAGCGGTAAGCGGCGCTCCGAGCCAGCGCTCCTCTAGCAAGTTCCCACCGACGGGCTTCTTCAAAGAGCAGCTGGATGGAGCCTGCGAGTCCTCGCACCAGATGCCTTTTCGAGGACGCCGGTACCTTGATACCGCACTCGGGCGTGATGGCGTCTTTGAATCCACAGTGATCCGGGCAGATAATTGGAAGACCATTGGCAAGTGCCTCCACGACGACGGTGGAGGTGAGATCGTAGACACTCGTAACCACGAGGACGTGTGCCGCTTGCATTCGCCGGAGTACGGCCTCGCGAGGCACCTGGCCGAGCCATTCGCAGCGGTCGCCGACTCCCTTGACCCGTGCAAGTCGTCGCCAATGGGCTGAACAGGGACCATCCCCGACGATTGTCAACTTCCATTCGAGATGCGGCGGTAGCAGTTGCAAGGCGGAGAAAAGGAACGGTAGCGCCTTTCGTGGGATATGGAGACCGCACCATAGGAGGTGCAGCGGTTCGGATGGTAATCTCCGAACCGGTGTTTCATGCTTGACGTGTGGAAGGCCAATTTCACTGATGACGGTGGACTCGTGGCCGTAAAACCTTCTGATTTCCTTTTGGATGCCTGCCGTAGCTGCGATGATCCCTCCGTCTGCTCTGTGGAAAGCTAATTTGGGATTTCGCGAGACGCGTCTGTCCCATTCATTCCACAGATTTCTCGCCAGAAAGTACAGAGCCCCGCGTAACCCGAGCGCAGGGATCAGTGCCCAAGTGGTCTGTTCAAGGCCGCCGATTGGGCCCCAGACGAATGGCGGGTCCAAGTGCCAGAGCATGCCGGGCAAGCGGAAGCCGACGTACGTCAATTGATGGACGAGGTCAAAGCCGACTTCCCCATGGAGACGCTTGCCTGCTTCATATGCGGCTTTCTGCCACTGGTGTTTATAGGTGTACAGGTAAGAGGGAGGCCAAATCTTTTCAGCTCTCAAGTAGCGGACTCGGGGAATGTAGCAAAACCGCATCCGGTTCCGCAGCTCGGGCCTTCGCGAGAGCTCCGCTTCAATCTCTTGGCGGAACTGGTCGCCGGTGAGGACCCATACGTCGTGATATTTCGATATAGCCTCGACCCAGCCCCAGCCCACGCCGGGTTCCGATCCTCTGGAAGGGCTGCAGGCATAGGCGCCGACCAACACCTTCAGTCGGCGATGGCCGGGCGCGGACGTGGCCCCCACCTGGTCAGCGAAGGTAGCTGTCTTTTCAACAACGGAGTGGCAAATGGGAATCTGTGTCACGTGTCTGAGGCAATTGAATCGCCTGTTACTCGCGAGATGCGCCGGCGACGAGTACGGACCGGCCGGCCGTTTGAGAGCAAAATCGCTTTCTTGGTGTGCTCGCTCGCAATCGGATTCGCGCGGATCGTGATCTCCGAGCCATCGAAATGGTGAGCGCTTCGAGGTACACGTAAACCGCAGCCATGGCCAGCAGATCCACAGCGAAGCTCGCGGTGGTTGTCTCCGGGACGGAGCGAACCGTGAAGAACATCATTACGGTGCCCGCCTCCAACAGGGCCACGCGATCGTCGGGTCGCAACAGATGACGCTTCTTCTGGAGCCGGAAGAACAGAACCCAGCCCGCGATCCAGGACGCCACATAGGGGATGCCACCGAGAATTCCTGCATTCAGCAGCGCTTGGAGATAAGAATTGTGGACATGCCCGCCGCTGACCAGGCGGTCCGCCCATTGCCCGCGTCCCAGGAGTGGAGCATCCCAAAACGCGGCGACGCCATTTTCGTATAAGGCGGTCCGCCCAGTCATACTGAAAAATACCTCTTCGGTTTGTCCGCGCCTGAGGTACTCGGAAACCCGGTCGGACAGCATGCCAGGCGACTGCAGGACCGTAAGGACCACCATGGCGAAGACCAGGAACGGAAGCGCGTACCGTCGCAGGCGGCTCGAGGTAACGAGAGCAAAGAGCAACGCCGCCGCCGAGCCGAAGACGGCCCCACGTGACTGCATGCGGTAGATGATGAAGAAGGCTACGCCAGCCGCGGCTAGGAAGAATGCGATGAGGGCAGGACGCCGTGTGTGGTATGCCTTAACGACACAGACCAATCCAGGAATTGCCGCCCACCGGGCAACTCCCGAGGATCGGGATAGTCCGTTCAAATCGGCATACACGCCGTAGGCTGACGGAGCGCTGCCAAACACGGCTCCGCGCACCGTGTAGGCGATAATCACAGAGACTACGAACATGACCGCCCAAGTGACCTGCAGCATTTGTCGCGCGGAGGAGACCGGAGTGCGAGTGGTAGCGAATGTCCATGCCGTTGCGATCGTAGCGAGGAACGTCATGGACCAGTAAAGAGACCACGTCGGTTGCGGGGAAACCACGGACGCGATTGCCGCCAAGAGCCCGTAAATCATCAAGAGTTGGGACGGGCTCAAACCCGGTAGGTCCAGTTTTCGACGGCTAAGAACCAGAACGCCGGCCAAGGGAAGCACGGCGAATGGAAGAATGGCCCGACCGAGCAGTTGCCATTCATCCAACGAGTGGGGCGCCTGAATATTCCAGAAGCCGGTATTCACGTTGAGCCAGAGGCAAGCCCAAAGGAGCAGGGCGGACGCAGGCGCGTAAAGGCGCCATGTAGACTGACGGATCCGGGCTGTCGAAATCGCGTTCATACATGTAGCTAGTTTGCTCGTTTGGCTTCACATTAACTAAGCCGAGTTGAGCCGGGTGCCCTGACGTGCGGCAACCGCAGATTACGCACGACGCCGCTCAGAAGCTAACTACTAAACGCCCCGAGTCTATGGTGGTTTTTATCACTGGACGAAGTTAGGCCGAATTAGTAGCGACGATCCAGCCGCGGTTCTCGGTGCAGTTGCGAATCTTGCACTCAAACCCGGCAGCCTGTAAGTGAGAGACTAGGTCTTCCTTCGAGTTCTTCGCTCACAAATCACAATGGTAGAGCACTAACATCATGCGGACTCGCCGTAGCACGTCGGCGGGCGAGGCGAAAAGAATCGGAAACTCCGCGCCCTCACAATTGAATTTTACTGCATTTTGTGATACCGGCCACTCGGAAGAACTCCTCCAAAGTGCAACATTCCACGGTCTCGCTGCGATTTGATTGCCGGCGCACCACTGAATGGCCCCAGTTGCCAGTATCGTAGTACAGAGTGCTAGTGCCTTGCCTGTCGGAGAGTGCAAGGTGATGTGTTGAGAGGTTCCCCATCCGATTTAGGGCCGCGTTGATGCGGAGAAAGTTATACGTATCCTGGCAGGCCTCGATTGCGTGGACGGCGCCGCGCGGAACTTTGGATGCGGCCCAAACCGCGAATGTACCAATATGAGCGCCGACGTCGATTATGACATCCTTCTCAGATGGCTGGTACTCTGGAACGCCCGAGAAGAAGATATCGTGATCGAAACTGTGCTTCAGGACCGATTCATCGGCGGTTCCTTGCCGATACGCCACCTCAAAGCTGTTGAAACAATCGATTTTCAGCTGTGAAGAACGGTCGACTCCGGAAGCACCAGGAAGCCGACACAACGCTGCCTTGACGGCCCCCTTTAGCCTTCGCGGAAGTGGGAAGTGGCGCTCCTGAGGGTCGTCGTAAATGGCATTTCATCCTCTCCGACCGGCAATTCGAAATGGAGTATTGACGGAGGCAAGATCTTTTGTCTTTCCCGCCGATCAGATCGAGATCGAAACGCGAGCCGGTCCTCGCTCGATCCGAAGGTGTGCGGGGTTGTGTTCCACGTTCAAGACGTTCTTAAACTCCAGTGACTGGCAGTCTTGAAACATCGTCCCGGGAGCCGACGGAAGCCACTAAGTGCGCCACGGAAAACGCGGGGGCCCTCCTGCTGGCAGATGATTCGCGGGCCTGGCCTATCCGTGTAGATTCCTGTTTTGCGGATGTAAAAGCGGCGAGGTACGGTCGTCGTGTATGGCACTTCAAAAAAGCGGCGCTTCATGGTGACGTAGTGAAAATACATGACTTCGGACCCATCCCTGGATCGCGTGAGCTTGCCACCGTCGTATACGAGCGTTTCGCCCCAACTTAGATGCTCGCAGGCCAGGTCTTCGAATGCGCACCGGAGAGACCCATTTTGGGCCAGCCTTTTGATTACGTGGGTAAAGGTGTCGATGTTGCCATTCAATTGACTGACGCGACGCAGGTCTGCCCCCTTGAGAATTTCCCCAAAGAAGCGCCCTCCCAATTCCTCAAAACACTCGTACTCCGGCGACGTCAGACACTTTTGCCAGGAAGCGCTGCAGGTGTAGGCAGAGTTGACCTCGGTGCGATTCCTCAGCATACAGAGAGACCCGCTGAACCATCCCTTACGGCAACTGACAATGTCATTGTCACGCATGAGCGGCGCAAGGAAATGCGCAAGGTCTCCGTGCACCACGTCAATGTCTCCGCAAGCCCAGAATTCATAATCACGAATGTATTCGTGGAAAAGGATTCCGTACGTAGGCTTAAAGTCATTTACCTTGAATGGATGCCGTGCGGAAACCTGAATTGATAATGCGCGCGAGGCAAGCCGGTTGAACTCCGATAGCGTATACGGATAGACCTTGAAATTGCCGGGGACCGCATGTTCGATCCGAGCGTCCGTGAACAGCAGCACATCGATGTTGGGAGAATGGCTCACCGATTCAACAAAATGAAGAAAGTAGGTTGGCAGAACGCCAAAATACGGAATTATGAGCGCAATTTGTTTCTGCATCGCGGTGCTCACTCTGGCTGAACCGGTATAGCGCGCCGACTCGACCCGAATGCCGCCAGCAGGCATGAAGCAAGCAGTCCCTCTACGTTGCCGATTGCGCGGGCCAGCATGCCTCGATCGCAGGAGGGGAGGGCGGCCGCCAGAGTCATCACGAGGCGGATACCGATACCAAGAAAGCACCGAGGGAGAGACAGCCCGTGCTTCCTGACGAAATACAATCGGTTTCGCACTTCCAACCGACCGAACTGCCGTGGGGAGACGCGCCCGCCGGCGGAGGGAAAATGAGAGTAGCCCGCCTCGGCAACAGTCGCCAATCTGCCTTTTCGACCTATTGAGTAACTGAGATCGAGATCCTCCAAGTAGCTGTAGGTGTCGAAATACTCGTCAAACGCATGCCTATCCAGGACATACCTTCGCCATACCGCCGCCGTAGATGGCAGCCATTCAACAAACTGCGTTTGTGAGACCTGCCCAGTTACCGACTGCCATCCGCTTGGGGCAACCCCGCCCAGACTCGCTGGGTAGAGGCCAAGACGCGCCGAAATGCGGCTTCGCTTGAGTGACTGCCCGCTGGGAGGGCGATAGTTGAGGATATTAAAAGAGGCACCAAGCACGTCCGGGGCAGTGCTTTCCCAAAACCGCAGCATCGCCGCGAAGGAATTCGGCTCAAAAGTTGTGTCGTCATCCGCGAAAGCGATTAGCGTTGCGGATGGGTCGCAAGCCCGAATGCCCGCGTTTCGTTGTGCCGCCGCCGAAGCAGGCAAGTGGCGTACGTACCGCGCACGAAGTGCCGGAAAAGCGGTCACGACCGATTCCACGGAGTCGCGGCTGGCGTCGACAACGACGATTTCAGCAGGGATGAAGGTCTGAAGCCGCAGGCTTTCGAGCAGCCGACGGAGATCGTCCGGGCGGTCTTTCGTTGCGACAATTAGAGAGATCCCGTGTGCCAAGAGTCTTACTCCGCCAAGGTGCGGCCGGCTAACCGAAACGAATGCTGACAATAGTTTGACAACGATACTCGCCCAGTCGTCAAAATCGAAGAAACCAAGTTGCTCCTAGGTCAAATCTAGTTCGCCAACTCGAAAAAGGTATTGCACCCTATTACGACGAATGTCTTGTAACCTATTCCTTTCAAGAAACGATGGATTTCTCCTCCCGTTTGTTCGTGGCTCGTTTCGACGGTCAATAACTTAGGCTTAATAACTGACCAGTTTATCCCTCTAAGCACATCGAAGTCGCGTCCTTCGCAATCGACACTCAAGAAGTCGACGCGCTGATGAATATGTAACTCGTTCCACAAAGAAGCAATGGTGCGCACCGGAATCTCTCGACAGGAGCTTTGGACGGCCTGGTTAGCCTTGACGTATTCCTCCGCCAACTGTTCGTCGAAAGTGGAAAGCACGTTGGGAGTCAGCTCGTAGAACCACATGGTACCCTCACGCGATCCCGCCCCCACGTTGAAATGCAAATCGTTGGGTCGGTACCGCCGGTGTTTTCGAGATAGATGCGGCAGAGGCTCAACAGTAAGGCCTCGCCAGTCGTTCAGGTAAAGCAGATAGGTGTTACTAAGGCGGAAAGGATGGTTGGCTCCGATATCGATATAGAATCCCGGTCGGTTTTCAAAATACTGCAAGACAACCCTGTCCTCACCATATTGCGAGAAACTTCCCAGCCGTTTCATCTGGCGCAACGTTTGCCAGTCACGGAGTTGATCAAGCACGGGAGCAAACGGCATAGTTTTTAAGAAGGATGCGGTCGATGGTTTCATCTCACATTTCCATCTTGGCCTTTTCGGGTGAACGCATCCATCGGAACATTTGAAAAACATTCAAGCGGCAGGCAGCCGCCGAGATCGTCGGGGCGGTCCTTCGTAGCGACCACGATAGAGATTCTGTGCGTCATGAGTGTTGGACCGTCACCGAACAGCGTTGGACCATGACCTGCTGGGTGCTTCGCGGCTGAATTGAGAGCGTACAATAGAGTGGGTTTTCACACGCGTGACCGGAGGGGTCTCGCCAGCAGGCATTGAGTACATTGCACTGAATTGGAGACGAATTGATCTATGATTTCACACTCGCTTCCTATATAGGCCCTGAACTCCGGCATACTCCATTCTCGAACGTGGGCAGGGTTGCGCGGAGGGCCATTATGAGTTCCAGCACGCAACAGATTACGGTCAGGTGTTGAGAAGACGATATAGCGAGGCGACAGTAATTTTACGAACGCGAGCAGTTGGTTCGGATCAGGAAGATGTTCGATCACATCAGCGCAAATTACCAAGTCAGGACAAAATGGCGTAGGAGTTGAGAAATTGCAGACGGTCCAAGCCCGATTCGGATACTTGTCCTTCAGTCTTCTGACCGTAGGCTCAAGATCAAGACCAACCGTCTGCTTTTCCGCAAAGTACTTCATCAGTTTGAAGCCGGACCCACATCCGACGTCGCAGACCGAGTCCAACTGCTCACGCTCAGCAAGTTCTTGAGCGAACTGGTAGACCTCCTTTTGCCATTCCTCATCCACGGAACGGTCGTCGAAGAATGCATTGTGCAGCCGCGGTTTGTAGCCACGGTGGATATAGTAGTCGTCGGGTGATCCAGTCATGTAATACTCTTGCAGAGGTGGGTAAGATCCCAAGACGCGGGAGTTGGATTTGCGATGCAATTCAAAACCGACAGATCTCAAACCCCGGTTTACAAGCTGGAATGCCAGTAACGCAGCGTCATTCCGCATCGTTGGAAGTTCCCTCAATAGCCAGGATTCCTATTTTGCATTTCCGGTCAGCCATCAGCGCTTCCCCGATGCAGGCTCGCGCCTCTCGCATGAACTGGTGGGCGCTGAACACCTCCGCGCCGTTCGCGCGGTGAACATGTGGAACGGCGCCGCCTGTGACTCTTCATCCTCACCAAAATGCCGAGGCGCCGTCCTATATTTGAAAATGAGTTGCTTTAGTTCGAGGCACGCGGCTTTCCGGCAGCTACCAGCAGGTTGTTGCTGAACCGAAGTCCCCGTAGCAAGCCGAAGGATATTTCCTGCCAGGTGCGCGTTGGGAATC
>Ga0207051_1055_pt1 | contig 19374 bp, 14 predicted proteins | sample Alteio_BWMinCont_61_FD_153292 | JGI IMG/M metagenome (GOLD analysis project Ga0207051, IMG submission 153292) | Enriched cells from forest soil in Barre Woods Harvard Forest LTER site, Petersham, Massachusetts, United States -... | ecosystem: Environmental > Terrestrial > Soil > Temperate forest >...
GTTGGTGACCTTGTAATCGGTGTACGCCGAGTCGAACATACAAAAGCCGTCATGGTGCTTGGTGGTGAAGACCATGTATTGCTGGCCTGCGGTGCGCGCCAGGTCGATCCACGCGTCCGGGTCGAATTTGGTGGGATTGAACTTCGCCGGCAGGGCCCGGTATTCCGATTCGGTGATCCCACCGGGCTTCGGAGTCATGATGGGCCACGACGCCTCGACGCTGGCCAGCGAGTAGGGGCCCCAATGGATAAACATTCCAAACTTCGCCTCGCGATACCATGCGGTGCGCTCGTCTCCGGGCATCAGAGCGAAGCTGAATGGAGCCAAGACCGACGACGAACCCGCGCTCAACGCGGCTTGCAGGAAAGTGCGGCGGCTGCAACCCTGCGTCATCATATGGGCACCACGGTAGTATGTGGCGATAGCGCCGTCAAGCCGAGATATGCTCCCACTTCGTCCCGATTAAGGAGACTCACCTGGCGTGTGTGCGTCATTCAGATTTCGGACTTATGTTTTGCCCTGCGGAAGCTACTGCATAACGTTCTTCCGCCCCCTGCGGGGCCGGGCCTGCCACATTTCCGCATTCCCCCCAGGATTGCGCCTGGGGCTAACGATCTCACGCCCGATTCGGTCGGGCTGGACTACGGGGATATTTATATGAGCGCTCAAAATGAGTCTTGACGACCAATTTGACTGGTCTATATGCTTTACACGCCGATATTCAAGCGCTCATAGATTCGGTAGAAGGGGTCGAGGAATCCGGAATGCCCGATGAGCTCTTAGATAAGGTTGTTGTGCTTACGGGAGGTGGGGACGGGATTGGCGCAGAGTGTGCATTGGCGTATGCGCGAGAGGGTGCAACAGTCGCGATTCTCGATCGAAACCTTCCGTCCGCCGAGGATGTCGCCTCCCGGGTCGGAGAGCGATCCATGGCCCTGCGCGCGGATGTCGCCGACGGCGCGATGGTCGAGTCTGCCATTTCGCAGGTGCTCCACCGCTTCGGCCGCATCGATGCATTGCACAATAATGCGGGGGTTGCAAATCCCTCGCTGCCGCTCCACGAGACGAGCGAGGCCGAGTGGGATCACCTGTTCCGGGTCAATGTGAAGTCGGTGTACTGGACGACCCGCTACGCGTTTCCGGCACTGAAAGCTTCGAGGGGTGCGATTCTCAATACCGCCAGCATGGTCGGGTTGATTGGCCAAGCCGACCACGCCGCGTATGTCGCCAGCAAGGGTGCATTGATCTCGCTGACGAAAGCAATGGCCGTCGACTATGCTCGACATTCGATTCGGGTGAACGCGATCTGTCCTGCCGCAGTATTGACTCCGATGCTGGAACGCTGGTGCGACGAGCAGCCTGACCCCGCGAGCACACGGCAGCTTTTGGACAGCATTCAACTTCTTGGCCCCGCGCCGCGGGGCGATGTCATTGCCGATGTTGCCGTGTTCCTTCTTTCGCACCGGTCGCGTTTCATGACCGGATGTGTTGTGCCTGTGAGCGGCGGAGCTGAGCTGGGCTACCGCCGTTCCTAGCCAGAGGTCTTCATGCCAAGTTGGGTCATCAATCGCGTCGCCGCATTCGATATGAGATATACGCTGCCGCCCGGAGCGGGCAGCGACGCGGTACACACAAGTCCGGAATATAGCCTGGCGGCCACCTATCTTGCTACCTCCGGCGGAAGTTTCGGGACGGGAATCACCCTCACGCTCGGTGACGGGAACCGCCTGGTTTGCGATGCGATTGAGTTACTCGCTGGCTCTCTGGTTGGTCGAGAGATCGAAGAGGTCATGGCCGAGTTCGGTAAGGTTTCCCGGCGGATCGCAAACGATCCTGCAATGCGATGGCTTGGACCGCACAAAGGAGTCGTTCACCTCGCGCTGGCTTCCATCACCAATGCGTGTTTCGATCTTTGGGCGAAGAGCCGCGGCGTTCCTCTCTGGAAGCTGCTGCTCGATCTTTCCCCCGAACAACTGGTCGCGCTGCTCGATCTGACCTATCTCGAAGAAGTGTTGCCGGAGTACGCAGCGATCGAGTTGTTGCGCAGCCATTGGTCAACGCGGCCGGAACGGGAATTGATTTTGCGGCGGGGCTACCCGGGATACGACACCTCGGTTGGATGGATGGCCTATGACGATCGCAAGGTGCGGGAGTTGACGGAGCGCGCTATTGAGCGGGGATTCAGCGCCTTCAAGCTGAAGGTGGGGTCCGCGGACCGGAATCGGGACCTGCGCCGCGCGAACATGCTGCGGGAATGCGCCGGAGACGCGGCAATCCTGATGTTCGACGCAAACCAGCAATGGAATTTTCCCACGGCTGTGGAGATGTGCGGCGAGCTGGCGCACTTGAATCCGTTGTGGATTGAAGAGCCGACTCATCCGGATGACATAACGGCTCACGCAGCGCTGGCATCGGCCATCGCTCCTGTGAAGATTGCCGCCGGCGAGCACATTCCCAACCGGGTCGTGTTCAAGAATTTCCTCCAGGCCCGCGCGATTCACTTCGTGCAGGCAGATGCCACGCGATTGGGCGGCATCAGTGAATTCCTGACAGTAAGTCTGCTGGCGCGGCAACACGGTCTACCGGTAGTGCCGCACGTGGGAGACATGGGCCAGATCCATCAGCACATGGTCTTCTTCAATCACATCGCGCTCGGAAACGAGATTCTCTTTCTCGAGCACATCCCGCATCTTCGGTCCCACTTTGTTTTTCCCGCTCAGGTCGACGGCGGGGTTTACAAAACGCCGGAAGAGCCGGGGGCGTCCACTGACCTGAAAGATCTTCCCATCGATTCTCCCGCATGAGCCTATCGACGCCCGCAGGTGTAGCACTCGCCATGGTGGCCGGCTTGATGTCCGGCAACTGCATGCTGCCGTCGAAGTTTCTTCACTCCTGGCGATGGGAGAACATGTGGGCGGTATTCAGCTTGTTTTCTCTGGTTATCTTCCCGTGCGGATTGGCGCTGCTCCTGGTGGGCCATCTCGCAGGGGTCTACGGTTCTCTGCCTTTCTCGGTATTCATCGCTCCGTTGGGCTTTGGGATGAGCTGGGGCGTGGCCCAGATCCTCTTCGGAATTTCGTGCGCTCGGCTTGGGCTCAGCCTGGCCTACGCGATCATCGTCGGCATGGGGGCCGCTCTGGGAACGCTCGTTCCCATGCTTGTCGCCCAAGGGAGGGCTCTCCCCCGCAGCACGCTTGTGCTTGTCCTGGCGGGAATTTCGCTGATGGCGATTGGCATCGCGCTCTCAGCATGGAGCGGCCGCTTGCGCGAGAAGCAGAGTGGAGAAATCGGGCCGCGGAGTGGCAGCGGCTATCGCACCGCCATCCTCCTCGCAGTTCTTTGCGGATTGATGGCACCGATGCTCAACTACTCTTTCGCCTTCGGGCAGGGAATCGCAACGCGAAGCGTCGCCCTCGGAAATTCTTCCCTTCTGGCCGCCTATGCAGTGTGGCCCATTGGACTGGCGGGAGGATTCGTTCCCAATGCAGCGTACTCCTTATATATGTTGAAGCGGAATCGAAGTTGGGGCGTCTTCAAGCGGCCTTCTCCAGACATGCTTCTTTCCTTGCTTATGGCGGCCTTGTGGATGGGCGCATTTGCCGTGTATGGAATGAGCGCGGCATTGCTGGGAGGCTTGGGAACTTCGATTGGATGGGGACTGTTCCAGATCTTCATGATCATGACGGCCAGTCTTTCGGGCCTTCTGACGGGGGAATGGAGACGCACTTCGCGCCAGTCCAAAGCGTTCCTTGCTGCGGGTATGCTGTTTCTTCTGGTAGCGACACTTCTGCTCACCGCCGCCAACCGGACTTGACCGAACAACTCAGATGGAAACGGGAACGTCGACGCGATGGCTGTCGTTGGGGGGCTCACGTCGCGCTTCGCGCAAACTACTTCGCTGTCGACGCCCCATTCTTATTGCGCTGATGGGTGCGCCTCCTGTTGCGGCCGACTTTTGCGGGGACGGGTTTCTTCTCCCACGTATCGTATGCACTTTGGCCGAATCGGGAGATAACATGACGAACGTATTGTTCTGCAACTTCCGCGTGGCCCTCTTTGATCAGGTCGACGATGCGCTGATGGCCTTCAATGTCCTTGCCCCAGACGGATGCATCCTGCCCCGACGAGAGAACCCGGATGCGTGCAAACGCAAATAGCGGCAAGAGAATCTTGCGGGCGTGTTCCACCAGATAGCTGTTGCCGGACAGCCGGCAAAGCTCAAGATGGAACCTGAGGTCAGCATCCAGCATTTCGTCGGGACGCCCGTTCTTGAGAGCGTGGCGCATCATGGCCAACGCGTCTTCGACTGGGCGCAAATCTCCGGCCCGCTGGGCGATCAGGCGTGCCGCCAGGCCTTCAAGAGTGGCGCGCACTTCAAAAATCTGCAACACGTTTTCCTCGCTGAGGTTCACCACGCGGGCGCTCCGGCCGGCCGCTTTGGTGACGAACCCATCTTGCGCGAGCAGGTTGATGGCCTCGCGAATCGATCCCTGAGCGACACCGAACTTGCGCGCCCAGGTGCCCTCCACGATACGAGTGCCAGGGCGCAGCGCTCCGCTGGCGATCTCTTTGCGCAGGCAGTCCGCCACGGTGTGCTTCACCAGAGGCTCGACAGAGGATCCGGTGGGAAGAGGCAAGGCCATAGCTCACCCTTGAGATCGACTCAAAGCTTACTGAAGGAATAGAGGGTCAGTCAACCGACTGAGCGCTCAAAAATGGCTTTCAGCCTTAGGAAATAATGTTGACAGCTTCCGCTTTGAACGCGCAAATTTGAACGACGCATTATGAGTGCTTAAACCGCTGTCAGGTTCTTCCGTTGCCTGATTGCGTCGCCCTTTCGCAGGCACTCAAAAATGTTATCGCTGACTCAGGAGGCGTCAAGGTCGGCATACGCGCAGAATCGTCACGCGAGAGACGCAATGCCGGGACAAGAAGAATCCAGGTTCAATAGATCACCTTGAGTGAAAGCTGAATCTGCCGCGAAGTGCCGGCCGTCCTGGATATCTCACCAAAACCCGAACCGGTGAGAATATTCGCGGGCAGCCCCATGTTGACGATGTTGAACAGGTTGAAGAACTCGCCGCGGAACTGAAGATCCATGCGCTCCGCGCCGGAGGATCTGCGCCCGAAAGGCGTGTCCTTGATCAACGCGAAATCGTAGTCGTAGTACGCCGGGCCGCGGAAAGTATTGCGTCCCAATGTACCGAAGAGCCCCTGGTTCGGCCCCGTGCCACCAGAAACATGAATCGGAATGTTGAAATAGGTACTCGCGTTGGCCGCGCCCATTCCGAAGTAGTCCTGACGATCTTTGCGCGCGGTTGACAACTTCGGTTTCGCGATCTGGTCCGGGCGATCCACGCCATTCGCGCCGGCGCCCGTCTGCTGGATACCCGAGTAGATTGTGAACGGCGCGCCGGACGAGACCGACGAGATAGAGAGCAGTTCCCATCCGTAGGTGAACTTGCGGGGGAAAGCGTGCAGGAAGCTTGCGCTCTCGAGGTGCAGGTCCTGCGCCAGGCTCAATCCGAAAGAATGAGTCACATCGAACGACGATGGGCCCTTCTCCGCACGCAGATTGAATGGATCTTGCGAGACGCCCGACGTGGTTGCACCGGTCGATCCCGTACCGCTCAACACGATGGAAGTCGAGTCCAGCGATTTGCCCCAGGTGTACGAGGCCTGGATGCCGGGACCCCCGTGTCCCACCGTACCCGAGAGAGAGGTCTGCAGCGCGTGATAGCTGGAGTGCACGTCGTTGGTGATCACGCTGATTACGCCGAGCCCGCCGGTTACATCACCCGCGGCGTTGAATTCCGTGTATGGAGCAAATTGCGGAGTCGCGCCGCCGTAGCCGTTCGGGAAGCCCATACGAGGAAGTTTCTCAGCCGCAGTGCCCACGTAACCGAGATCCGCGGTGAGGTTCGCGAACTTGCGTTCAAGGCCCAGCGTCCACGTGTAAAGCCTGGCATTCCCAAACTTCGGGTCGATGCCTGCCAGGTTCAGCGCGCTCACGGCTCCTGAAGATGTCACCTTTGCGAGATCCTTTTCGTAGCGGTCCACGTCCATCGTCGTATTGGCCGGAATCTTGTTCGTACCGTTGGCCAGGATGTCGTTGCCATTCAGGTCGTACGCCTTGGGCAGCATCGACGGAGTAATGGTGAATCCGTAGTCCAATGGCGCGGACGAGGAGGATTGACGTCGTGGATAGATTGCGAACGGCGTGGAGCCGGTAAGCGCGTTGTCTTGCCAGATGTTCGGCGGGATCTGCGTGACCGCAGCACCGGCGTGGGCAGTGAAGTTGTTGCGCGGGGCCCATGCCAGCTGTACTCTCGGTCCCCAGCCATTCCAGGTGGTCGAATAGCCGGGCTGGGGATTTACCACGTAAATCATCTTGCCGTTCAATGTTTGCAGCCCGCCGGTACGATGCGCGCGCTCGGTGATGGGCGTGTAATACTCCCAGCGCACGCCATAGTCCACGGTGAGATTGGGCGTGGCTTTCCACGTGTCCTCAAGGTAGAGGTTGTAGCCGCCGCGATTGATAGCCGCGGGGCCGATGTGGGTCCCGCCAGAAATTTCGGGTGGCGCGACGGCGACGAGATAATCGAATGGCGAGCCGGAAAGAAACCCGGAAAGCGTGTCCGGGAGAGGATCACCGATTTGGATGTCGTGCCTGCCGCTGGCGGAGCGAATGGCTTCCGTTGCGTAGGCTGCGCCGCCGCCAAAATCGTACTGGCCGTTCGGCCCAATGCCGAAGTAGGTTGTGTCGACGTTCTCCCGGATCTCGAAGCCCGCCTTGACGGTGTGCCGCGCAGCCGTGTAGCTGACGTTTTCGCGCTCCTGGAAGAGGTTGCCGTAGGCTTGCATCACCGAGCCGCCGGCACTGTTGAACGCCTCGAAGAGACCGTCTTGGAATTTCACCGCAGGATCGGAGTGATCGGGAGCCGGAAAACCTGGCGTCGAGCGAGTGATCGATAGTGAAGACTCGAGAACCAACTTCGGAGTGAACGTGGTGGTGAGCGTGCCCACGACGTTGCGCTGCCGATCAAGATACTCCACGGCGAAAGCCGGATCGATGGCGGTCTGGTCAGGGTTCGTCGTCGGCCCGTTCAGGTTGTCCATCGTGAAACGGGCAAAGAACTGATTCTTTGCCGAGAGTTTGTGATCGATACGCAACGAGAATTGGTCGGCATTGGTGGTCACCTTTGAGGCCGTCGCGTAAGTATTGGCTGCAAAGGGCCCCGTAGACAAATTCGGCAGCGGATATCGCGCCAGAATGGCAGCGATGGAGGCGTTGACCGGAACCTGCAGCGTGTCGGTCGTGCCGTCGGCAAACGTTAGCGTGTCATTGACGATGTTCGAACCGCCCGAAGGCCGTTGCGCAGCGGTGGGTACCGGCATCACCTGGGTGGTGCCCAATACCTGTCGAAAGGCCTGGTACTCGGTGAAGTAGAACGTGCGCTTGCGACCATCGTAAATGTGAGGAATATAGATTGGCCCGCCATTGGTGAAGCCGAACTCGTTGCGGCGGAACGGCGGAATGCGGCCCGGGTAGGCCGGAGTGGGGTGGTCGAAATAATTGCGCGCGTCGAAGGCGGAGTTGCGCACAAATTCAAAGAAGGAGCCGTGGAATCCGCTGGCTCCGGAGCGGGTGTGGATGTTGGTGAAACCCGCCGCTCCGCGGCCGATGTCGGCCGGCATCCAGCCCGAGCTTGAATCAATGCCCTCAACGGCGTCGACGTTGAAGTTCGAGAAGGTCGCGCCGCCCATTTCGGGGTCGGAGATATCGGCTCCGTCCATGGCGAAGGTTGCCTCAACGCCGCGCTGGCCGTTGATGGCGAACTGCGCCGTAAAGTTGGTAGCCCCGTTCGTGTCGGTCATGGTGCCGGCAGCCAACAGGAGCAGGGAGGAAAAGTCGCGCTTGTTCAGCGGCAGCTCGCTAACGGCCTGGCTTGAGAGGGCGACCCCCCCGGTTGCGCCAGTCTGCTGCTGCTCCGCAACCTCGATCTCGCCGCGGCTCGACAAAGTCACCACTTCGACGGGTGCGGCCTGCGTCAAATCAATGGCCTGCGCGCACACGATCTTGCGCCCATCCGTCTCTACGGTTAGCTGGTAGTGCCCAGGCGGCAAACCGGGAAGTATGAAACCACCATCGGCGGCCGTGCGGGCTTCGGCGGTGCCATCCCCGGTGAGGCGCACCCTCGCGCCGGAAATGGGGGCACTCGCGGAGTTCCTCAGGTATCCGCGCCAGACCGCGGTAACAGGCTGCTCGGATTGAGCTGAGAGCGCGAAGCCCAGGAACATCAGAAAGGGAACCAGACAAGCGAGCCGATAACGGCGGAGCATCGAGTAGATAAATGCGGATGACATCAGAATTCTGCTTTCCGTTAAAGGTGAATGCAGCGCGCGGCTATCGCTGGATTCAGATAGCCGCAGTCGCCTGCGTGAGAGAATTCCGGGAGTTTCGGCGCTTCAGGGAACCGTCAGGTTTCCTGACAGCGGCGTGCTTTCCGAAGCAGGCCCGACCAGCACCTCGTAATCACCGGGAGCAAAGTTCCAGCGATTACTCGCTTCATCGAATGTTTGCAGGACGCGCGTATCGACCGGCACGGTGACTATTTTCGATTCACCGGGAGACAGCGAGACGCGCTTCCACCCGACCAGACGCTTATAGGATTCGTTGGAACCTTTCGGAAGGCGTGCATAGACTTCGGCGATTTCAGCGCCCGCTCGCTTTCCGGTGTTTTTCACCGTGAAGCTGACGCACTTTGCGGCAGAATCAACACTCAATCCCGAGTAGGCATACGACGTGTAGGACAGGCCGAAGCCAAAGGCAAACATTGGTTGCTTCTTCTGCGTCTCGTACCATTTGTAGCCGACCTGCGGGCCCTCATCGTAATGGACCGCGTACCCGTTGTGAGCCGAGGCATTCGCGGTGGGAGCACCATTATCGGCCACATCTCCGGCGCGCGTCTGACTCTCGGCAGGAATCTGCGGACGTTCGGGATGGGGAAGGTCCGCTTCACTCTTCGGGAAACTCATCGGCAGTTTGCCGGATGGATTGATATCTCCCACGAGTACATTGGCCAGGGCCTTGTGTCCTGAGCTGCCGGCGTACCAGGCCTCGACGACGCCCGCCACTTTGTCGATCCATGGCATGGTGACGGCGGTGCCAGTTTCGAGAACGACAATGGTGTGCGGATTCGCCGACGCTACCTGCTCGATCAATGCATCCTGGTTATCCGGAAGCGAGAGGCTCGGCACATCCATGTCTTCTGACAACCACTGCGATGCGAAGACAATGGCTAAATCGGCCCCTTTGGCAAGGTTCGCCGCCGATTCAGGGTCAGTTCCCGCATCGAAATCGATCTTCGTGTTCGGCAGCCTGGCCCGGAGAGCCTTCAGTGGAGAGGTCGGGAACCAGATATGGTCCTGCCAATTCGTTGCGCCTTTTCCCGGAGGCATGATGGCGTTGCCCCCCGGCGGGTCCACCTGCGCCGAGCCGCCTCCGGAAATCATCCCCACATCGGCATGGCCGCCGATGATAGCGATGCTGCGAACCTTTGCCGGGACGATGGGAAGCACTGCCCCGGTGTTCTTCAGCAGAACGATGCTCTTCTCTTCGACCTGTTGCGCGACTTCGAAACCTTTCTCGGCATCCACAACGCCCTTCTGCGGCGGGTCGTCGACAACACCGGACAGGAACTCCGCATAGAGAACCCTCCGCGCGTGGTCGTCGATTTCGGACATGGGAACCCTTCCGGCTTCGACTGCCTCTTTCAGCTTCGGACCGAAGAACTCCGCCATCGGCTGTTCCTGGTCGAGGCCGGCCGCCGATGCTTTTTCTGTACTGTGAGTTCCGGCCCAGTCGGAAATCACAAAGCCCTTGAAGCCCCAATCGTTCTTGAGCACATCCTGCAGCGTGTACGCATTCTCACAGCCAAAATCGCCATTGATCCGGTTGTAGGAACACATCACCGCGCCAGGGTTTGCGATGGAGATGGCGATGTGAAAGGCGAGCAGGTCCGATTCCTGCATGGCCCGCTTGGAAATAACGGCGTTCACAAAGAAGCGTCCGGTCTCCTGGTCGTTCATCACGTAGTGCTTGATGTCGCCGACCACGTGCTGCGCCTGTTCGCACTTCATCAGGTTGCCGACAACCGTGCCCGCAAGCAGCGGATCTTCGCCGGCATACTCGAAGCTGCGGCCGTTGCGCGGCTCGCGGGCCAGATCGACCCCGCCCCCCAATGTCATGTTGAATCCCTGCGCGCGAAGCTCCTGGCCGATGACGGTGCCAAATTCGCAAGCCGAGTCGGCGTCCCAGCTTGCGGCGGCTCCCAGGCTGGACGGCATGGCGGTCGAATACCTTCCATTTGCCCCGCTGTCGCGCACTCCGTAGCCCGCATCGGAAATCACCAGAGGCGGGATTCCGAGTCGCTCGACCCCCTCCACGTAACCCGCACCGCCGTTGGTAAGGTGCGACAGCGGCATTTGCCACTGCGGCGCATGGGCCATCCCGTTCCCATGCAGCAGAGCCAGCTTCTCATCGAGCGTCATCTGCTTCAGGACCAGGTTGGCACGTTCTTCCGGGGAAAGACTGGGATTCATCCATGGCCTGTCAGCGTTTTGAGCTGCCGCTACGGTTGCGGCTGCAACGGCACCAAGGACTGCAATGACAGAGAAAAAGAGGTACAGACCGAGCTTGCGATTTTGCATTTGTCTCCATGTACGATTCACGAGAGATGGATGGCGAGAGTTCACCAGCCCAAGCTGGATGCGAACGAAACTCATTTGGAGTTCTCTTTGTTGTTTTGAAAAATGAATCTGGCGTTCCGGATGTGGAGTTCGTCCAGATAGGTGACGCCGTGCACCACAGAAGTGACCACGCCGGTCCTGTCCAGCTTCCCTTCCACCATGCGGACCGGGACCGTGATTGTCTTCTCGTCTTCCGTCTTGATGGTCAGCCGCACCCGCGATCCGGATGCCGGGCTCCAGGTAACTTCGCATATTCCGCGAGGCAGTTGAACGTTTCCGACCCGGACAGGAGTGGCCAGGTAGACCGTCTGAGAGTCCGTGGCCGCCATCAGTGTGGCCGAAAACAGCATCGACAAGAGGGCTTGCCCAAGGATGCGTCTCACGGATGGTCTCCTTTATTCCCGACGGGACTGTGCGGATTCCCCCGAAAATTCCCGTACGCATGCAGACTAGGCGGTCCGGATTGTTTCCGGAAGCTGCATCGTGCATCAGACATGGCCCCGAGCGATACAAAATCTCTATTTACAGTCAGATAGACTCTCAGTCGCACTGGCTTTGGGGGCATGTATCATACAGGGTTTTGGCTGGAAAGGCGGGCTTTACCATGTCTCCACGGCATCAACTGTCGGCGGGCCTGGATGGCCTTCGATGACATTCGCTTCTATTATGGCTTCGAGATTCAGCTGATCCCAGTTTTTCGGGGCCTTTTCGAGCATTGCATCCAGGTAAGCCGGATTGGAGACGACCTCGCTTGCCGCTTCGGTTCCTTCCCCCAAAATGCCGGCCAGGATAATGACCGGCTCACCGGTAACCTTGTCGTGAAGTCTGGCGACTACCGCGTAGTCGCGCGCCAGGCTCTTGCCTGGAACTTGCCATTGAAGGGTCCAGATCCTTTTGGGGGCGCTGTTGCGATCGACTACCTTGCGAACATGATTGTCAGATTCGAATCCGATGGGCAAATCCTGCGTGATGCGCATCGTCCAGGGATTGTCAAAAGCCCCAATCATTACCGATGGACCTTCTCGCAATTGAGCAAAGCCGGTATCAGAAGCGGCCAGGACGCGAAATTCGCCATTGTTCGGGACAAGAGGCGCGATGGCACGGGCAAGAGTGATCACATCGTAAACATTCAGACTGCCGCCCTCTGCGGCAGGGAACTCGGCGACTGCCCTGTTTTGCAGGTCGACAGAGTCGGATGGCACGCCAAGACAATACGTAATTCGGCTGGAAGTTGCGGTGACCGGCTGCCAGAAACGCGCCATGTTTGAGGGCACACTGGGGCCGGCCCCCTGACGCGTAAATCTCAACCGGCCGATACCAAATCCGATCAGTACGGCAATAAGCAATGCGATGGCAATCAGGATCCAGCGGCTGGCCAGTCGTGAATTCGACTGTTCGCCATCGTCCTCCGGAAGCGAGAGAACGACGGCATCCCTGGGGTAGGTCTCCGGCTTCTCGGTGAGCAAAGGTTCCGCGGCCGTCAGCACGGTGGCGGGCTCACGGAAACTCGGAACATAGGAGCCAACCGGTAGTTCGATTACCAATTCCCCGGCATGATCAGGGTTGTAGTAATACTGACTCAGCCTTTTACGAACCTCAGCCGCCGTAATGCGAACCACCGGATCGAGATTCACATCGTATTCGGGCTCGCGCGCGAAGGCCTCGACGCCAATTGTCCGTTCCTTCAATTCGTTCGAATTGCCTAGCAAGGTTTGCTCGACTGCGTAGGTCAGCAATACGGGGTATCGTTTGCTATTCATGAACAACGGGTGCGCAACGAGGCGCCTGAGTTGTTCACGAACCAGTGTCGCGTTGGGGAGGGCTTCAGCCAAGGTCGAGTTTTTGTCGGATTGTGGTGCTGTCCCCATACGGCACTCTTCGGCGCGTCTGAATGAGCTGCCCGCTGACAGCCCGAGATTTCATGGCGTCTATGCAATTCATTCCAGACTGCCCGCGACCTAAATCCAGAACACGTTCCAGAGGCAATCTTACTTCGCTGACGTTCTATCCGGTCAATCCAGTCCTCCCGGACTTCGCTGCCCGAGCAGAATGGCGGACGCCTGCCAAAAAAAGTGCTTGCCATGTGGTTTGGTGTTATGCTTAACTACAACACCATAGAGGTTGAGCTCGAATCCTGATAGAGCATCGGCCTTGAGAGTAAGCACGGAGGAGGATCGGAACATGAAAATGCGTGGTGTCATGCTGCCTCTGGCAGTGTTGCTGGTTTCGAGTGCCGGTTTTGCACAGTCGGCCGCACAGAAATCCTTTGAGCAACTGAAGTCGCTCGCCGGTTCCTGGGATGGCACCGTGGATGGCCAACCCATGCACGTAACGCTGCGCGTAACATCCATGGGCAACGCGCTGATGCACGAGATGAAAGGCGCGGGGCCCGACGATCCCATCACCATGTTCAACCTGGACGGCGATCGGCTGATGTTGACGCATTATTGCGATGCCGGCAATCAGCCCCGCATGGCGGCGAAGGTTTCTCCCGACGGCAAAACCATCGTCTTTGATTTTCTCGAAGCCACCAACCTTCAGAGCTCGCAAATGGGGCACATGCAGCGCGTCACTTTCACCTTCATCGACGCCAACCATCACACCGAAAAATGGGAGTTTGCGATGGCCGACGGCAAACAGATGGGTGGATTACTCGACCTGAAGCGCAGCCAGTAAAATCGTTTGGAATTGAAGAGCTGAGGAACATCTGGATCACAGGATGGATTTCGAATGGAACGACAATCAGCCGATCTATCGCCAAATTCGCGACCGGGTTGTCGCCATGATTCTGGACGGTGTGCTGAAGGAAGGCGATCCGCTGCCTTCGGTGCGCAACGTGGCGGCGGAATACCGGGTCAATCCGCTGACCGTTCTGAAGGCATATCAGCAACTGGTGGACGAGGAACTGGTGGAGACCAGGCGGGGGCGGGGCATGTTTATCAACGACGGGGCGCGGGCCTTGTTGCTGCGGGGCGAACGGGAGAAGTTCCTCCAGGATGAATGGCCCAGGATCTGCGCCAACATCCGGCGGCTAGGCCTCCATACCGCAGACTTGCTGGATTCCGTATTGGCAAAGACCGCAAAGGCGGACCCCCGAAAGAAGGAGCGCTGAACCATGGCATGCATAGAAGCGCGCGGTCTGCGCAAGCAGTTTGGAGCTACGGTGGCGCTGGATGGCGTGGATTTGCGCGTGGAGGAAGGACGCATCCTGGGGCTGATCGGCCCCAACGGTGCAGGCAAGACCACCGCGCTGAACGCAATTGTGGGTCTGCTGCCATACCAGGGCCAACTCGAGGTGCTGGGGCGCAATCCGTGGACACAGCGCGATCAGCTCATGCGCGACGTGTCGTTCATCGCGGATGTCGCGGTTTTGCCTCGCTGGATCAAGGTATGGCAGGTGTTTGACTACGTTGCCGGAGTGCATCCCCGGTTCGATCGTGCCAAGGCGGAGCGTTTTCTGGCGAGAACCACCATAGGGCACACACGCAGGGTGCGGGACCTATCCAAGGGCATGGTGGCCCAGTTGCACCTCGCGCTAGTGATGGCCATCGACGCGCGCTTGCTGGTCCTGGACGAGCCGACGCTGGGCCTCGACATCCTTTTTCGCAAACAGTTTTATGACTCACTGCTGAATGACTACTTCGATGGCAGCCGCACCATCATTGTCACCACGCACCATGTGGAAGAGATTCAGCACGTCATTACCGATTTAATGTTTATCAACCGGGGACGCGTCGCACTCAGTTGCAGTATGGAAGAGCTGGAGAGCCGGTTCGTGGAAGTGATGGTTCGTCCGGGCCATCAGGCAGATGCACGGGCTCTCAAGCCGATTCATGAGCGCGAGACCCTCGGTGGCAGCGTGCTGACGTTCGACGGGGTGGATCGGAACCGCCTCGCCGCGCTTGGCGATGTGCGCATCCCCAGCATCGCCGATTTATTCGTCGCCGTGATGGAGTCACAAGGAGCAGCCCGGTGAGCACCCCGTCGAACATCCTGTCCGAGTCTTCTGTCGAATCGCGCGGAATGGCGGTGGCGATGACGGCGGCGCGCCTTCTGTACTGGTCGATTCGACGCGAATTATGGGAGAACCGCGCGATCTATATCGCTCCCGTTGCGGTGGCCGCCGTGTTCCTTTTCGGTTTTTCCCTCAGCGCCCTGATTATGCTGGCGGGGCTGCATCCGGCGCCATGGCTCGATCCGGCGCAGCAGAGCGCGGTGACCCGTGAGCCATACGAGTATGCCGGAAATATGATCATCGCCGCCACCCTGATTGTGGGCCTGTTCTACTCGGTTGACACGCTCTACGGCGAGCGCCGCGATCGCAGCATTCTGTTCTGGAAATCGCTGCCGCTGTCCGATCTCACCACGGTGCTGGCCAAGGCGAGTATTCCCATCGTGATTCTGCCGCTGCTGGCAGTTGGATTGGCGGTCGCGACCCAGTGGTTGATGCTGCTGATAAGCAGCGCGGCACTGCTGGTCAAGGGCCAGGATGTCGGCATCATGTGGGCGAGGTTGCCGATTGTCCAGATATGGCTGATGATGCTCTTCCACTCCTTTCTCATTCATGGATTGTGGCAATCGCCGATTTACGGCTGGCTCATGCTGGTGTCGGCCTGGGCGCGGCGGGCGCCGATACTCTGGGCTACGTTACCACCCCTGGCCATCGGCTTCGGCGAGAAGGCAGCGTTCAACACCACCTATTTCGGTTCTTTCATCTGGAGCCGCTTCACCGGGGGCGCGGAAGGAGCGGCCATCATGGAGCACCCCATGGCGATGGCTATGCCAGGACCGGCCCATTTCCTGATCAACCCGGGATTATGGATTAGCTTCGCCTGTACCGCCGCCTTCATTGCCGGAGCCGTCCGCTTGCGGCGTTATCGCGGGCCCGTCTGATTTGTAGATCCACTTCATTCCATCTCGCGTAAGAACCAGTGCATTCCAGGCACCTGAGGAATCATTTTTGTCTCAAAGGAGGAACCCCCATGGAAACTATCGTCGCTCTGAACTGCTCAGAGCCGGCTGCATGCCCATCCCCCAACGCCTCGATCTGGCAAGACATCCTTGCCCAGGCCGTGACCGGCGAGCTTATGGCGGCCATGAACTACACCGCACTCTCGACCATCTGCGACGATCCGGAAGAAGTGGCCGAGGCCCTGGAGCACGCCCAGGGCGAGCATGGACACGCGGCCGCGTTCGCCGCGGAAGGCCGCAAGCTGGGCGTGGATGTTCCCAGCAACATCAACGCGAAGTACTGGAAGCGCATTCGGGAGGCATTCATGCGCTGCATCGCGGAACACGATTTTATCGCGTGTCTCATCATTCAGGAGATCATGCTGGAGTCGTTTGCCGTGGCCAGCTACACGCGGGTCGGGAAGGCAGGGCCGGGCAGCCTCGGCGCGACCTTCGCCGCCATCGCCGCTGAGGAGCAAGAGCACATCGGCCATGCGCTCGACATCCTCCGAGCCGAGCGGGCAAAGGACCCGCAGCGCTTCGACGACAAGGTGTATCGGCTTCACCTTGACGTTATGACCACGCTTACGGAGATGGTGGCCAAGGAATGCCGGCACGGACAATGCGATCTGTGTCACAGCAGTTGTGTGAAGCCGTCGCTTTCCGAAGTCGGCCTGACTACGGTCGAGTTGCGCGGAGCTTCGCTGCAGCATTACCTGAAGTCGCTGGATGCGCTTGGACTGCCCGGGGAGGTCACACTGCAATGGGTCATGCAATTGCCGGTATAGCCGGGCAGGCACAGGAGACCGGGGTGGACTTCGCCTTGATCGGGCACCAGGAGAGCTGGCGGGCGGCGGCGGATGTTGTGCGTGTGTTGCGCGGACCGGGGCGCGCGCCAGTGCCCGATGAGGACATCCGGGAGATCTTTCCGTGGATTCCTCCGCGCGCCGTCTGCCGTGTCGAGGTGAGCTCGACAACCGGGGCGAAAGCTCGCGGCCTGTACATCGACTCGTTCATTCCCCCCGATCGCCTGGATGGCGCATACCTTTACGACAACATTGGCTGCGTTCGTGCGGCGGCAGCTTGTGCCATCAACGCGAGCGCGGGAATCGTGAGCCTGGGCGGGTTCAGCTCCATTCTGATCGAGGGAAACTTCGATCTGCTTCCCGAGCGTCGCACAACGGTCTTCACCACCGGCAATACGCTGACGGTTGGCTTCATCGTTCAGGGCATCAGAAAAATGTGCGCGCAGGAGGGGCGCGATCTTTGCCGATCGACCCTCCTTATCGTTGGAGCGACTGGAGACGTGGGTTCCGGGTGTGCGCGATGCCTGGCGCCTTTCGTCCGGCGGACGATCCTCTGCGCGCGCAACTGCGGGCGCTTGTGCGCGCTTGCCGCGGAGTTGGAAGCCGATGGAGCGAACACGGAAATCGCAACCAGCCTCGAGCAACTCCCGTTGCGGGCCGATATCGTGATTTGCGCGGCGAGTCTGCCCTCGCCCTCGCTTCTTTTGGGGCGCATCTCACCTGAAGGCGTCATTTGCGATGCGGGCTACCCCAAGAACCTCCATCCGAATTCGGATATGCCAGGCGCGCGGATATTCTTTGGCGGCCTGGGACAGATCACGAGCGGCCTGAGTTTTACGCCCGACTTCAGCGGAATCCTCAATCGGCATCCATTCCCTGACGTGGCTCATGGATGCCTGCTGGAGGGCATGGCTCTTGCCCTCGAGCAGCGCTTCGAACCATTCTCCCAGGGACGAGGATCCATCACGCCGGAGCATGTGAAGGCGATGGAAGCGATTGCGGCACGGCACGGGATTCATCTCGCCCCTCTCTACAATGCCGAAGGCCCGCTCGAGGGGGCCGTTGGCACACCACCGCAGCCGGAATCAGTCGGTTGCAAGCGTTCGCGTGCGCCAAATGAAAATGACGATCGGAAGTTTGGGGCGCCAGGTTCGGTTCCAGGCGATTGGCCCGCAATCGCCGAAGCCTGAAACAGGACGACGGGAATTCCCGATCAACACGACGCACTATCGGCCTGCTTCGTACCTGCCCGCCTGGCCGGGCGCGCATGGCTCCCGCGCCCTACCCCTCGTAACCGGGAGGAGCCACAAATCCGCCCACTACCTGCGCCAGCAGCTTCGCAAAAACAATCGGCGTGGCGTCTTCCCAATAAGGCCCCATGATTTGCAGGCCGATGGGCAAGCCACCCTCGCCAGGCCCGACCGGTGCTATCGTTGCCGGACATCCCGTCAGCGTAGCGGGCGCGATCCAACTCAACATATCGTCGTAGTCACGCGGGCCTTGTCCCGTCGCAATTTTGCGCTTGTCGCTCGGTTCGCTGTGGTCATGCTCAAACGCGGTTGTGAAGGCGACGGGAGAGAGGAACACGTCCACCTCATCGAAATGACTTTGCCACTGCGCGCGATATCCCAGCCGGCGGAGATTTTGGTGCTGCCAGTCGGCGAAGCTCGCCATGCCCGGCGGCATTTCTTTGCCATTCGCCGCAGCCTGTTTCCGCTCTGCCTCTTGCTGCTCTGGGGTTTCAGCGCTGAATGTGAACGCGGCCAGGTGGAAAATGTAATTCCGATTCAGCTCTTCCAGCTTGACTCCTGCGGGCCAGCCTTGTTTCAGCGTGGCACCCGTTTTCTCAAGTTTCTGGATCGTGTTCTCCAGTACTGCTTTTGTCTCCGGAGTTACGGGGCAATATGGATCGTCCAGAACGTAGCCGACGCGAAATTCCCGCAAACTTGAGAAAACGGGTGCCACGCTGAAACAAGGCTGGCCCGCAGGAGTCAAGCTGGAAGAGCGCAAACTTGTGTGCCGCGCCGCGGGCAGTTCCCATTTCCACGCTTTCGAGGAGTAGCCCACCGGACCACCAAGAAGGCGCAAGGCCGCGAGTAGATCTTCCGCGCTGCGGGCCAGCGGCCCGCCCACGGCAAGCAGAGTCGAGAAACCCGGGTCTTGGTGCTGCCCGCCGGGCAAATGGCCCTGCATGTCCACGAGGTCAAGCGTCGGTTTATGACCGTACACCCCGCAGAAATGCGCCGGCACGCGGATCGAGCCCCCGATGTCGCTGCCGACACTCAGGTATCCCAGACCTGCCGCCAGTGCCGCGGCCGACCCGCCCGACGAACCTCCCGGCGTTCGCTTTACATTCCAGGGATTGTTCGTGGTGCCATAAATCTGGTTGTAAGTTTGCCAATCGCCCAGCGCGAGCGGAACATTCGTCGCACCAATCAGCACGGCCCCTGCATTCCGGAGCCGCGTTACCACCTCAGAGTCGCTCGGAGCCCTGGAGTCTTTCAATCCCGGAATTCCCCAGGTGCAAGGGTGTCCCGCCACCGCAAAGCTTTCCTTCACATGAATCGGCACGCCATGAAGGATGCCGTACGATTTCCCGCCTGACTGCGCTTCATCCGCCTGCTTCGCTCGCGCGAGCGCGTCTTCGCGAAGCTGATAGGCAAACGCATTCAGTTGAAGATTGAATTTGTCGATCCGAGCGAAGACTTGTTGCGTCAGCTCGAATGACGAAATATGCTTTTTGCGAATCGCCTCTGCAGCATCCAACGCCGACGCAAATTCCAGCCGGCCAGGAGGACTTGTCGCCCCACTTGAGGTTGGACCCGCGACTGTCAGGGCGCGGCTACCCGCCATGGCTTCGGCCAGG
>Ga0207051_1049_pt1 | contig 19245 bp, 12 predicted proteins | sample Alteio_BWMinCont_61_FD_153292 | JGI IMG/M metagenome (GOLD analysis project Ga0207051, IMG submission 153292) | Enriched cells from forest soil in Barre Woods Harvard Forest LTER site, Petersham, Massachusetts, United States -... | ecosystem: Environmental > Terrestrial > Soil > Temperate forest >...
CTCCAGAATTACACGACGGCAGTTGCGCGCGATCCGAACGGTTTCGACAAACTTCATCAAATCGTTGCCGATAAGCACAACATCGGCGCTCTCCCGCGCCACATCGGTTCCTGCTCCCATGGCGACACCGACAGTCGCCTCGCTCAGGGCCGGCGCGTCGTTGATGCCGTCGCCCAGCATCGCCACAAGCTCGCCGCGGCGGATGCGCTCGGTGATTTCCGCCGTCTTCTGCTCCGGAAGGAGATCGGCGCGGAGACGAAAGATACCTACCTGGTTCCCTACAGCCAAGGCAGCGGAGTTCGTGTCGCCGGTGAGCAAGATGACGCGAATGTTCATGGTTTGGAGAGCGCGAACCGCGGCGGCCGACCCAGGGCGAATCGGATCGTCGATTGAGATGAAGCCCGCATATTTTCCGCCGCTCGCCACGTGCACCCCGGTTCCGCTCGACTCGCGATAGTGGGGCACAACGATCCCGGAAGCTTCAAGGAAACCGCGATTTCCGGCAATAACGGGCTCACCCGCAACCAGGGCCGAAATGCCCCGGCCAATCTCGTATCGGAAGCCGCTCGGTTCTTCAGTTACGATCCGGTGTTCATGCGCGTATCGCACAATCGCTTTCCCTAATGGATGCTCGGAACCGCGCTCGGCGCTCGCTGCGGCGGCAATCAGTGCCTCTACTCTGTCCCCTTGCGCGGGATGAACTTCTGTCACGGCGGGGGCCCCCAGCGTAAGCGTGCCTGTTTTGTCGAAAAAAACCGTATCCAAGTGACCGAGCGCTTCAAGATATATTCCGCCCTTGATGATCGCCCCTTGCCGAGCTGCGCGTCCAATCGCGCCGAGGATCGCGAGCGGTGTCCCGGCGGCGATTCCGCATGCGCCCGCCACGATGACGACTGAAATGGTTGACCGGATGTTGTGCGTAATGATGAAAGTGAGAATAGCCGCGCCTAGCGCAAAATAGACCAGGTAACCCGCAAGCCGGTCGGCCATCTTCTGGATAGGCGCACGGGAGTGTTCTGCGCGCTCCACCGCCTCAATGATCTTGCCAAAAGTCGTTTCCTTGCCTAAGCGTGTGGCCCGAACCTGAAGCGTACCGGCTTGGTTCATCGTGCCTGCGTAAACCTCGCTGCCGGTCGCCTTTTCGCTCGGCATCGGCTCGCCCGTGATGGCGGCTTGTTCTACAAACGAGTGTCCGCTCAGGACCTCGCCATCGACCGGAATTCGGCTCCCCGGGCGAATCAGCACGATTTCGCCAGGGGCAATGCTTTGTGTTGCCACATCCACAACTTCGCCGTCCCTGAGAATGCTTGCTGTTTGCGGCAAAAAGTCGAGCATCTCCTGAATTGCGCGTCGCCCACGGCCGACCGTCAATCCTTCGAGGATCTCGGCTGCCAGGACAAATCCCGTGATGACCAGTGCAGTGAAGAACTCATCGATGGCCAGAGCGGCGACCAATGCGATGGTCATCGACAGTTCCATGGTCATCCGGCGTTCGAAGATGTTTTCGAATGCTTCCTTGAAGATGGGAAATCCGCCAATCAGCGTTGCCGCAAGTCCGATGACGCTGACTCGGTGGAAGGGTTCCCAGAGGTGGAACCACACCACTGCGGCGGCCAGCGCAACGAACAAGAGGCGTGCAACCTCGAGCCATTTAAAGCCGTTTTCATGGTCGCCTTCGTGATGACCATCTTGCTCGATTCCGGGAGCGTGCTGGGTATCCTGCGGCCGAGCTGGAGGTTCGAGAACCTTAGGGTTGCTCGAATGTTCTGCGACGGGGTTCATCTGCTTCTCCTAAGCGGATTCTCGCGGGACGAACGGGATCACTTGAAATAGCGCTTAACCACGGCGATAAGGTCGTCAGCGGCCTCCAACTGAGAAGGCATTGTCTTCTGGCTGGGTACGAGCACGTGATACCGCAATTGACCCTCGATTAGCTCCGCCATCAGACCGTTCAGTGCACCCCGGCAGGAAGCAACAAGTTGAAGAATCTCTTCGCACTCGTTCTCGTCGCCGGAAAGGGCTTTCTCAATGGCCTCGACCTGGCCTTTGATGCGCCGGATTCGGCCTAACATTTGTTCTTTGTTCTTGCTGGTGTGAGACACATCGACCTCTTGCGATCATTAATATACTCCCCTAGACTATATGTCAATCCTGGGGGGTCAAACTGCCTCCAAATGTTGGGAGACGGTTGCTATTGCGGCGCTACCCAGGATGGCCTCCCGGAAGTCCCGATGGAATGGCTGAAGGAGGAGTGGAGCCGGCGTGGGCTTCTCAAGAGATTTCGGCTTTCGATCAGCGGCTGCCTCGGACCCGGTCGACTTGCCTAACGGTAGTCGCAGTCAATTCTGAATCAGGTTCTCAGTGGCTGGCGGAGATCACCGAATTCCTTCAGTTAAACAAGCTCTCTTTACGAATGGCTGGAACCTACCAACAACCATTACATCGCCCCAGATGGAAATTTCCGGTGCACACTCGTAGAGGGCGTAACCAGCAAGGCCATGGTTAAACGCGACACCAAAGAGATGCTTGGGTCAGGTGTAGAGAATTGGAGGCTTACTTTGACGAAGAGCTTGCAAGTCTTCACGCTAGGGTTCTGTCGGCTCCGCATCTCTGATCTGAGGATGTTTGGGCGCCTCAGAATAGGGGTGTTGATGGTGCAGTTCCCAAAGCATAACGACGAAGAACGTCGCAACGAGAATCATCGCGAGCAATGCCAAACTCGCTATCTCACCGGTTTTCCATCGAATTTGCTTGAGCCGCCGCTTACTGCCTCTGTCGAGGGTGATCACCTTCTGCGCCACAACCGTTACCTCCATCAAACTCGCGGTTGGGACAAGCAGGCGCTTTCCCAACCACTTGGCGGTGACGAAATGGGTCGCTCGTCAGAAGTTGAATGTCACCTTGGCTGTCAGTGCCCGAGGCGTCACATAGTGCGTACCGCTGAAGGTGGAGAGGAAGTTGTAGAGAGCAAAGTTGTTGGTGACGTTGATGGCGGTGAAGTCGAGGTCGGTCTTGTAGTGGTCAGCGTGGAAGATGTTGGACTTGCCAACTGTCACGTCGAACAGGCTGCGTGGCTGAATGCGCTGCGGATTATGGTCGTTGTCGCCGGTGTTCGGCTTGGGAATGCTGATGAGTTTAGAGGAGAACTCGCTGGCCGGGCAGAGGAAGGGCAGCGGGCTGGTGGGGGTGGCACGCTGGCCGTTGCAGGTGAAGCCGGCTTCGAACTCCTGGTCGGCGGTGAGGGGAATCGGCATGTTGTTGGTGGCCGGGCTGGGCGGGGCGACATTGTCGACCATGGCGATCGCAGGCGTTACGCCGTCGGGCATGGTGGTGGTGCTATTGCCGCAGGGGTTGTTGACGTTGGCGGTGTTTTCGATGCAGGGTGTCGAGCCAGACACCAGCCCTGAGTCATACCGCCAGTTGAAGCCGCCCCAGATGCCGCTGAGGTACTTCGCGTGGGCGAGGGTGTACTGGACGTGGGTGGTCTGGTTGTACTTCTCGTCGTGGTCAATGCGGAACGGAGCACCAGGCGCGCCGGGGTTGGCTCCGGCGCCGGCGACCTGGGGCGGGAAGAAGCGGGCCGCGACCGAGGACATGACGGTGAAGGCGCTGAAGCCGCGGTAGTCGGGAACGGAAACGTGGAGCGCGTATCCGGGTATTTTGGAGTTGTGCCAGTCGACGGGGAAGGTGATAGGCGTGTTACCCAGGATGGAGAAGTCGAAGCCGTTGTGGGTGTATTTCCAGATGTACTCGCCGCCAAAGACCGCGTGCTTGCCGAGGGCCTGCTGGACAGAAGCGTGGAATTCGTTGCGGAAGCCGGGCTGCATGGTGCCGGAGACACCGGGGACGCAGCCGAGGATCGGGTTGAGGACAGCATCGCTGCATCCCTGGCTGGAGAGCACGAGGTTTTCGTTGAACGGAGTTTCGAGGGTGCGGGCGTAGGAGATGCTTAGAACCGTGGCGGAGGGCTTGATGTTATAGGCGAGCCCGGCGCGCGGCTGCGGCTGCTTGGTGACGACGAGACCGTTGTAGAGGTCGCCACGTACACCGAAGTTCGCAGTCCAATTTCCGAGCTTGAGCTGGTCCTGAAGGTAGAAGGAGGTGAGCTTGATGTCCGTGTGCCCGAGGAAGCTATAGTAGCTGCCCCCGCGGGTCAAATCATAGGGAGCGAGAGTGGAAAGATAAAAGGGATTGGGGGCATTGGTGCCGGTGCACTGGGAGGGATCGGAGTAGCCGGGCAGAGGGTTGCCGTTGGCATCGTCGCAAGGGGCGCTGAGGGGATAGGTGTTGAAGACGATGCCCAAGTTGTCGTGCTCGCGCAGGAAGGTGGTGTCGTACTCGGCGCCGGCCTTGACGTTGTGATGGCCGTGGGTCCAGGTGATGTTGGCCGTGCCGCCGAGATCGAGTAGGGTGCGGTATTGGCCGATGGATGAGGTCTGGAGAATGGGCGGCCCGAGGTCGGCAAGCGGATTGCCGCTGGGGTAGTAGTGGTAGAAGTCCTTGCGCGCAAAGAGGATCAGGTTGGTCACGGTTTCATTGTTGATGATGTGGGTCCAAGTGGGGGTGATGTTGAAGGTCTGGATCTGGGAGCGCTGGTCTGCGTTGCCAACGTTGCCAAAGGTAGGGCTGGCGGTCGCGCCGCCGCTTATGATGTTCTGGACGTTGAGGTTATCGTAGGTATTAGGGTTCTGGAACCAAGAGCGGCTGTAGTTGAGATTGAGGTGGACCGAGTCTGACGAGGAGAGGGAGTAGTCGATGCGATCAAAGAGGTTCTCCTCGTTGCCCTTGTCGTGGAAGACGGAGAACTCGGGGGGATCGAGGAAGCGGCCGGTGTTGAGGCCGTCGAGTTCGAGGAAGTTGCCCCAGTTCTTGCCGCCGTAGCCCAGATCGAAAGAGCCGGTGGCAGAGCCGAAGGTGCCATAGGAACCGCTGATGCTGCCGGTGGGATGAGTGACACCCTGGCCGGAGCGAGTGGTGGCGACGATGACGAGGCTGGTTTTGCCGCCGAACTCAGCCGGAGGCGCGCCGTCGATGACTTCGATGGACTGAACGGCGTTGGATGGCAGTTGATTGGAGAAGATCTTGCTTTGCTGGTCGGTGATGGCCTGTCCGTCGATGGAGAAGGAGTTGGAAGCGTGGTCGCCGAGGCCGTGGAAGAGGCCGTTGGAGTCGGCGGCGACGCCGGGCGTGGTGAGCGTGACCAGGGAGCTCAAGGTCGAGGAGGCGCTCTCGAGGGGAACCTGGATGAATAGGTCGCGGTCGACATCGACGTGGAAGGTGGGATCGCTTTCGACGAGATCTCCGGCGTTGGATTCGACGGTGACGGTCTGGGCGGAGCTCGAGACCTTAAGCCCAATCGAAAGGTTCACGGGCACGGAGGAACGGACGTCCACGTCCTGCCCGTAAGGTGTGAAGCCCGGCGCGGTAACGGTGAAGTGGTAGGAGTTGAAGGGGACGTTGGGGAAGTTGAACTTGCCTGTTTGATCAGTGATGGCGGTGCGGGAATACTGGCTGACAGGGTTGAGGATTTCGACGCCGGCATTGGGCACAACGGCGCCGGAGGGATCGGCGACCGTGCCGCTGATGGTACCGGCGTTGCCGCTCTGGGCAGGCGCCAAAAATGCCTCAAAGCTCAGGATGACAACCGAGAGAAATCGGAGTATTGCGCTGAATCTGAATGACATAGGAAGACCTCCAACGAATGGGCTGAATAGAATGGGGGATCCGCCGCAGATGGGGAATGCGGCAGCGTCGTCATTTTCCCGGAGGTGGGTCGCTTCAATTCCCAAAGTCGACTCGGAAACCACGCCGCGACCCGCCTGGAGCCAGGGGAAACCGAAATCGAACGATGCTGAAGAATCGAAGGATTTTCTAGCAGCCGGAGGGAGGAGGGCGTGTGAAAAGTGAGGTATGCCTATATCGGGGGATCAGACGGGGCTCGAAAAATGTAGCCGGGCTCTCTACTGCGACCGGCACAATTGCGGGCGGAGTCGCTGCCGCAGGTGCAGCCAGATGCACAACAATGCAAAGCTGGCAATGATCGGCATCCGTTGCCACAGCATGTACGTGCGTCACCTGGACGAACGCCAGCATCGCCAGTAGGGCGAGACACAGAAGAGCTGCCGCACCAACAGTAGGTGACTTTCGGCTGCAACTTCCTCGACGATGTGCTCCCGAACCGGTCAACGAACCATCCTTGTCCAGAGATTACACAATAAAGGATGCATTGGGAAGATAATGGTTAGCAGTCAGCGTGTGTGGTCCGTGCTGGAACGGACAATTCGCACACTTAAAATGCACTCGAAGAAAGCCAACTTTGAGGAGCAAACGTTGTTGTCGATTTTGAAGCGGCCAAGCACGGACTGCGCCATTCTCCGCTTCGCGCACGCGCTCCATATCCACGCCCGCCTGGTCTCCCGTTAGAAGATATCGTTCTTGGGGCGATAGAAGGGACTCGGAAATACCCGCCAGAAGCATTGCGGGGAGCGTCACCCAGCCCTTCAGACCCTGCTCGCGGATTCCATGAAAGGCGATAAGCAGCATCATGCCCACCAAGGCCAAGCGGAGAATCGGGGTGCCAGAGCAGCGAGAGGCCTCAAGAAGCGACGCGCATAGCTGAGATGGGGGTTACCGTGGCAGGTGGCTGCTTCTTGAGAGGCCTGAGGCAACCAGCAGAGAGCCAGGGTTGAGGAATCGCAAATTCAGACCAGCCGCAGTCGAGACTGACGCTAACGTCTGGCGATGGGGTAACGGGCGGGTGGCTCAAGGTACGCGGGGAATTCCGGTACAAGCGGATTTCCGCCGGAATTGTAGCGACCGAATCGGATTGACACTTCGCCATTGATGCGCCTGTTTCATCGGGGCATTCCCCAGGGCGGGCGGCATTCGCTGGCTGCCGCCCGCCTTTTTGTTGCCCCTGTTTGTCCAAAATAGGTTGGTGGCGAGAACCCTACTCTTAAGGGTGACTGCCGTCTTCGGCGGAGCGCAAAGAGCAAACAATCGCGAACTGCTACTTCTCCTGAAAGGCGAGCCTCATCCCGGCGGTTCGATAATGGTCAAGAATCCTGAAAGCGTGCTCGGCAAGGGGACAATCATGCTGGAGTCCCGACATTGCCCGCTAATTTGCGATCACTTGCCGATTGCTCGAATCCTTCAGGATGAGGCCCAATTCAAGGCCTCTCTTACTCACGATGAGCTCACGAGGCTCACGAATGTGCCATGCCGCGGGATTTCAATACGTACAGCTCGAGTCTCGGCCGTCCATTGGGCTTGCTGTCCCGCAATACAATCCAGGTGTCCATCAGAGAGGAGACGGCCGCCGCGGTTCTCTCATGGGGTCACCGGCGAATGTCAAATTCGTGAACATCGAGTGTGATCTGTTCCACCTTTAGAAAATCCACCAGGCGCACGAGCATCGAATTGGCGTCTTATAAGTGCCGGTGGAGGAAATCAGGTTCGTGATCGGGTCGATGACCAGAACGCTTGGCCGGAGCTTGGCGATCAATTTGTGAATAGCGGCCAAATGTCCTTCCAGGCCAGTGCTGGTTGGCCGCATCGCATGGAAGTGTAATAAGTCCTTTTTCACCCACTGCCCCAGATGCGGTATTAAGCGCACTACTTTGCGCTGCTGGATTCGTGGGGACCCTTATCGCTTTTTCCTTTAAACTCTCTTTTAACTTTAGACTTGCTTCTCAATTGTCGTTTGTTATCGGAGCTGTATTTTTTTCGGTCCTCAGGACAATGCAGCGAATTGATGAATATGAGCGAGGTCAAAAGAGAGTAGAAACAGCAGAGAAGAATCTGAGAGACAATCCGGAGAAGCCTCAATTTGCGTGGGAACTCGCTCAGGCGCGACTGGAGAACTACCTCAACCGCAATCTGTCTCAGGTGAGATCGATCTATCTATGGACCGTTATCGTGATGACGGTCGGTTTTGTTCTTATCGGTGTTGGGGCATTCGAAGCCTTTCATCAACCCGATAGGTTTCAAGCGTCAGTCCTCAGTGCAGTCTCAGGCGTGCTCGTCAGCTTTATTGGGGGCACATTTCTCGTCTTATATAAGGCGACAATGGCTCAGGCCAAAGACTACGTAACTATTCTCGAACGGATAAATGCAGTTGGGATGAGCGTTCAGATTCTTGAGTCGTTGGATGGTGACCCGGCTTTACGGCGCAGATCCCTCGCGGAGGTTGCAAGGGGACTGCTCACGATGTATTCGCATAGTGACCCGCGGCCACCTCAAACAGGCACCCTGCCGAGGCAAAGCAATGCTCGTAAACGTAGAATCTAAAAAGCGGCCTCATTGGGCCGCCTTCTTCAGCGCCGCCCACCGCTTCCTCTGAGCCGCGGCAATCCGTTTCCCGCGCGGGCGCGACTTAAGGGGACACGTCTCTTCCGGCGTCCATTGGCGCCCTTCTTGGCACGAGTCCCGTTCCCAATACCAGTGAGAACGGTGCGGACTTGTTCGAGGTTGGCTATTTCGGCGTCGATGCTAGAAAGTATCTCGGTTATATTCATGCGCCATTTTAATGCCTGCAGGGGCTAGGGACCCGGTCCATGACTGAGGTATGGCAATCTCGGTGCTTTTGGCGATCCGTTGGCTGTCCACTGCGCCCATGACCCAAATGCCCCTCCCCGGACCCAACCACACCGCGGTTTGTAAGAATCTGTTCGGATTCGAGCAACGAGCAACGTATCGCACATCGGAGCAGCAAGGCAGACAATTTCTGCCCTGCCAAATCGGCCGCTTGTAGGGAGACGTATTTTCGACATTTCGCGACTCGAGTGGTTCATGGGTCCGATTGGGAAACGCGAGGGACCCAACCGGGATGTGGACAGTGCCGAGGTTCTGGGGGACTTTCGCCAAGTTTTGTCCGCGAGTAAACTGGAACGAAAAGAAACGCCTCATGGTACCATTGCGCCGTAGCATTTTCCCCTCGCTATGGCCCGTCGTCTGAACAATTTGGAAACCAGGGAGCTTATGGCTGCGCTGCGCGGTATTTTCGCGTCGCAAAACCGGCTGCATCAGTTCCTGACTCACCGGCTGAGCCGCTCCTATTTCGATTTCCAACAGCCGACCGACGCACACCCCGATGTGATCTTCCACATGGTGGAAGACGCCAACGCAACGCTGTGGTGGCCGGATCTTGTGAGGGAAGCGCGGAACTATCTGCCAGCGGACGATGCCCTGGCCTCGTTTGCGGCGAAGGTGGGGATGGGGCCCGATCTCGTTGAACAGAAACCGGCCGGGACGGCCCCGCTCACCGGTTCGGCATTGCAGGCCAAGATCCGGAGCATCGACAGCACGTTCAACATAGCAGTGTGGCGCGCGAGACTGGGTGACATCGAAGGCCAGGTTTGCCGGATCGAGTGCCCAGCCACGGTTCCGCTGGCCACGGGGTTCCTCATTGGTCCCAACGCGGTGATGACCAACTATCACGTCATCGAAAACGTCAAGACGCCCGGCGACGTCCGGCTTCGCTTTGACTACAAGGTAGCTACCGATGGCGTGTCTGTCGGCAACGGCGTGGACTATAAGCTTGCGAACAACTGGCTATACGACCAGAGCCCATACAGTCCGGAAGACTTAAAGCTGAACGGAAGCAATCCGGCTCCCGACCAACTCGATTACGCAATCCTCCGCGTCGAAGGCGAGCCGGGAAATGACCCCATCGGAGGCGCAAAGGCCGCCGCCGACCCCGCCACGCAACCCATTCCGCGCAAATGGATCAGCCCGCGGTGGGATTACGACTTTCTGGGGCAGCACGCGCTGTATATCGTCGAACATCCTGACGGCAATCCGTTGAAAGTCGCCATCGACTCCGAGGCGGTATTCTCCGTGAACCAGAACCGCACGCGCGTCCGCTACAGAACCGAAACGGAAGCGGGGTCCTCTGGGTCGCCGTGCTTCAGCGCGAATTGGGATTGGGTCGCGCTCCATCACAGCGGGGACCCGAAGTTCCTCACTGGCGCCAAGCCGGAATACAACCAGGGGATCCCCCTTGCCGCCATCCGGAACCTGCTGGAGCAACGCGGAAAGATGGGAGTCTTCGGGCAGATGATTTGATGCCATGATGTTCTCTATCCAATTGAGCTTTCAGCAAACGGAACGCCTGAAGCAGGCGTTCTATGCCGACTTCCCGCTCCCTCAGAGGATAGAACCCATCCTTCAAAGTCTTGAGAAGCCGCGAAGATATAGCGACTTCTCGACCCAGACGTCCACCCATCCCGAGACGCTGCTGCGGATCATCAAGGAGAGCGCGACGGAAGGATGGCTGATCGAGTTGATCGACACCATCCTCAAGAACGTCCCCGACCTTGAGCTGAAGTCGATGCGCGAAGAACTCCTTCCCCAGGCTCACGCCGCCGGACTGGATCCGTTCGTGGCCTGCCGTCTCTCCGGCAGCAACATCCTGGTGGACCGCACCCACCTGCGCAGCCATGCGCGATCGCTCGTGGCCATGAACGGCAAGCGGCTGCTGGTCGTCAAGGGCAGCCGGCGCAGCGGCAAGACGCACACGGCACAATTCCTCGCTTACCTCCAGCAGATGCACGGAGGCTTCACTCTGCGACGCATTGATCTGGCTGCGCTGAATCGGGTTAGGGGTGTGCCCGTGCAGGCCGCCACCACCGCTTCGCCCATCCAGGTAACCACCGCCGTACCGCACGGCTTCACGTCGGGCAACCAGGTATTCATTGAGGGCGTAATCGGCCTCATCGGCGCCAACGGATTGTTTACCGTCACGGTCACGGGGCCATGCGAGTTCATACTCCTGAAATCCACGGGTGCCGGCGTGTACGCGGGCGGCGGCTTGGTCAAACTGCAAACGCCTTTAGAGGCCTTTCAACTGGCGGAAACAATCCTCGACCTGTTGCCCCCGCAGTACCAGGTGAAGCTCCCCGATCCGCCCACTGACGCCCAATGGCCGCGATGGATTATGTCCTTCTGCAATCGGCTGGAGAACGCGTTTCAGGACAAGCCCCCGGCCCAGCCCATCTGGCTGTTGATCGATACATTCCATGCTGTTTCCCTGTCGCAGTCGGCGACCGACCTGATCCGCGAGCTCGCCCAGCGAATCAACGTGAACCTCTTCAGCCTGCGGCTCGTGCTCCTGGGCTTCGAGGACTCAATGCCGGCCGAAGTCAGCAATCACCTCGCCGAGGAAGTGATAGGGCCTATCGGCGAAGACCAGATCATCGAGGCCGTGGTCGCTGCATTCGAGCAGATGCAGCTCGAGCAGAGCACAGAAAAAATGGAGGGCGTCCTGCTGGTCGTTCTCAAAGACGCTGCGCTGGCCGATCCCGAATTCCTTTTCAAGATCGGAACGGTGATGACCAGAGAACTACAGAAGCTGGAGAGCCGGACGTGAATCGGAGCGATCTTGTAGCGACGCTGAAAAAGCGCATGGCAGAGCAGATGCCCGCGCCGGTTGTGCCCGAATCCGCAACGCCGGCTGTCGGCAGCCCGTGCGGCGGCTATCAGGAAGCGGCCGCCGTCCTCGTGTCCTTCGATGTGGATACCCTGAGACCTGTTGAGGGTGCTCCCGAGAAGGATTCCCGCGAGTATCTTCTCTCCATTTCGGAACCTCTTTCCGGACTGTCGAATCGCGAGTGGGCGCTCCAAACCGGGCACAGAGTCGCGGCCTTGCGTCAGCTTCGAAACACACGCCACATCGACGCAGCTCTCGACGCCAATCCCGAACGCAGGCAGTCTCCCGCGCAGATGATCTTCGAGCAGTACATGAAGCTCAACCCTCCGCGCCTGGAGTCGCTCAACCTTGTGCAATTGACGGCGCTCCAGCGCGTTGCGGAGTGGCTCGTCCTTGCCGGCTTTCCCGACATCCCTAATGCCGGCGCCATTCAGAACCGCGCCGACTGGTTCAAATTGCTTCAGCCCTTCGAGCATCTGGCTTCGGACGAGTTCTTTCGCGGCCGACAGAGCGAACTTGTCCGGCTCCGCTCCTATGTTGGAGTCGTCAATCCCGGACTTGCCGAGAGTGTGCGCCGTAAGATCGTGGACTTCGTGACAGCGCGGGTGCCGCTTCTCATCTACGGTCCCGGAGGCGTAGGCAAATCCACGCTGGTGGCGCGCTTCATCCTGGAGCACGCCCGCGCGCGCGAGCAGGATCGCTTTCCTTTCATCTATCTCGATTTCGACCGCCCCGAGATCTCGGGATCGCAGCCAATGACACTGCTGATCGAAGCCGTGCGGCAACTGGGAATCGAATACCCGTACGAGCGCGAGCGGTGCGAGCGCGTCCGCCAATCCTGGCTTGACCTCTATCGTGCGGATGTCCAAACCACCGCCCCACGGTTGGTGTCTTCCGATCAGCTCTGGCTGGCGATTGTCGAATTTGCTTCTCTGATCGAGACCATCGTGCCCCCTGAGACGCGAGTGGTCATGGTGCTGGATACATTCGAGGAGGTCCAATACCGCTCTGACGAGCAGGTGAAAAGCGTTCTGGACATGATCGACCAGCTCCGCCAGATCCTTGCGAACCTGTGCGTCATCGTGGTTGGGCGCGCCACCATTCCCTCCTATTCCACTGAGACCCTGGTCCTTGATGGGTTCGATTCCGAGTCGGCGATTGGATATCTGTCCGCAAGGGGAATCTCGAACCCGGCACTGGCCGCACAGATTGCCAGGCTGGTAGGCGGCAACCCCATGAATCTGCACCTGGCCGCCGACCTGGCAATCCGCGAGGGAATTCAATCGGCGTCGGACCTGGGCATCAACACGCGGGAGTATTTCTTCCTGCGCCTCAACGATGCCCAGATTCAAAGGCAGCTCTACACCCGCGTTCTGGGCCACGTGCACGACGCGCGGGTACGCAAGCTGGCGCAGCCTGGACTGGTGCTGCGGCGGATCACCGCCGACTTGATTTACCAGGTTCTGAATGAGCCTTGCGGCCTGGGTCTCAAGTCAATCGACGAAGCGGAAGCATTGTTCCAGGAATTGAAGCGTGAAAAGGCGCTTATCAACGTCGGGCCCGACGGAGCGCTGGTGCACCGGCCGGAGCTCCGCAAACAGACGCTGCGTCTGCTTTGCCAGGACGCGCCCGAAAAGGCCAACGCAATTAACCAGAAGGCCGTGGAATATTATGCGCAGCGTCCTCCTTTAGCCACGGAGCGTGCGGAAGAAATCTATCATCGGCTGAGACTCGGCGAGGACCCCGCGGCAATCGCGATCCGTTGGATACCGGGAGTCGAGCCCTATCTCCAGGACGCCTTCGACGAATTCACCGGCGCCGCCAAGGCCTTTCTGGCCTCGCCTCTCCATCGCGAAGTGGACGCAGGAACGCGCCAGCTTGCGGCTCTTCAGGATTGGGAGAGCATCGTCAAGCGCAAGGCCACGGACCTGCTTGCCATTGGCTCCTACCAGGATGTTCTGAACATGATGCACGAGCGCGCCGATCGTACAGTGGAAAGCGAACTGTACAGCTTCGAAGCCACAGCGCTGTACCGGATGGGCAGAGTTGCGGAATCCTTTCAGCCGCTGCAACGCGGCATTGAACAGGCCATCCCGGCCGGGGCACGAAGGCAGGTGGTGTTGCTCATTCTGCAGGCGGCCCAAAATGCCATCACCGCTCCGTCCGAGGTTCCCGAATGGCTGCTGCCGCGCTTGAGCGGATTGCCCGAAGCTCCCCTGTCGGCTGAAGACCGCGTCGCCCTTAACACCAGAAAGATCGCGCTTGCCGCTCTCGACTTCCCCGTTCGCGGCGACCCCGCGGTGGACATCGATGCGAATCTGCGTACAGCTTTCGACGAACTCAATGACGCTGATCTCTCTCGCCGGCCGGACATTGGATGGTGGGCTGCCACTGCATTCGGCACCGCCGACGTGGCCCGGCTGCGCCGCGTCGTTGCCAACTCCGGGCTGCCTCAACGGGAGTCTCAGCTTCGGGAATTGGGCGCCCGCTTGACCTCACTCGATGTCGCCATCTCCCGTGATCGCGGCGAGACGCCCGGCGCCGTCGTGCGTGAGTTGCTGATTCCGGTTCAGTCAACCTTGACCGCAAGCTGGTCAGAGTTCCTCGTCTCCGGTCAGGCCCCGCTTGTCCGCGATGGCCTGGTGCAGATTCTGGGCAAGTACGAGTCTTCCGTTTCGCAAGATGTCATGCAGGCTTTTGCCGATCTCATGCGTGCGGGACTGGACATCCTGCCCACTGCTCTGACAAGCAACCCGGGGATAAGGCTGATGCGCCGGCTTTCCTTTGCACCGCGCACCGTGCGAGGCCTGGCGAGGGCGCTGGCGGACGCATTCACGGCCGAGGAGTTCGAAGCGTTTCTGCGCCTTCGCCTCAACCTCAGCCTGGATTCCATTTCCAACTCCGGCGGACCCTTCTCCGAGAGAATCAACGATGTAGTCAAGTGGGCCATCGACCGAGGCGTGCAAGGCGACCTGGTGGAGGCCGCGCGGCAGAGCCGCCCCGACAATCCCGAATTGCTGGGGGTGGCGTCGGAACTGGGCATTTCCACCATCGCGCCTCCCGGGGCGGACCTCTCCAGCGTGGTTGGCGGTGTCAACGCCGGGCCGGTTGAAAGCAGGGAGTGGCAAAGAAACCTGGGACTCATAGAACCTTGCGTCGGCGTGGTTGAATTCCTTGATGGCCGCATCCTGGGAACCGGTTTTCTCATCGGCTCCGATCTGGTCCTGACCGCGGCGCACGTCCTGGGCTCGATACCCCTGAGCGGGCCGCCGCGCATCCGCGCGCGCTTCGATCAGAAGGGCACCGCCACCGGCAGGCCGTCGCCGGGCACTCTGCTTGACATGGCAGAGAACTGGCTGGTTGCCCTCAGTCCTCAGCCCGATCTCGATATCGTGGTTCTGCGATTGAGAACTTCGCCCGGCCTGCAGCCCATCGGCACCGCGCGCGTTGAAGCCTCGGCGGCTCTGCGCGGGTGGGTCCATCTGGATAACGCCATCGACCTGCTGGGCGGCGAAGACGTGTACTGCTTGTACTTCGATTTGCAGTCACCATCCACCCACCTTGCCGCAGGCCAATGCACGGCCGCCGCAGCCCACCAGGTCTGGTATCAATTAAACCTTCCGCCTGGCGCCAGCGGTGCCCCATGCTTCAACCGGCAGTTCCAGTTGAGCGGGATGATCACCGGTGTCTCCGGTCAGGATTGCATCGGGACCGCGGCCAGCGCCATCAACCAATATTTGTTGGACCACGGTCTTGGGGAGATCTCTTTCGCCGCACTCGTCTGATCGACGAGTCCGGCTTTCAGCGAATCACGTGAACGGGGGAAGATCGCCATGCCACTGAGCACAACGGAACGGGCCGTGCGTTTGAAGCACTTGCTGGCGCAGGTGGCGCCCGACAATAAACTGGAAAACATTGTTCCGCCGCCGGTGGGAAAGACTGAAGGTCTACAGGGCCCATTCGAAAGCATGGATCCGGGTGCCGCGATCGATAGAGGCCTGGAGAAACTCCAGAGCAATCGCGAGGATAGCGCGTCGGAACCCGAGGTTCGCGCGCTGGAAGCGATTGTCATGCCTAAATACCGGCCAGTCGTCTTCGTGCGCGGCTCTTCTTATGAAGATGTGGATTCGCCATGGACGGACGTGCTTAATCCCGCCGTCGTGAAGAAGCAAATCTCCGCTTTGTTCCCCGCCATCGGCCGCATCGAACTGCCCGGCTCATTTAGCGCCCCTTATGCCGGAACTGGGTTTGTCGTCGGCAACGGTCTGCTGATGACGAATCGCCATGTCGCCCAGTTGTTCACGACGGGACTGGGCACGCAGGTCAGGTACCGCGCAGGCGGCTCGGCCATCGACTTCAAACGCCAGGTTGATACTCCCGATGATGACCGGTCGGAATACCTGAAGATTGTTAGCGTCCTCATGATTCATCCTTATTGGGATATGGCGCTGCTCAAATTCGAAGCGCCGCCGGAGATTAGGCCTTTGCAATTATCGACGGCCTCGCCCGACACTCTCCTTGGGAGAAATGTCGTGGTGGTCGGCTATCCCGCGCCCGACCCGCGGAATGACATAGCTCTGCAAGACCAGATCTTCCATAACCAGTTCTATGTGAAACGCTTGCAGCCGGGCAAACTGCGCCCGCGCGCTTCGGTCCAGAGCTTCGATTACGAAGTCAGCGCGCTGACGCATGACTGCTCCACGCTTGGCGGGAATTCCGGTTCATGCGTCATCGACGTGACCACCTGCAAAGTTGTGGCTCTTCACTTCGCGGGCGAGTATTTGAAAGCTAACTACTCCGTGCCGATGTGGGAGTTGGCCCGGGACAAGCGATTGGAAGACCTGATTAATTTCGACGGCGTCGTTGAGCATACAAACGATTGGGACGCGGCGTGGCAAGCGGCCGAACGTGGAGAACGGGCGCAGCAACCAGCACCGCCGCCTCGCCCGGCCATTGCACAATCGCCGGTGATTCAAAGCGCCGTGAGTGCTCCGGGGCCGCAGGCCGGCGGCAGTTTTTCAATTTGCGCCCCGACCGCAAATTTCACAATTCCGGTGTATCTCTCCATCTCCATCGGGCAGCCATCGCTCGGAGCTCAGCCCGCAGGCGTGGCCGCGCCTGCGGCTGCAGAAGTGGAGAAAGTGGTCGTAGACCAAGATTACAGCGACCGTCCGGGCTACGATCCGGAGTTTCTCGATACGGTCGTCGTTCCCTTGCCGAAGATTTTGCCGGAGATGGAGAAGATCACGGCCAGGGTTCATGAGGATGCGCGCAGGAACGGCGACCCATACGAACTCGCCTATTACCATTACAGCGTCTATATGAACAGCGCTCGACGCACGGCATGGTTCTCCGCCGCCAATGTGGATGGCAAGCAGCGGCCCGGTATAGGAGCCAGAGAAGGCGACCGCTGGTATGCCGATACGCGCATCGTCGCGTCCGCACAACTGACTCAGGCCGCATTCGAGCATGGTATCGACCGCGGACACCTCACGCGCCGGGATGATACCGCGTGGGGCAGCACGGTGGATGAGGCCGTCCTGGCCAATAACGATACGTTTCACTTCACCAACTGCTCGCTGCAGGTATCCGGATTCAACCGCGGCAAGGACCGCTGGCAGGGCTTGGAACAATTTCTGCTGGAACAGCACGCCAAGAAAGATAAGCGGCGCATGATCGTGATTACTGGACCGGTGTTCGCGGACGATGATCCGCCTTACCAGAACGACAAAATGAAATACACGGTCCAGTTCCCGTTGAAGTTCTGGAAGGTCTGCGTGCTGGTCCGCGAGTACGGCTCCCCCTCGGCTACAGGTTTCTTGCTTGGACAGCCGGACGCGAAAACCCTGCCGGGCGTGGAGGCTTTCGATGTTGGAGCCTCGCAGATGACCATTGCCGATTTGCAAGACTTGACCAAACTCGACTTTGGCGACCTGAAGAACTATGACCATTTTGCCCAGGGCGGTGCGGCCGGCACAATCGAAGGCTTGGTGGAATCGACGATTGCGGGCCAGATGTTTCGTCGCATCCGAGCCGGAACAGATATTGTTGTCTGAATCCACGTAGACGCAGAAATAGGATCGTAAATCGCTTGTGAAATTAACACAGCGGATTGACCTTCGCGGATTTCTAAGTCGTGACTCACACAGGCTAGGCCTCGCTTGAGGGCAGTTTTGCAATTGGGCGAGCCTCTGTAAATACTTGACTTGAAGCACCTAAAGCGCGCTTCTTCGGATCCCGAGGCGATACCCATTGTGCGCATCGTTAATACCCTCAGCTTGCGTTTCGGGGGTTGATGGTCAAGAGGGACAGCAACAGAATCCGCGAAACTGAGCGACCCTGCCTGGAGTTGTTTTCGGCAGTGCCCGACCAGGACGCGAGGGGATCAGGGACCACGGCGGGAATGGGGCCTTGTGCCTCAGGTTGCGGCTGCGGCACCGGAGCGGGTTTCATTGGTTCAACGCGCGGGACGCCGGGTGCCGGGGCAGTGGGCGCAAACGCATCGCAGACAGCCTGGGCCGTGCTGAATCGATCGTCACGCTCCCGTGCGAGCAGGCGCATGACGATGCCATCGAGGGTGGGAGGTGGCGGCCCAGATCGGGGCGATGATCGTTGAGGGGCTGTAGGACGCCCTGCAGGTGCTGGTACATCCAGCCTTCAGGATTGGCGGTGTGCCCTCAGAGCATTTCAGAGAGGATGCCGCCGAGAGCATAGAGGTCGGTTCGCCGTCGAGTTCGGTGGAGGGAATGCCGCGCCATTGCTCGGGGGCGGCGTACTCGGGAGTCAGGAGCAGAGCGTGGGTCCGGCTCAGGTTAGTAATATTCTCGGTCATGGCGGCTATACCGAAGTCGAGAATCTTGGCCTGAAGAGTGCCGTCCGGTTGCATGTGCAGGAGGATGTTTTCAGGCTTGATATCGCGATGCACGGCGCCGCGCTCGTGGGCTGCGGCGAGCCCGGTGGCAATGCCGCGGGCAAGTTGAGGGCACGGTCCGGGGGCAGGGGACCTTTGACCTCACGCAGCACCGCGCGGAGGCTGGGTCCTGCCACGTACTCCATGGCGATGAAGAGGGTGCCGTCCTCCTCCTGGTCGAGGGTCGATGACCTCGGCGATGTTGGGATGGCGCAACGGGTAGGCGGCGCGCGCCTCATTGCGAAAGCGTTTGACAAATTGGGGATTGCGGCCGAACTCGGCGGCGAGGAACTTGAGGTCAATCTGGCCGCCGAGCATGAGGTGCTCGGCCAGGTAGACAACGCCCATGCCGCCCTGGCCGAGCTTGCGGACGATGCGGTATTTGTTGCGGACCGAGTTCGGGCCGGGACGTTCCCAACCACCCTTGGTGGCAATCACCAGATCGGCGGGATAAGGATAGAGCGCTTCGGCGATGAGTTCTTCCGACACCGCCGGTCCACAGGAGTCGGCGGTGTCGATCAGGTTTACGCCCAATTCGATCGCGCTCCGGAGCGTTTCGATCGCGGCCTGCTTATCGGCAGGAGGTCCCCACATTCCGGGTCCGGTGATGCGCATGGCACCATAGCCCCATGCGCTTGACGGTAAGGTCGCCGCCGATTGAGAATGTGCCGGCGGCAGCGGCCGGCAGGGTCATTGTTGGATTCATTTCTGCTCCTTTTCGACTCGAAGTACAACGTGACCAGGCAATGTGGTGAAATGACGTCGGCCGATCATGATAGTTCGTGAGTTTCTAGTTTTCTGACCGGCCGATCCCTCCCTCGATTAATTTCCAGCGCCAGGCGCGGCATCTTCGAATCGAATCGAAAGCTTCTTCAGGTCGACGGCTCGCAATACCGTCGTCTTGTCA
>Ga0207051_1056_pt2 | contig 18948 bp, 20 predicted proteins | sample Alteio_BWMinCont_61_FD_153292 | JGI IMG/M metagenome (GOLD analysis project Ga0207051, IMG submission 153292) | Enriched cells from forest soil in Barre Woods Harvard Forest LTER site, Petersham, Massachusetts, United States -... | ecosystem: Environmental > Terrestrial > Soil > Temperate forest >...
ATGCATCTGGTTGCCGGAGAGATATACGTGCGCCAGGGCGATCCGGCGGACTCGATGTTCGTGATTCTTGAGGGGCAATTTCAGTGGCGCGGCGAATTTGGGGGCGACATCGTTACAGCTTCTGCAAAGCCGGGCGACGTAACTGGCGTGCTGCCTTTTTCCCGAATGAAGCAGTTTAGCGTTACGGGCCGCGCTGTGACCGATGGCCGCGTTCTGAAATTCGCGGCCTCCTTGTTCCCCGAGCTTGTCCAGAAGATGCCGGAATTGACCACGCGCCTGGTAGGAATGATGTCCGACCGCATCCGTGAATTCACCCGCTTCGAGCAGCAGCGCGATCGGTTGGCTTCGCTGGGGAAACTCTCGGCAGGACTCGCGCACGAACTCAATAATCCGGCTTCCGCTGCGAAACGCGCGACCAGCCAGTTGCGCGATATCCTGAAGAAAATCAAAAGCGCGAGCCTGGAGCTCGGCAGACGCGACCTCACGCCCGCCCAGAAAGCGGAAATCGAGCGACTAGAAGCATCCTTTACACAACAGGATGTGATTCCGCCGGATGCGCTCACTATCAGCGACCTGGAAGATCAGATTGATTCGTTGTTGCGCAGTCATGGGCAGAACGACTTGTGGCAACTCGCGGCCGACCTGGCGCGACGCAACATTAAGCCGGAGGTGCTCGAATCGTTGTTCGCGAACCTCGACGGGGACACCGCCAGAGCCGCCCTCGTCAGAATCGCCGCCTCGGCGGAGGTCGCCGGTCTATTAAACGAAATCGAAAGCAGCACCTCGCGGATATCGGATCTGGTCGGCGCAATCAAGGAATACACCCACATGGACCAGGCGCCGGTGCAAAATGTCGACATCGTGAAGAGTCTGGAAACCACGCTTACGATCCTGAATTACAAGCTGAAACAAGGAGTTGCGGTGCAACGCGACTACCTGCGCGTTCCCCTTCTGGTGAATTCATTTGGCAGCGAGCTCAACCAGGTCTGGACGAACATTATCGATAACGCGATAGACGCAATGCACGGAAAGGGCGAGCTTCGCGTTCGAACGTACCGCGACGACGGCTGTGCTGTGGTCGAGATCGGCGATAACGGTCCGGGAATACCCCAAGAGGTAAAGCCCCACATCTTCGAGCCTTTTTTCACGACCAAGGGAGTTGGGGAAGGCACGGGTCTCGGCTTGGACACCGTCCAGCGCATTGTGAAGAAACACCAGGGAAGCATTCAGGTTAGCTCGAAGCCCGGTGACACGCGCTTTCAAGTCTGGCTCCCGTTGGCGGACGCAAAGCCCTAAGCGCTGAGACCCGCGAGGGTCTTAAAAGGCTAACGGCGAAATTGCGACCCTCCTCTCGCTCGACTCTAGCGGCCGCGCACCGGACCGGAGATGTCGGAGTTCTCGTCTCTCGATTCCAGGGCCAGCATGGGAAAACCACACGCGCGCCAGCCCGCTAGTCCTCCGGCCAAAGGTCGGATGCGTGTGACGCCCCGATTTCGGAGTCGGAGGGCCATCTGTGCCGCAGTAGCCTCGTTGGGGCAACTGCAGAACAGGACGATCTCGCGGTCACGCGGAATTACATCCACGGCTTCTTCCAACGCCGTTGTGTCCATGTGCACAGCTCCTGGGATCGTCTGCGGCTCCAACTCGAACTCTAGAGTGTGACGAAGGTCGACGACCACAATATCCTCTCCTGCGCTCATCCTTCGATGGAGTTCTTCCGGGCTGATCCTGCCGATGCGCAACTTGCGGAGGAATCGCCAGCGATTGAAGTATTTCCACCCTACGTATAGCAGCAATCCGGCTAAAAGAACGGCAAAGAGTCCGTGGCCCAGGAAAGCCACGTGTGACGCGACGTCCTCGAGGTCACCGCTAAAAACGTATCCCGTTCCGGTGTAAGCGCCAACCCACAGCATCACACCCAAACCGTCGAACAGCACGAACCGCTGTAAGGGCATACGGGTGATTCCCGCGAGCGGAGACGCCACTGCGCTCATGCCCGGAACGAACTTTGCCACGACGAGCTCCCAGGGGCCATTGCGCTCGAAGCGAACCTGGGTGCGGCGGACACAAGAGTCGGGCTCGAGCGTAATTCGGCACAGCCGCCGGAGAACTTTCATTCCTTTGAGGCGGCCCAACTGATACCAGAACGAGTCGCAAATCACGACCGTCACGATCGGCAAAGCAATCGCCAACTCCAGATTCATCCGATGCCTTCCCGCAAGCGCACCCGCTGCTAGTAGAAGCGGCGCGGAGGGAATTGGAAGACCCAGTTGCTCCGCCAATACCCAGGCAAAGAGAAGAAAATAGCCGTAATGCACCAGGAATTCGACTGTTGCACTCATCTTTTTCGTTCGTGCTCTGTCGTCAGGCATCCCGTGAGCGACCCACATGCGGTTGACGTAGAGGATTCCCAGAATGGCGTTGCTGATCCGAGAGCGCGCTTCGCACGTGTTGGCAGATCGTCCACACCGGTCACACTTCAGCGAGGATCAGCGACATGTCATCGGCGGCGGGACCATCACGCCAAGAGGCGACGCAGTCAAGGATTCGCTGCTTCATCTCCGAAAGCGGCAAGCGGGACGCTTCCCGCGCAAGTTCGGCGAGACCTTTGACGCCGAGCATCTCACGCCGGGAATTGAAATTGTCCGTGAAGCCATCTGTGTACAACATGACCCGGTCGCCGGCTTCGAGGGAAATATGAAGGGCCGACTCCTGGTGCACAGCATCGTCAAAACATCCCAGGATCGTGCTCGCGGACTCTAGAAAACGCGGTGATTCACCACGCCGAAGGATCATGGCAGGGGGATGGCCGGCGGAGGCGAATTCGAGTGAACGCCCGTCGCGACTCAGTCGTGCGGCGGCCAGAGTGAAATACATGACAGAACCTCCCAGGTGCTGAAGGGCGAATCGGTTGAGATGTTGGAACATCGGGGTGAGTTCCGCTCCGGCCTCAATCAACGAAATGGTCTCGGTGTAGATTCTGTTAGCGACGAGGGCTGAGCCAATACCGTGGCCCGAGACATCGCCAAGCAGCAGCGTGAGGTAGTCGTCCCCCGGTGTGACTAAGCCGTAGTCTCCCCCGATTGTGCGAGCGGCCTGATAGTAGGTCTCCACGGAAGCGGCGGCCCACGTGAGGCTCCTGGGAGCAAGACTCTCCTGGATGCGCGCCGCCAGGAGGAGATCTTCTTCCATGGCGCGCTCGCGTGCTTCGAGCAGCAAATTCGCCCGGCGCAGATCCGTCTCGGAACTCTTCTGCTCGGTAATATCCGTGAAGGTTACAATCGCAAAGATGCGCCCGTCGGGATTTTCGAATTGCCGCGCGGAGATCACGACCGGCAAGCGGTCCCCGGCGACTTGGGGCAAATAGAATTCAAATCGATCCTGACCTTGGATTCGCCCCAGCGCGATCCGGCTGAGCAACCACGGAACGTCCTCAGGCGGGAACAAATCCTTAACCGATTGGCCCACAAGTTCATCGTCGCTCCGGCCGACCATTTCCCGGAACACAGCATTGGTATAGACCACCCTCGGGCCGTCATCTGTAATGATGACGCCCTGGTTTAGCGTCTCCAGAATATCCCGGACCTGCACGATCCACTCGGGTTGCAGTTCACTCAAAGAGGCCCTCTTTGCGGGACGCTGCGAAGATAGGACGCTCCAGTCCCCTGATCGATTGAAGTGCCTCACTACTTCTTGGCGCGGGCTGTAAAATACTCGTTCAAGCTAGCTTCGGCTTCGCTTACGCAACGCTGCGCATTTTGGTCGAGCGCCGCGACTACCGAGGAAACGTCTTTGCCCTTCACAGGTTCATCGCGAGAGTAATTGTGGGTCCACACGATGGCGCCCGTTTTCAGCTCGCGAAGTTCCAATTCCATATTGATCCGGGCCGCCAGCGCGCTGCCGGACAGTTCCTTGAAGTCGTACAGGTTTCCTTGCAGCAGGAAGTCTCCGTGAGAGCTGCTGGACAGCAGATAAACCGTGTTGTATCGGTGTGATGCTCGCAGGGAACGCCACAAAAGCTCCTGCAGCATTTCAGTTGGAGGTTCGGCCCAGCGGTGCACCTGGTAAGTGCCCATCTCTTCGCTGTCGGTCGCGTACACAAGACGGTCTTCGCGATATAGATGTGAAGCTTTGAGCGGGCCCACGAGCAAAGTGACCGGGAGCGGATCACCCACGGGGGCAGGGCTGGCTTCACCTGGAGCCGTGAGCTGGTAGTATTTGCTCTGGGGTATTGCGCCGCAACCGCACAACCCAACCACCGCCATTGCCAGCGCAAGCACTGCGGCTTTCGTCACCATCGCGGACCTCCTTCGCACTCTTCCGGCGGTCAATCCACACTCATCGGGCGTCGCCCGGCTTGTGCTCTGGCGGAGGGCTTGAACGTATCAAAAGATAAGGCCTCGCCTTGATCGTGTCTGTAATCTCCTTAAGGTTCTCAGTGACATCGCGAAGGTTATCGATTGCTTCGTCAATATTTTCGGAATTCACATCGACCGTCTGATCGAGCCGTCCCGTTAGCGTCACGGCTGTAGCCAGCGCCTGACGCAATTCCAACAAGGCTTGATGAATGTCCGGCCGGTCCTCGCCGATGAGCGCATCGACGTGATCGAGGGCTTGATTGGCCGTGGCCGCCGTTTTCCGGAGATCGTCGAGAACAGGTTGCAACTGCCCGCTCACATCATTCAAGTGTCCGAGCGTGGACTTTAGTTGGGGACGATTCTCTTGAATTAACCCGCGCGAATCAGCCAGCACTGCGGAAAGGTTCGAGCGATTCTCGGCGCTCAGGAGGTCATTGACGCGCTCCACGGTGACCTTCAGTTCGACCACGCGATCGTTGAGCGTAGTCAGCAATTGTTGCGCTTGCGGCGTGATGTCTTGTATCCGCGCCATCAGGGTGTTGAGATCAACGTAAGCGTCAGACGGCAACTGCGTTCCCGTCGGCGCATCCGGGGACCGTGGCATGCCCGGCACCACCTCGACGTGGTTATCCCCGAGCGGCGTCATGGACATGATCTTCACGCGGCTGTCCATCTTAACTGGCACATCCGCGTCGACACTGAACGTCATCTCAATCCGCGACGGGTCTTGCGGATCTATCCGCATCGTTTCCACGTGGCCAACCTTCGGCCCGCCTGAATAGCGGACTTCGGTTCCCGCTTCGACGCCGCCAGCGAAGGTGAAGTAGGCGCGATACGTCTTCACTTGGCGGCCGGAAATTCCGCCCACGGCGAATGCAGTACCCACGAGCAACGCCGCGGCAACCAACACAAACAGCCCCACCATCACTTGCTCGCGTTTCGCTTGCGTCATACGTCCCGCCTTCCCCTCGACGTGCGACCGCTTGCGCTGTGGTCGCCAGTCAGCATCTGGAGATAATCCATCTCTTGCGACACCTCTGGTTCGGCTACGCGGTCAAGAAATTGGCGAACGCGTGGCTGCGTGCTGGAGCGCATCTCTTCAGGTGTACCGAACGCCAGAATGTTTCCTTTGTCGATCAGCATCATCTGGTCGGCAATTAGAAACGCACTGGCCAGCTCGTGCGTGACGACGATCATGGTCATGTGAAACGCCTTCTTGAGCTGCAAAATCAAATGATCGATGCCGGCGGCGATGATCGGGTCCAAGCCTGCCGACGGCTCATCGAAGAACAATATCTCCGAATCCATCGCCAGGGCCCGCGCTACCGCCGCGCGCTTCTGCATGCCGCCGCTGAGTTCCGAGGGCATGTAGTCTTCAAACCCCGCCAAACCGACTTGATCGAGCTTCAACCGAACGATGATTTCGATCGTCGACGCTTCAAGCTTGGTATGTTCGCGCAGCGGAAGCGCCACGTTTTCTCCGACGGTCATCGACCCAAACAGCGCGCCTCCTTGAAACGACATGCCAATCTTCTTGCGAATCTCGTCCAGTTGCGCGCGAGAAATCTTCGCGATGTCCTGACCCTTCATCCAAATCTGCCCCGCGCTGGGCCTCTCCAGACCAACTAAGGCGCGCAACAGCGTGCTTTTGCCAGATCCGGAGCCGCCCAGAATCACCAACGTCTCAGAACGCGCCACATCGAAACTGATGCCGTGCAGAATCTCGTGCTCTCCATACTGAACGCGCAGGTCCTTCACCGAAATCACAGTCTCTGCTCGCGGGGAATCCCTTCTGTCATCCGCCATTTTGCATCTCACCCGGCCCGCTTACCGTCCGGAAACGAAAAAGAAAATAGCCGTGAAGATGAGATCGACGACGATCACCGAGAAAATGGAGATTACCACTGATTGCGTCGTCGATCGCCCTATCGCTTCGGGTCCTCCTGTCGTGGAAAGGCCCTCGTAACAACCCACTGCCGCGATCGTGATGCCGAACATTACGCTCTTGATCAGACCGATCGCGACGTCGCGAAAATATAGCGCCTCGAGCGAACTGCGCATATACCGCACCCAGGTGAAATCGGCCTGCGCCACGCCGAATAGCGACCCTCCCAAAATCCCCATCGCGTTCGCCCACGTGGTCAAACACGGCATCATGAGAATCATAGCCAGAAATTTCGGTGTCACCAGGAAATCCACCGGTTCGACGGCCATCGTCTCCAGGGCGTCGATTTCCTCCGTGATTCGCATGGTGCCAATCTCCGCAGCGAACGCGGAACCGGATCGCCCGATCACGAGGATGGCAGTGATCAGCGGGCCAAGTTCGCGGGTCACGGAGATGGCTACCGTGCTCGCCACATAGTTCATGGCGCCCAGTTTGCGAAGTTCGTATCCGCTTTGCAGCGCCAAAATTAATCCGATGAAAAATGTAATCAGCGAAAGAATGGGCAGCGCTCGCACACCGATTTCGGTCGCCTGTGAGACGGCAGCCTGCCAGCGCAAAGGCTTCCCGCGAAAAGGACCAACAAATGTATAGTACGCGGCCCTGCCCGCCAAAGACGCCAAAGAGCCCAGATACGCCAGGCAATCCGTAACCGTCTCGCCAACTTGGGCGACGAAATTCATCATGATCGGCGCGGCCCCGCAGTACGTTCGTCACACAACGCTCAGGCTTCCAGGGCCTTTTCCTCGGTGTCATAGATTTCAAAAATCGTCAGAAGTTTCGATAGCTGCAGCACTTCGTGAGCTATGGGGCTGAGGCCGAACAAGATCATGCGCGAACGCACCTCGCGAGAGGCTTTGAGACCTTCCACAAGAGACGCTACACCAGAGCTATCGATATAAGTCACTTCGAGTAGATTGAGAATCACCTTCGGCGTGTGTTTCTCGCGAAACTCGATCAATATAACCCGGCGAACCTCGCTCGAATGCGCCAAGTCGATGTCGCCAGAAATATCCAGTATAGTCGTCTTGTCCAAGTGCCGGGCCGAGATTTGCACCGTTCATTTTCCTTTCGCGATCCGGGGTTCCGGTTTCGCGGCGGGCAGATACTTCACCAAACGCAGCCGGTTCCTTCCGCCTTGCCTCTGGTATTCTATAACGTCAGCGCCACCTTGAATGAAATGCAGCCCCAGCCCGCCGGGCCGAACGTCCTCCAAAGAACGTCCGCATAGTTTCTTGCGATCCGCGGCGGCGCCGCGGTCGGTCAGCACGATCTCAAGACCCGTTCGCTCTTTGCCGCTCGTTCGCGCTTGTGTGCGGCGGCACAACAGATGAATCGGTTGTCCCGGCCGGCCGTCATAAGCGTGGCAGATAATATTGGCAAGTGCTTCATCGACGGCGCGCGTCAAGGCCCTGCATTCCCCAGCCGGAAAACCCAATTCCTCGGTCAAACGCATCATCGCGCTGCGCACGACGCTCAAAAGTTCTGGATTGCTAGGCAACTCAAGTCCCAGGAGCCAGCCATGTCGTGGCAACTAGAGGCCTCCCTTCAAGGCGCGCATCGCAAACCGCGCGGCTGAGAGCCAAAGCATCCTCGACCGAGGCCAATTCACGGTGCCTGCACCGGATATCCGCAACCCAGCCTCGGCAAACTGACTTGACGGAATCGAGGATTCGGCTCCTTCACTTTACGTTCCCGGCTGCGGGAGAAAAATTCTCACGTGCGACACCAGCTGCCTTCTTGGCGAAGTCGTAGGTAGCTCTAAGATTTCCGCCCAAGAATCGCACGTTGCCTTTTACGTCGCGCGCCAGCAACAGCTGGCCGTCGTTATTATCGGTAAACTCACAGCGAACTGTTATGGATGTCGCTCCGGCGACGGTGGTCACGTCACGCGCCATTTCACTGCCTTTTTTGAAGCCTCGCACCGTGCTACGGAGAACAATACGATCGGGGACGTCGGCGGAGCTTCGGTCACCTTCGCGATAGACGCGGTGAAATCCGCCGTTCTTTTGCAGCTGTTGAATCAAGTTCTCATAAAGTGAAACCTGGAATTCTGCAGGTAATTTGACCTCGTCTGATTGGATCATCATGACGGTGATCGCGGATGCGTTTATCTTTGCCGGCCACCTGTCCTGCGCTTGCAAGACCGGCTCTTTCACGTCCGGGGGGGCAGGACTATCCGGTGTTAGGTTCCCTTGTGTCGGGATGCTTGTACGCGCCCCTAGTCCGATCAGTTCGTTCTTTATGACATCGGCGGTGCCGACCGGGGTGGTAAAGATGACGCCGTGAAGCGCTCCATCGGCGTCGCGGTATTGAATCGTCAGAGTATCCAGCTTGGAACGAAACAAGCTCAAGAAACGACCAGACCCATAAGGAGCAAACAAGCTCAGGGTACCGACCGTTCCTCGAATTACACGTTGGCTGTCATTTCCGGTGACAACATCTTGTATGGAATTGGGGGCCACATCAGTGCTGCTGCTGGAATGAGTAAAGCGTAGGGCCCCATCCTCAAGCGTCAGACTCCCTTTTGTATTGTTTTTTACACCTATCAGACCCGTCACTTGTACAGCCTTCGTCGGCGTCTGGGACTGCTGAGCATCGCTGACCGAAACCAGTTGACCAGCGACGAGAAGAGGAATGGAGAATAGGCGTACCTTCAGCTTCGATACCACGCAGCCTCCTTATGAGCGTCAGCAGATTTGATGGGTTGGGCGGGTTTGGGCGTGTTGCTTGAGTTCACCCGTGTCCTCGCGTCATGCGCGTTGTCGGAAACAATACAATGAGCAAATGAGCCGCGAAAGTGGGTCCAATTCTTTTTGCGGTCTGTTGCGGCGGTTCGATCGATCCCTTGGCCGCCGCCGGTGACCAACGCCACTCGCCCTTCGTGAGTTCTTATTGACGTCTTCATCTACCCGTCCTCCCCAAGCGCTCCATTAGAAATGCTCCGCTTGCCTTGATCGCCTGCGTAGCAGCGTTGAATCTGCCGATATCTGTGACGAACCCGTGCGGCATTCCCATCCATACGTCGAGCTTTGCGTCGACGCCGGCCGTGACGGCGCGCTCTACATAGCGGCGCGAGTCGTCAAGCAGCACTTCATCCTCTCCAACGTGAACGCGGATTGGAGGCAGACCGGTCAGATCGGCGTAGAGAGGCGAGGCCAGCGGATTCTTCGGATCGGTCTCGCCCAGATAGGATCGGACGAGCCCGGCGGCCTGTGACCGAGTGAAAAACGGATCCGCTTCGGCTCGCGTGTCAAAGCTCTCGCCTGTAAGCGCGAGGTCGGTTATCGGAGAGAATACGACCGCGCCCACGGGGGCGATGCCAGACTTGGAGGCTTGTGCAGAGGCGATTGACAGAAGCACCAGGGCCAGATTGCCTCCGGCCGAGTCGCCCGTGAGGGCAAATCTGGGGATTCCCGTGTCACCCAGGCCGCGATAGCACGCTTCGAGGTCCCTAACGGCAGCAGGAAATGGGTGCTCGGGAGCGAGACGATAATCAGGGATGAAAGCATCGGCACCGGCGTTCAAAGCGATCTGGCCGACGAAGTTTCGGTACGCCTGGGCCGTTCCCCAGTTGAACCAGCCGCCGTGCACGTGAATAATCGCGGCCCCGCTTCGGGCCTTTGCCGGCTTCGCCCACCAGCCAGATATCCCTCCGACAATCGCGGTTTCGAAGGTCACGCCCTCCGGGAACGCGATTTGCTCCATGATGCCGTTGAATGGACTGCGGCCAGCAGTCCCTTCGATCTTGCCTTTCATGGGCGCGACAGCCAACCGCAAAGCGGCCACCCCGACCGAATCTTCCTGGCTGAGCGGATGTATAACTGACCAGGGGGCTTCCACGGCCGTGTTTTTGAGGAAGTTAGATTGCATTGTTCTCTCCTCTTAAATCCCATTAGGCGAAGGACGGAATCGGCGCGGAAAAAGGCGTGACGCATTGCCTCCGAGAATGGCGCGCCTTTCCGAATCATTCAACTCAGAGCCTTGCAAGATCCGCCGTTTGGAGTATACGGCCAGGTCCCGGCGCAGGTACGGAAAATCAGTTCCGTACAGAACTTGATTGATGCCCGCTACGTTTCGCAGCATCTGGAATACAGGATCGCTTGCAGCAAGGGCTGTGTCCCCATAAATCCGGCGAAACATGTCAGCAGCGGTACCTCGCTGTTCTCCGCCCGCGATGGACCTCATCTCATCGATGATCGCGAAACGCGCGGCAGAACCAAAATGGCTTTAACCATGGTCTTGCGCTGCCCCAGCAGAGTGTGAACGATGCTCCGAACGTCAACGCATCTCAGCGAAGCTCTTGCGTAGTTCGGCGACGAAGAGCCCGGGTTGCTCAAGCGCGGCGAAGTGACCGCCTTTTGGAACCTCGTTCCAGTAGAAGAGCTTCGAATAGGTCCGATCGCCCCACACCTTCGGCGGTACGAAAAGGTCGCCTGTGAAGACGCTCACCGCGACGGGCATTTCGAGCGGCATGCGGACGAAATCCTTCGCGAAGCTCTCGTAGTACAGCCGCGCGGAAGATGCCGCGGTGTCGGTCAGCCAATAGAGACTGATGTCATCCAGCATGCGATCGACGGAGATCGCCTCCGCCGGATCACCCTTGTTGTCGCTCCATGCCTGAAACTTTTCGTAGATCCACATCGCCTGCCCGACCGGCGAGTCGGCAAGACCGTACCCAAGGGTTTGCGGACGCGTCCCCTGGATCGACGCATAACCAGAACCGTCGCTCCCATACCTGACGAGCTGGGCCAGAGCCGCCTGTTCTTCGGCCGTGTACCCGCCCGATGGTGGTGGCGGCGGAGGAAAGAGGATCGGAAGGTTGAGATGAATGGCGGCTAGACCTGACGGATGTTGCTTCGCCATCCAGCTTGTCACGCCCGCGCCCCAATCGCCGCCTTGTGCCACGTAGTGGCTGTAACCGAGGCGCGCCATCAGGGCGGCCCATGCGTTCGCGATGCGCGGAAGGCACCAGCCCGGTTCGGTCGGCTTGTCCGAAAAGCCAAACCCGGGCAGGGACGGAATTATGACGTGAAAAGCTTCCTCGGCTTTACCGCCATGTGCTGTCGGGTCCGCCAGAGGTTCGATGACCTGCAGAAACTCGATGATCGATCCCGGCCATCCATGCGTAACTATGATCGGCAGGGCATTCTCGTGCTTCGATCGAACGTGAATGAAGTAGATCCCGAGACCGTCAATCTGCGTGCGAAACTGCGGCAGCGCATTCAGCGAGCTCTCAACACGACGCCAATCATAGCGGGTGCGCCAGTATTCAACGAGCGCCTGTGCTTTGGCCAGCGGTACACCCTGGGACCAGTCCCCTACCGGTTCCTTGTCAGGCCAGCGAGCATTGGCAAGTCTCTTTTTCAGATCGTCCAGTGCCGCCTGCGGTACGTGGACATTGAAAGGTTTCACGTCCGTCGTAGCTGTCGGTAGCACGAACTGCGCAGCCTTCATGGCGCTACCCTCCAAACTTAACGATCCAAGCCCCGCTGGGACTATGCCAGCCACACCGGTTGCGGCAGCCGCACCTATGAAGCTGCGCCGCGAGATGGTGGGTGCCCCTACTCCCGTTCTGTTCTGAAGGTCGTTGTTCATGGATTCCTCCTGCCATCGCGAACCCGGTTCAAACGCGAATCGTGGCGAAACAGGCGCGCAACTCGCGAACGAAGGCTGCCGGCTGCTCGAATGCCGCGAAGTGACCACCCTTGGGCAATTCATTCCAGTAGATGAGCTTGGAATAATCCTTTTCTGCCCAACTGCGCGGTGCGCGGAAAATCTCCCGTGGAAAGACGCTTACACCCACCGGAAGATCGATCTTGCCGCCGACATAGGAGGACGGACTGTTCTCCCAATAAATTCGGGCTGAGGACGCCGCGGAATTTGTCAGCCAGTACAGTGATATGTCGTCGAGCATCTGGTCCTTCGTAAGTGCGCTTTCAACGTCGCCGTCGTGGTCGGTCCAGGCGTTAAACTTCTCGTATATCCACGCCGCTTGTCCGACTGGAGAGTCTGCGAGTGCGGTCCCAATCGTTTGTGGCCGCGTCGCCTGTTCCAGGAAGTAACCGGCCCCTTGAGTCCGAAAGATTTTCTCGGCATCGACGGCGCGCTGCTCGTCCTGAGAAAGCCCCTCCGTCGGTATCTTCTCCGGAAAGACGAACGCCCAGTTAAGATGAATAGCCGCGAGCCCTGGCGGCCGAATATGTCCGAGGGCAGTCGTAACGCCAGCCCCCCAGTCACCTCCCTGGGCGACCCAACGCTCGTAACCGAGGCGCTTCATGAGGACGGCCCATGCGTTGGCGATGTGCGCGACGTTCCACCCTTTCTCGGCGGGTTTGTCCGAAAAGCCAAATCCAGGGAGAGCCGGAACTACGACATGGAATGCGTCATTCTCAGTGCCTCCGTGCGCGGTCGGATCGGTTAGCGGGCGGATCACTTCGAGAAATTCGAATACGGACCCCGGCCACCCATGGGTCAAGACGATAGGGAGCGCACGTTCGTGCTTAGAGCGCGCGTGGATGAAGTAGACCCCGACGCCGTCAAGGGCGGTGCGAAACTGCGGGAGCGCGTTAAGCGCCCGTTCCGCGCGCCGCCAATCATAGTCCCGAGCCCAGTAGTCCGTGAGCGCGCGGATCCTTGCCAGCGGTACACCCTGGGACCAATCCGTTACCGGTTCCTTGTCCGGCCAGCGAGCATTGGCAAGTCTCTTTTTGAGATCGTCCAGCGCTGCGTGCGGTACATGGACCTCGAAGGGTGTAACGTCCGTTGTCGCTGCAGGGAACACGATCTCCGCAACCTTTTCGGCCATATGCATATTTATGATTCCTCCGGTTCAGCGAACTTCAAGTACATTGGCCACGAGCAAGTCACAGTCTTGGGGCGAAGTGCCGCTATCTCTTGATGGCAGCGCTCAAGTTTTTGAATATCCCGAGTTGCTTTAGAAGGATCGACACCGCAACGTAGCAGTGAAAGGACAATATCTTCCCGTTTTTGAGATGGAAGACGTCACAGCAGGGGGCGTGCATCTCCTTGTTGGTCGGCGGAATGACGCCCTCAGGAATCTCCAGGTTTCCCTCGTGAGTACCGTTCAAAGACAGCTCCACAACGACGACATCATCCTTGAAGTACATGTCGTCAAACTGACGGTGCATGTCCGGGAAAGCAGCGGCGTAGTTATCCACGGTATAGCCGATATCTTTTCCGTAGTACTTCTTTCCTGCGCCCACGTCGTAGAAATAGCCACCTTCTCCGAACATGGAAACGAATTTGGGAGTGTCTTTAGCTGCGGCCTCCGCAGATGCGTAGAGCTCACGAATGACTGTGGCATTTCTTTGCTCTTCGGCCGTCTTCGGTTGATTCATCGGGTTCTCCTTGTAAAGGGATTCTCTGGCATGGCACGCCTACTGAACTAAAGTTGGTTATCGCTTTGCCTTCGCATAGGGATAGATCACGTTGGCGGAAGCAGTCTCAGGCGGATAGACCACCGCTTCAGTGTTGGCCGTCTTGAATTCGGAGATGTTGTTGCTTTCAATGTCCCTGAACTGGACTGTTAGAACACGCGGCTGTGCCCAGCCGCCGCCTTCTCCGAATGCAACTTTCCCAACTACGGTGTCGAACGCAGCTTTTCGCGTATAGTCTGAAAGCGCAGCGTCATCGAGGCTGCCAGCCGCCCTGACGGCCTGCTCCAGCACCTGCAACTGGGCGTATGCCATCGGAGCCACGTAGTAGCCGAGAGGATCTGCGCCGGCTTTTTCCGCGCGGGACTGGTACGTCGCAATCAACGACTGGATTTGCGGGTTGATAAGGCTCGGCACCGGGAGCCAATACTCGTAGTTCACAAGCCCGTTCAGAAGTGGACCGAGTGCAGTTTTCACGACTCCATTCTGCGGGCCAATCATCGCCCCGCCCACGAACTTGGGTGAGAGTCCGACGGCATTGATCGACTTGATCAGTCCAATGGAATCGTTGATATAGGAGCAGAGGAACAGAACATCAGGATTGATCCTCTTCACCTCTTCTACATACGGCGTGAAGTCCGTCGTGGACAGTGGATACTTGCTTTCGGAGATCAGCCGCATACCTTGTTGCGTCAGGTTCTCCTTAGCTCCTTGGGCGGGTGCTTGTGAGAAAGGAGCGTCAGCGACCAGGATGGCCACTGTCTCGGGCTTGGGTTGCTGTTGTCCTGCGATCTGAAAGAAGCCTTCAGTCAAGGCCAGGTTTGGGTGCGGGCCCGTCGGAATCATCACGAAGTATTGCGGATAGTGAAACTTCGCGTTGACAGCGAGAGCCATGAGGCCGAGGAAGAATCTCTTGCGTTCCATAATCAATGGCATCGCTGGCGCGACGGAATTGTCTCCGTAGCCGCCGACAACGAGATCGACCTTCTCAACATCAAGAAGACGGCGGTAGAGGTCAGCTACAAGATTCGGGTTCGTCTGATCGTCGAGGCAAACGAGCTCCACGGGCCGGCCGAGGAGCGTCCCGTTTTTGTTGACGTTCTCCTGCCAGATCTGGTGAGCCAGTCGGGCTGTTTTGCCGTTCGAAGCGAGAACACCGGAAAGCGATAAGCAGTAGCCAATTTTGAGGGGTGATGTATTCATGCGACTTGTCTCTCCTTGTGTAGACGGCGGTGCGACGCGCGTCCTGATTAGCCGGAAGCTTTGACAACATCGAGCGTCTGACCGGTCATTTTGCCTCCGACCGCTTTCACGTAGGTTTGCGCCACTTCCACGGCTGGGACGCCAGGAGCGGGGTCCATCTTCAACGCAAGAAGCGTCTCGCGAACCCAACCTGGAGCGACCGCGTTGATGCGCAAGCCGCGCGGAAGCTCCAGCGCCGCAGCGCGGGCGAAGGCTTCAACTCCGGCGTTGACTACGCTGACAGCCACTGCGCCGGGAACGGGCCAACGGCTCAGGAGCCCCGATGTGAGCGTGAACGAGCCGCCGTCCTTAAGTGATTCAATGCCGAGGCGCACCACGTTAATCTGACCCATCAGTTTGTTCTTGAGGCTAAGTTCGAAGTCGGCGTCGGAGAGAGCGGACAAGGGACGAAAGACAGCCTGACCCGCGACGCTCACGACGGCGTCCACCTGGCCGACTTTTGCATAAAGACTCCGAATGGATTCGGGATCCGCGAAGTCCACTTGGAGAGCCGACCCTTTGAGGCTGGCCCTAAGAACCTCATGATTCACTTCAAGTGCTCGAGCCACAGGGGTGCCGAGTAGGCCCGTGGCGCCGATTACCACAATCCGCATCGTTGTCTCCTTTGTGCCGCAGGGTCGCTGCAGAATCTCGCTGCGTCGGTTCCGTCTGCGCTGCGAGTGGCCTGGTCTTGCCTCCAGCTTGGCCGGTCAGTTGCGGTCTGCCTTCGATTCGTTCCCACCCCGCAGAACTCGCAACTAACCCAGCCAAAGATGCGCATGGCGAAAATAAGCTCTACGCGCTCTTGACTTCGTCGGCCTGCAACAGTTGCGACTCCCACGCGATCGAAGCAGCGGAAGCGCCGGCATGGTCCAGCAGGATCTGGGTCACCTGTCCGAGCTTATCGGTGCGGGCCCAATCGCGCTGCAGTTCGCCGGCCATGCCCAGCCACGTGATCGGTTGCGCCCCGGCAGCGACGAGCCGGCGGATTGCCATGTCATGTGCTTCCGGAGATACGCCGCCCGATGCGTCAGTGACGACGTACACGTCGTATCCTTCACCCATCGCCTGGATCGCAGGCATCGCAAGACACATCTCCGACCATAGGGCGGCGATCACGAGCTTTTTCCGCCCGGTCTTCTTCACCGCTTCGACGACGCGGCGATCCTCCCAAGCATTGATGAAGGTGCGGTCGATCGGCTTCTGCTCGGGAAAGACCGCCTGAACCTGGCTAAAAATCTTGCCGCCGCTTTCCCCCCTTACGCTTGTGAGAATCGTTGGGATGCTATATGCCTTCCCGATCTTGGCGAGAGCTGTGACATTATTGATGACCATGGTCGGTTCGTGGCTGTTCACGTTCGCGAGTTGGAATGGCTGGTGATCGATCAGGACAAGGGCGCAATTCTCGGGCGTCAGAAGCGCCTCGAGGCCAGTTTTTGTGAACGTTTGCATCATGTGTTCCTTTCTATGAAGCGAGCGTTAATTGCATTTCACGGGAATGAGTCCCCGCAAATGATATTCAGTGGCCTGAAAAGCCTTTGTCATACCCACGTCGCTTGGGGCGATCTTTTACTTGATCGATCCACCTTCGAACATGGAGAGGGCAATTTTCCAGCTTGATACCGTCGGCCTCGCAGCGGCGGAGAAATTCGACGGCGTCCTGGTTGACCAGCGTCACATCCCTCAAATCCAAAATCAGGTGTCGCCCGGATGTCTCGGCGGCGAGCAGTTGTTGAAGCTGATTGATATCCTCCGTTGTTTCGATCCGGCCACTGAGTGTGAACAGAACTCGGCCATTCCCTGTTCTCCGAGTTCTTAGCATGCAAACTCCCTCTGCTTGAAAACAGGAGGTGCGGCGAATCGAATGTCATTCCTCGCGGGGCAGGCGCAGGTGACGGCCCTCCGTCGTTCCTGGCTCGAACCGAGTTGGCTCTCGGTGGCTTGTTTTCGCATCTCGTTTTCAATTGACTCTTTCTCCAAAAGGAAGATCACCCCTTAACTGCGTCCACGAACGTGTACAGGGCGGTGATCCGACGATCGTCAGACGCGACCAACACATCCACACCAGTCATCTTCCGCGGCTCGCTGGGTGGACCGAAGCCCCACCGGAGGCGTCCGACACCACTGTATGCGTCGCCATCCGCCAACTCTGAGAATGCACAATCGGGAAACCGACGCTGCAGTTGCTCTACGGCGTCGTTGATAGCTGTATGTCCAACGTGACGGCCTTCTGGGTCGATGAAAACGCCTTTGCTATCCCAAATCTTGGCGATCAGCGAACCGCGCTTCTCGGCGTCGTGTTCACTGAAAACTCCGAGCAGGTTTTTCTTCATCAGGTCTTTAACTACGCTCGCATCGGGTGGCATCGTCTGTGATTCCCCGCTCGTAAATTTCTATCCATGACCCAGATACACCGGTTGCTTTGCTGCGAGAACATATAGACCGGATTGGAGAAAGGCAGTTTGATGACCAACGGTAAGTTACTGACAACAAAAGGCTAGCCGTACACAAAAATGTCCGGCGTTTCAACAATGACGGAATTCCGGGCAGAACAGATATCGGTAGCTCGTCTGACGGCGGGATGACCTTTGTGCGCTCTGGCAGGTCGGTGACTTATTGCCTGGATCGGCAGGGAGTTCAGTTCTGTGGCTTCGCCTTGAAACGCTTCTTGTCGATGTTGAGCGACTGAATCTTCGATTCCAGCGTGGACCGCGCAACCCCTAGCTTGGCTGCCGCGCCTGAGGCTCCGAATACTCGACCTTGGCTTTCCCGCAGAGCTTCTTCGATCACCTCTTTTTCTTTCGCTGCCAGCTTCTGCGAAAGGTAGAGCGTGCCGCCTGATCTCTCATCATGAGACTGTTTTGATAGCCAGCTTTCATCTACCGTAAAGACCTCTGTTTCGCACACGATTACCGACCGTTCGATGATGTTCTGCAGTTCGCGTATGTTTCCGGGCCAAGGGTACGACTCGAGCAGTTGCAGGGTCTTTTTGTCGACACTCCTGATGTTCTTTCCCGCTTTGCGCGCGTAGCGATCGATGAAGTATTCAACGAGCAGCGAAATATCCGCCCTTCGTGCCCGCAAAGGCGGCACCTCGAGCGGAAATACGTTCAGCCGGTAATAAAGGTCCTCTCGGAAATTCCCAGTGGCCACGGCTGCCTTCAGATCACGATTCGTCGCTGCGATGACGCGAACATCGACGTGGATAGGTTGCCTTCCGCCGACCCTCTCAAATTCCCGCTCCTGTAGCACCCTGAGCAGCGCGACCTGAGTGTCTGGCAATAGTTCGCCTACCTCGTCCAGGAAGATCGTCCCGCCCTCGGCCAGTTCGAACCGGCCGATTCGGCGCTGCACGGCTCCCGTGAACGCCCCCTTCTCATGGCCGAACAACTCCGACGCGATCAAGTCACGGGGAATTGCGGCGCAGTTCACACTGACAAATGCGCGCGAGGCGCGATTTGACCGTCGGTGGATCGCGCGGGCAACAAGCTCCTTACCGGTTCCAGTCTCACCTGTAATAAGCACCGTAGAATCGGTTGGCGCAACCTTGGAGATGCGCGAGAGCACAGTTCGCAAGGCGGGCGAAGTTCCAACGATCTCCTCAAACATCGATGCCTTGTCGATTTCTTCGCGGAGAGCGACGTTTTCCTGTTGCAGTTTCTCTTCAGCTCGCTTGCGGTCTTCGATATCGGTACACGCGACATACCAACGTCTGATCTGTCCCTTGTCATCGCGAACCGGGTTGTAGCGAACCAGAAACCAGCGGTAAGTTCCATCGCCCTTGCGCAGTCGTAGCTCCAACTCGTAGGCCGATCCTGCAGAGAGAGCACAATCAAAATAATCCCGGTCCCGCGCCCGGTCATCTGGGTGAACGAACGCACCAGGCTCAGGTGTCTGGCGCCAATCCTCGAGACTAAGGCCTAAGTAATCAAGTGCGATGCGGTTGACACGGATACGTTCACGGTTGGGTCCAAATACAGCAACAAGTTGAGGCGCGAGGTCCAGCATC
>Ga0207051_1058_pt1 | contig 18385 bp, 19 predicted proteins | sample Alteio_BWMinCont_61_FD_153292 | JGI IMG/M metagenome (GOLD analysis project Ga0207051, IMG submission 153292) | Enriched cells from forest soil in Barre Woods Harvard Forest LTER site, Petersham, Massachusetts, United States -... | ecosystem: Environmental > Terrestrial > Soil > Temperate forest >...
TGGGGCCTGTCGATGCGGAAGACCCGAAAGGTTTTGTCGTCTTTAAGCAGGAGGAAAATAGTCTGGAGTTGAACCGAATTAGTCGCTGGGATTTCATGCCGCGATTTTTTGGACTGTCGAATCCTCGGCAAATCCTTCAGGGCGACGTAACGGTTAAAGGGTGGTATCGCGGTGGGGCAACTCCGTATCTTGAACTATTGGAGATTCGCTCGGAAAAAACCGTTCGCAAGTCCATGGTCCGGACCTTGCGTTGGGCCTTCGCAGTGATACTCCTGTCGCTGGCGCTCGTGATCTCCCTGTCGCTTGAATAGAAACAGCCGCGTTTCCTTCTCTATAGTCTTCCTTTTCGCAACGGGAATCGCACGCCTGGGAAGCGGTGAAACCGTCGTGGATGTCAGTCAGCAATGGAAGGCCCATGCCAGCACAAGCGCTCTTCAGGCCATAGAGGGAGGCGAAACTCAAAAAGCGTCTACCTCCACGGCGGCGGTGAGCGAGGTCAATACGTGCGAATGCGACGCCATGACAGTGCCTGAAAAGCTTGAACAGTGCACATACGCGTTTACGGGGCGGGTGAGTGAAGTCAGCCCAGCTAAAAAAGGGACCCAAACCATCCTTTTTGACGTGGATGAAATCTTTAAAGGAGACCCGAAACCGGACATGGAGGTCCAAGAAGAAATGACCGGGACCGATTGTGATATCACCTTTGAAGCAGGGCAAAATTATTTGGTGTACAGCCGATGGGAGTGGGGGCATGTCTTTACAACACGGTGCATGGGAACCAAGCTTCTTGAAAAAATAAATAAAAATGCGCTGGGCCCGAGCGAAGAGGCCAAAGAGAAACTCTACCGCTATCTCCACAACGCCTGCATGGGGCGTTTAGACACCTCTTGTTGCCTCGGATCTGTGAAAGCGATGCAGTCCGGCTATTATGTGCCGGAGCCGGAAGACGGGTGTCCTTCTGGGAGCGTGCCGGATCGCCTGCGTTGTGCCGGAAGCTATACATGGTGCATTTCTGCTACGGAAAAACGGCATGAAATGGCTCCCCATTGACGCCAGGAGAAATTCGATTTAAACTTTTCTAGATGAACAAAAAGTGGGTCTATTCCGGAATTCTTCTGTTTGCGGTCGGTGGTGTCCTCGGGGGGCGCCATTACCTCAAGAAGCGGCGCCGCGCCACTAAGCCGATCGTTGTCTACGCCTGCCGGCTTCCTTCCGGAGCCATTTTTGTTGAGGAAGATTTTAAGAATCCCCGTCTGCAGCGATATTTGAAAGAGGAACATCTTGACGACGTCATCCGGCCCTACAAGACTGATTTTGACCAAATCCTGGCCCTAGCCAAATGGGCGTCGCACCAGTTTGAAGCCAGTTCTCCGTTCCCCCATTATCCGCCATGGAACGCCCGTGTTATTCTGAAACGGATCAGGCATCACAAGACAGGAGGTTTCTGCGCACAATATGCCTTCGTGTTTGGTCAAGCCTGCCAAAGCGTCGGGTATATCCCGCGCTATCTCGATCTTGCATCGCCAGAAAATACGGGGGGGCACTTCACGACGGAAGTCTATGTCCCGTCTATGAAAAAATGGATCGTTTTTGAGCCTGAATGGGGCATATATTACGTCGACAAAGAAGGGCATCCTTTGAGTGCTCTAGAACTTCACGAACGCGCCGTAGGCGTCCAAAAAGACCCGGTCAAGGAAATGCCTCAGCAGGTTCATCTCGATCCTACATGGATCCATCTTTTCTACTTTTTCCGCTATTACCTGCGGAATAACTTTTTGACAGTTCCGGTCATGATTAAAAAAACCCAGGGGCAATTGGGGTTCGAGCCCTACCGCATGTTTTGGGCGGATGCGTATACCTCCAAAGATCCGCGTTTTGAATCGGACGCGATTGGCTCCTCGGATGTCGGCGATTTCCAATTTGCTTTAGTACCGGATGCCTCCCCTGAATATATTTGGCAGAAACAAGGGGATTTTTACAGTGCTGTGGCTACGCTTCCGCCCTACCATTTGCGCAAGATCCTGATTCCTCGGGATATGATGCGGCAAATCGTCAAAAACGATTTTGTACACGATGCGAGCTATCATCGCCTGAGATCGTAAGAATCGATTACAATAGCCCTTTGATGGGTACGGCGTTGGATCGTTTAAAAGTCATTCAAGAGCGAATCGGCAAGGCAGCTGATCGCGCCCATCGGAAATCTGAAGAGATTACGCTCGTGGCCGTCACGAAGAACGTTCCTTTCGATAACGTTATTCCCTTCATCAATGCAGGCATTCATCATTTTGGCGAAAACCGCGTCCAGGAAGCTCTGTCCAAGTATCAAAATCCGGATGGGTCAAAACCTGCGGAGACAACCCTTCATTTAATCGGCCCTCTCCAATCGAACAAAGCCAAGAAAGCGGTTGCCTTCTTTGATTTGATCCAGTCTCTCGACCGATGGGACTTGGCCGAGGACGTGAATCGTCATGCTGCCGCCCTCGGAAAGGTTCAGGATTGCCTCATTGAAGTTAAGGTGTCGGAAGAATCAACGAAGTCGGGATTGGCGCCGGAGGCCTTTCCCGAATTGCTAGAACGCCTGGCCTCCTTGTCGAACCTGCGGGTGCGAGGGGTGATGGGGATTCCTCCTGCGTCGGCGACGGGAGCCACTGCACGACCCTATTTCCTGCGCCTGCGCCGGCTTTTCGAGGCCTCCAAGCTTGAGATCCTCTCCATGGGGATGAGCTCCGATTTTGAAACCGCCATCGAAGAAGGCTCCACCATGGTTCGGATTGGTACCGCTCTCTTCGGCCCGCGCGAGGGTTGATTTGCTCATTAGGTTTGTGACGATTGAATGAAAGAGCGAAATTGACTATAATTACGACCAGTTTCAGCACTGATGGCAAAGCGACTCGTATTGGTCGGAGGCGGAAATATGGGCGAGGCCCTCGTGGCCGGTCTCGTACGTTCCGGGCATTGGAAACCTTCACAAATCACGGTCTGCGATGTCCGAGCAGACCAACTCATCCAACTTCAACTACGCTATAAAGTTCAAGCCAGCGCCGACAACCGTTGGGCGGTCCGCGATGCGGATATCGTTCTCTTGGCGGTCAAGCCTCAGCACATGGAACATGTGCTCGAAGATTTGGGGCCCGTGATCCGGAAAAGCCAACTGGTTCTTTCCATCGCGGCGGGAATCGGGACCAAGTTCATTGAGAGTCATCTGGCTAAAGGGGTTCCGGTAGTCCGGATCATGCCTAATACGCCGGCTCTTGTCGGCAAGGGCATGGCGGCGGTGGCGCGCGGCCGCTCCGCCAAAACCAATCATGAGCATCTGGCGCGCAGCATTATGGAAACCGTTGGCTCGGTGGTCGTGGTGGCGGAAAAAGATATGGATGCGGTGACGGCTGTTTCGGGATCAGGACCCGCGTATGTATTTTATTTAGCGGAAGCCATGTGCGACGCCGGAGTCGAATTAGGCCTGGCCCCGCATATTGCTGATCAACTGGTCCGTCAGACGATTTTGGGTGCCGGCACTCTTCTTTCTCAGTCGCATGAAGAGGCGCACACGTTACGTCAACGGGTAACGTCTCCCGGCGGGACGACCGAGGCCGCGGTGAAAACGTTGGAACAAAGCAAAGTGCGAACCATTTTTTCTAAGGCGCTCCGTCGCGCCGCAGAGAGATCCCTGGAAATGTCTCAGGGACGGCATTGACGACCTAACATCCGAGGAGGGAAACGAACCGATGATCATCCGTGTGCGTGTGATTCCGAACGCAGGTGAAAACGAAGTCGTGGGCCGTATCGGCAGTGTGGTGCGCGTTAAAGTGGTGACTCCAGAAGTGAGTGTAGCGGCGAACAATGTCCTCATAGGTTATTTGGCGGAATTTTTTGAAGTGAAACCGAAATCAATTCATATCATGCGCGGGGAAAAAGCCCGCGAGAAAACTGTTCAGATTATCGGACGTTCCGAAGACGATCTGAAGCGCGTTATGGACAATATTCCCTAATATAAAAATGTCGTAAAAAACGATGAATGCATTCCCGAAAACCCGTGCTTTTGTCTGGAAGAAGGACCGCCTTCTTCTATTGGATCAGCGCGTTTTGCCGCACCGGTTGGTCTGGAAGACCTGCCGGACATGGTCGGACGTCGCACGAGGAATCAAAGAGATGGTGGTGCGTGGAGCACCCGCGATCGGGTGCGTCGCGGCCTATGGAGTTGTTTTAGCGGCCAAGGCCAAAGCGTTTCGGACGCGAGAGGATCAAATGCGTGCGCTCGAGCATGCCTTTGACGGGTTGCTTCAATCCCGTCCTACCGCCGTCAATTTACGCTGGGCGTTGGAACGCCTGAGGTTGATCTGGCAGGAGCCGGAGACCTACGGGGTGCACGTGCTGACCCCGCAGGGGGTTGCCAAGTGCTTGGAACAAGAGGCCATCAAGGTGGAAGAGGAAGACCGTGAATTTAACAGCCGCATCGGTCGGCTTGGGGCCGCGCTTTTGCCCTTGGATGCCGTTGTTTTAACGCACTGCAACACAGGGTCGTTGGCCACCGCCGGGTTAGGGACCGCCTTTGGGGTTCTTTGGACGGCGCATCGCGGCAATAAGATTCGCAAGGTCATTGCGTCTGAGACGCGGCCCTATCTGCAGGGGGCGCGACTCACCGCCTGGGAACTGCAGCAGGAAAAGATTCCGTTTGAACTCATTACCGACAGCATGGCGGCCCATTTCATGAAAACTGAAAAGATTGATGCCGTGATTGTGGGTGCCGACCGCATCGCCGCCAACGGCGATACGGCCAATAAGATCGGGACCTACAGCTTGGCGGTTCTGGCGTCGCATCACGACATCCCGTTTTACGTCGCGGCTCCATTCTCGACGGTAGACTTGACCACGGCTACGGGCCGCGACATTCCGATCGAAGAACGTTCAGCCAAAGAAGTGACCTGGGTGAGAGGACAGTCCATCGCGCCTAAAAATACGCTGGCCCGCCATCCCGCATTTGATGTGACACCCTCCGACCTAATCCACGCTATAATTACGGACAGAGGCGTGGCTAAACCGCCATACACAGAATCCTTGAAGGATCTTTTCGAACGCCAGCCGGTTCTCATTTAAAATTTAACGATGGATTACTCGAAGACAGTAAATCTTCCTAAGACTGATTTTCCCATGAAAGCGGACTTGCCGAAGCGCGAGCCCGCAATGCTGGATCAATGGGAAAAAGAACATGTCTATCAAAAGGCGCTGGAACGCCGGAAGGGCAAAGAAAAGTTTGTCCTTCACGACGGGCCGCCCTATGCCAATGGCCACCTCCATCTCGGCCATGCGCTCAATAAAATCCTGAAGGACATCATCGTCCGCTATAAGACGATGGCCGGTTTTGATGCCCCGTATGTGCCCGGCTGGGACTGCCATGGGCTGCCGATCGAGCTGGCGCTCATGAAAGAACAGAAGATCGATAAAGCCCAGATCGACCGCAAAAAATTCCGCGACCAAGCGGCGGCTTATGCCGCCAAGTTTGTGGACATCCAGCGCACTGAATTTAAGCGCATGGGGATCTTGGGTGATTGGGAAAACCCTTATCTCACGATGGCGGAAGGCTATAAAAAGAAGATCACGGGTGTATTCGAGGAATTGAAAGACAAGGGCTATATCTTCAAAGGCAAAAAACCCGTGTATTGGTGCTTCTCCGATGAGACGGCACTGGCAGAGGCCGAAGTAGAATACGAAAACGACAAAGGGCCGTCGATCTTTGTCGCCTTCCTTGCCACACAAGACGAAGCGCTCTCCTATGTGATTTGGACGACGACCCCCTGGACGCTGCCGGCGAATATGGCCATCGCATTTAACCCGAGCGAGCGATACGGGATCTATCGGAATAAAACCGACAACAAAAAATATCTTGTCGCAGAAAAACTGGCAGAGAATTTTCAGAAGTCCACAAAAATGGAGTTGGATTACGTGCTGGGCGTTGACGGCTCGGCTCTAGCGGGGTCCAAAGCCCATCACCCTTGGGCTAACCGCATCGTTCCACTTCTTCCCGCCGGGTTTGTGGCGATGGATACCGGCACGGGGCTGGTACATATCGCGCCCGGGCATGGCCGCGAAGACTATCAGTTGGGGTCAGCCCATAAGCTCGAGGTGTTGTCGCCTGTGGATTCCCGAGGGCGGCTGGAAGAGCCGGGGATGCCGTGGAACGGCGTCCATGTATTTAAAGGCAATAAGATGATCATGGATTTTCTACAAGAGAAAGGCGCCCTGCTCTATCGCGGCGAGCTGGAACATTCCTACCCGCATTGCTGGCGCTGTCATGAGCCGGTGATTTTCCGGGCGACGGAGCAATGGTTTCTGAATGTGGAACACAAGGATCTGCGAGCACGTCTCATGAAAGCGATCGAGCAGGTGGAATGGATCCCGGCTTACGGGAAAAATCGCATTTCGGGCATGGTGGAAGCCCGCCCCGACTGGTGCCTTTCGCGCCAGCGCTACTGGGGCACCGAAATCCCGGATCCTTCCCAGCCGAAAGATCCGGACATTTTTGATGTGTGGTTTGAGTCCGGTGTGTCATGGGCGGCGGTGCTGCAGCAGCGTCCCGAGCTCACGTATCCGGCGGACATGTATCTGGAAGGTTCCGACCAGCATCGCGGATGGTTCCAGGTGTCTCTTATCCCATCGGTGGCCTTGAACGACAAGGCCCCGTACAAAGCGGTGCTCACGCACGGTTTTGTGATGGATGGCGAAGGCAAGCCGATGTCGAAATCCGCGGGCAACGTAGTCGCCCCTCAGGAGATCATCAAACAGTATGGGGCAGACGTCCTCCGACTGTGGGTCGCGGCTTCGGATTACGGCGGCGACGTGCGGCTGTCCCAGGACATTCTAAAGAACCAGGCAGACGCTTATCGCAAGGTGCGTAATACACTGCGGTATCTCTTAAACAATTTGACGGATTTTGACCCGGCTAAAGATGCTGTGCCCTACGGCCAATTGCCCGAAATGGATCGATGGATGCTCCACCGGATTCAAGAAGAGATCCGCGAATCGCTGGCGGCCTATGATCGGTATGAATTTTATCGCGTCGCATCGCACTTGGTGACCTTCTGCGGGGGGGATCTTTCCAGCTTTTATTTAGATGTGATTAAAGACCGGCTTTATTGTGATCCTGAAAAATCCGCATCGCGACGGTCGGCTCAAACCGTCCTGCACCATATTGCCGATGCGCTTCTTCGCCTTTTGGCTCCGATCCTCAGTTTTACGGCAGATGAATCCTGGCGGTTTATGGGGCATGCCGAAAGTATTGTGCTGCAGGATTTACCAAGTCCGCAGAATTTATATGTATCTCCAGAATTAATTGAAAATTGGAAATTGATCCAGCATGCTCGCGAGTTCGTTTTAAACGGTTTGGAAATGGCTCGTAAAGCAGGTCATATTAAAAGATCTTTTGATGCTCGCGGTATTCTCAAAGTTCACAATTTAGATGAAATGAATAAATTGAAAAGCTACGAGAGCCAATTAGCTGCAATATTTATGGTGTCTCAAGTTAGTGTTGAGCATGATCCAACTCTTTCTCCATCAGTAAGTATGCTTTTTGACGCGACGCTTGCATCTGGTCTGAAGTGTGCTCGTTGTTGGATTTATAAAATGGATATCGGAACTAATAAAGCATTTTCGGATATCTGCAAACGCTGCGCGGATGCCGTCGAGGCTCTGCCGGCCGAGGTGAAGTCATGATCAGAAAATTAACGTCGGAACAAAAACTCTACGCGATCCGGTTCGGCGGGATCTTGATGATCGCCGGGACCGTCGTGATCATCGACCGGATTTCGAAAATCTGGATCCTGCATCACTTTCGATTGGGCGAAAGCCGCCCGATTACGTCTTGGTTTTATCTCACATTCGTCGCCAATACGGGGTCGGCCTTCGGTCTTTTCCAGAACAGCAACCGGGCGCTATTGATGATCGCCGCGGCTATCCTCGCAACACTCTTGTATGGGGCGCGCGGATTGGCGGAACGTGGAGGTTTTTGGGGGGCTTTGGGTGTGGCGTTGGTTCTCGGAGGGGCGTTAGGGAATGTCTTTGATCGTTTGAATTACGGCCAAGTCATCGATTTCCTCGATTTTCGGGTATGGCCGGTGTTCAACATCGCCGACTCGGCCATCACGGTGGGAACCATAAGCATGATTCTGGGCCTTTTACGTAAAGATCGGGAGCTCCCCCAATAAGTGTTTCCTATTCTCTTTCAAATCGGACCGATAACCATCCGTACGTATGGGGCCATGGTGGCCGGCGCTTTTTTGGCGTCGCTTCAGGTCGCCCGCGCGGCGGCGCATGCCCGTCGCATTGGGGAAGCGTTTCTTTTGGATTTGGTCTCGATCCTGATTATCTGCGGGCTTTTGGGGGCGCGCGTGCTGTACGTCCTCTTAAATTTGGATTATTTTCATCAGCATCCCTGGGAGATCGTTAAAGTGTGGGAAGGCGGGCTCGTGTTTTACGGGGGCTTTATTCTGGCCGCGTTGGTCGGCACCATCTTTACGCGCTATCGAGGGTATCCCATATCCGATGTCGCGGATTGTCTGGCTCCCGGACTGGCCCTGGGTCAAGGGATCGGCCGATGGGGATGTTTTTTTGCCGGCTGCTGCTATGGAAAACCGACGAATCTTCCCTGGGGTGTGATATTCAAGGACCCGGCTTCCCTAGCGCCGCTCGGCGTGCGTTTGCATCCGGTCCAACTGTATGAGTCGGCGGGAGACATCCTTTTGGCCGGACTGCTTTGGGTGCTTTTACTTCGCCGGAAAGAGACCCATGGTGATGTGTTCTGGATGTATCTGCTCGGGTATGGTCTTTTGCGCTTCGTGATGGAAATACTGCGGGGCGATGACCGTGGCTCGCTCGTGGGCGGACTTGAGCCTTCTCAAATCATCGCCATGCTCGCCATTTTGGTTGCGGGATCGGTCCTTATCGTTAAAAAAACGGCCCCCCATGATGCCTGAGTTAAAGATATCATCGCTTCAAGACGGTAAGCGGCTGGATGTGGTCCTGGCTAGGACCTATCCCGAGTTCTCGCGCGCATTCCTTCAGAAGTGGATTAAGGAAGGCCGGGTTACCAGGGCCGGCAAGGAAGTGTCTCCCAGCTATCACGTTCAAGCGGGGGAAATTATCAAGGTTGCCCAGTTTGAGCCCGTTGGCGGCTTTCGGGCATTTTCTTCCGTTGCGGGCGAGGGCAAGGCAAGGTCGGAGGAGGGGCATCCATCCCCCAGCGTTCTTTTCGAAGACGCATCCATCCTGGTCCTCAATAAACCGGCGGGCTTAGTGGTTCATCCGGCCCCCAGCCATAAAGGATGGACGCTGGTGGATTGGTTGGCCGGTTATCTCGGTCCAAAGGTGACCGGCCTCTTCAAGGAATCGTCCCGTTTGGGAGTGGTCCATCGGTTAGACAAGGATACGACCGGTGTTTTGCTGGTGGCCAAGACCGTTCAGGCGCAAAACCATTTGGGTAAACAATTTCAGGACCGTAAAGTGAAGAAGACGTATGCCGCCTTCGTCGAAGGATTGATTAAAACGAAAATGGGAGTCATTTCGGCTCCAGTCGGACGCTCGCATCAAGTCCCCAGCCGAATGGCGGTCTCAAGCACCGGGCGACCCTCGGAAACGACCTTTGAAGTCGTAAAAGTATTCAAGGAGGTCTCGCAGTTGAATTTACATCCCAAGACAGGACGTACGCACCAGATACGCGTTCATTGCGCCGCGATCGGACATCCCATTGTGGGCGACGTTACTTATGGTTCCGCGGACCGGTGGGCGAAGGTATTCGCCATTTCAAGACCCCTCCTGCATGCCGAGCGGCTGGAGTTGGAGCATCCCACCACCCATAAGAAAATAAGTTTCGAGGCGCCATGGCCAGCCGATATGAAGCAGGCGCTTTCTTTGTTTCGTCGCTCAATGACGATGGCACTCGTTGCTCTCATGGTTTCAATGGTAGGACGTACGTGTCATGCCGATGAAGATGCACAGGTGACGAGGGCAACCAAAACCAGCCAGGGCATTCAGAAGGCTGTGGCGGCCGCCAAAGCGGCCACCCAGGAGGCGCACGAACTCAAGAAGGAAATGGAATCGATTCAAGCCCAATTTAAGAGTTTGATCGAAGAGGTGTCGGCTCTTCAGGATCGGGCGACCAGCATTCAGTCGTCTTTGGATGAGGTCGATGCCGGGCGGCGCTTGCGGGACTTGGAAAAAGCAATTTCCGATTTAAATGGAAAATCGGTAGCAAATTCAACGGCGGGTGACGAAACAAAAACTCAACTGATGGATCTCACCCATAAGCTCAAAGCGCAGCAAGACGCACTAGATCAATTACGGGATCAAGTGGATCGGCTCAATCGCGCTCTGATCGAAACGAAAGCGCATGAGGACGCTGCGCCTGAGGCCCCGCCGGCAGCGTCTGTCAAGTAATGAGTTCAATGAACAAACGCAAAGGACTTCTCATTGTTGTGTCGGCCGGCTCCGGCGCAGGTAAAAGCACGCTCTGCCGGTTGCTGTTAAAGCGCCGAAAGAGCCTGGCCTTCTCCATCTCGGCCACCACCCGGATGCCGCGCCCCGGCGAAAAGGAAGGGAAGGATTATTTCTTTGTGAGCGAAGCCGCGTTCAGAGCCATGCGCCGTCGTCACGAGCTGGCCGAATGGGCCCGGGTTCATGGGCAGCATTACTATGGCACACCGCGTTTCTATCTCGAGCGGATGCGTGCGGCCGGCAAAGACGTCCTGTTAGACATCGATGTCCAGGGGGCTCTTCAGGTAAAACGCCGTTATCCGGAAGCCGTTTTGATATTCATCACGACGCCGACCTTCCAGGACTTGGAACGCCGCCTCCGGGCGCGCTCTTCGGAGAATGAAGTCCAGGTACGGCAGCGCCTGGCGGACGCCCGACAAGAGCTGAAGTCCCTATGCTTTTATGACTACAATGTAGTTAACGACCGCATTCCTCTCGCCCTCAAACGGCTTGAGACAATTTTGGACGCCGAATCCCTTAAAATTAGAAAAGAATAGCTCAAAGGAGATCACGATGACTGACTTATTTTTAGACCCCAAGGTGCTGGATTATACGGGGGACAAGTATGATTTGATCCTGAACACCTTGCGCTGGGCGAGGGCGATGAAGTCCAAAGGGACACCCGAATCCATGCCCGTCCTGATCGAGAAAGCGCTGAAGGATATCGTCGAGAAACGAATTACCATCGAAGAGATCATGGCGAATAAGATCGTTGAAGCCCCCGTGGAGGATTCTGTTCCGCCGGTGGTTTCCGTGGCGGGAGATGGGAAAGCAGATTTGGATGCGTTGTCGGATGACACCGAAGACGTAAGCGAAAAGAAAACCAAGAAGAAAAAGAAATAAGATACATGATCGTTCTCGGGGTGACAGGGAGCATCGCGGCCTATAAGGCCGCCGACATCCTCCGGCTCTTCGTGAAAGCCGGAGAAGAGGTTCATGTCGTCATGACCCCGGCGGCGACGCATTTTGTCGGGCCCCTGACCTTCCAGGGCCTCTCCGGCCATCCCGTCTTTTCAGACACGCTGGATCCTCAGGCCTATCAAATGACCCATCTAGCGCTCGCCGAAAAGGCTTCCGCCGTTCTGGTGGCGCCCGCCAGCGCCGATTCCTTGTCCCGTTTTGCCAGCGGTTGCGCGGGAGATCTGGTGTCGGCGATTCTCCTGGCTGTTCCGCGCTCGACCGCCGGCAAGTTGAAGATCCCAGTGCTCTTGGCCCCGGCCATGCATGAATCCATGTGGCTCCACCCCGCAACGCAAGCCAATGTGAAATCCTTGAAGGAATACGGGTATCAATTCATTGGTCCGGAAAAGGGAAATCTGGGCCGGGCCGGAGACGTCGGCGAGGGCCGGATGTCAGAACCCCAGGCCATCGCACAGCAGGTTCTCAAGTCTCGTGCGCGTTAGCAAAAACTTCAATCACCTCCGAAATAAAAAAGTCCTGATCACTGCCGGCCCTACTCGCGAATATTGGGATCCCGTTCGTTTTCTATCGAATGCGTCCAGCGGCCAAATGGGCATTGCTCTGGCTTTGGAAGCCGTTCGCCATGGGGCGGCGGTCACGCTTATTTTGGGCCCTATTCCAGGGTCCGTTCCAAAACCGCGGCGCTCTTTGCAGGTCGTTCAGGTCACCAGCGCCTTGGAGATGGATGAAAAAGTGAGAGCTTATTTGCCGGGGACCCGTGTTTTTGTGGGATCGGCTGCCGTGGCTGATTTTAGGCCGGCCGTGTTCCAAAAACAGAAGATCAAGGATAAACCTGCCGTCTCCCAACTGAAGCTCGTTCGCAATCCGGACATCATTGCCAAAGTGGCCAAGCGAGGTCCCCACCGGCCGTCGGTCGTGATCGGGTTTGCGCTCGAAACCCAGGATGTTATGGACCATGCGGCGGACAAATTGCGGCGCAAAGGCCTGGATTGGATCGTTGCCAATCGCGAGACGAATCTTGGCGCTCCCGAAGGATCGGCGACGCTTTTATCGCGATGGGGCGAACGTATCCCTTTCGGCCAAATGTCGAAAGCGCGTTTGGCGAAGAAACTATGGCAAGCCCTTCTCGATCGTCCAGCTTTATGAGCGCCAAAAAAAAGCTTATCAGGGATGCCAAACAATGGATTGCTCAGGAAAAGGCATGGGATGATTCGATTTACGCCACGGCCGCGGCACCTCGCCGCTCACAGGTTGCCCCTCCGGTTGAATCCCCTGATAAATCCGTCGCCCTTAAAGCACTCTACGACAAATATAAAGAGTGCGTGCGCTGTCCGCTGGGTCCGACGCGCATCAAAATCGTTTTTGGTGTAGGGAATCCCAATTCCGAAGTGCTGTTCATCGGTGAAGGCCCTGGGTATGAAGAAGATCGCCGAGGAGAGCCTTTTGTGGGAAAGTCAGGGCAGCTGCTCGATAAGATGATGGCCGCGATTGGTCTGTCGCGGCAATCGAACGCCTATATCGCCAACATTGTGAAGTGCCATCCAATGACCAATCCCAAGACCCCTGATGCTCGAGGCAATGATCGCCCGCCGACACCGGAAGAAGTCCTTACCTGTTCTCCCATCCTTTTGCAGCAAATAGCCATTATGAAGCCACGCGCCATCATGACGCTCGGCTCGCCATCGACAAAAATGATCCTGCATACGAAAGATGCGATTACGGGCCTGCGCGGAAAAATGGTTTCTTTTGATGTCGATTATTTCTATCCGGAAATCACCGAAATGGCGGAGCTTAAGATTAATTCGAAAACCCGCGAAGTCTTGAGACAAACAAAAGTCATTCCTACCTATCATCCGGCCGCGCTCTTGCGCAACTCCAACCTCAAGCCTGAAGCCTGGATCGACCTTAAAATACTGAGGGATCTCCTTAAGGCTAAATAAGGCTGTCCCGTCCGCTTCAATTACATGGGTTCAAAATGGGCCCCTGGGTGAGAACGAAGATAGCGGTGGGTTTTCCACGTTTTTTGACCATTCACCTCATCAACGGTTGTGATGGTTTTCATTTCCATTCCATTTCCAAGATCAGTCGAGTCTTCCTCGGTTATGGTTTCTGTCTTTTTAAGATCCTTATAGGAATTAGCGATGTGCTCGTGTCCAAAAGAAGCGGTGCTGGTGAATACGGTGGCCAAGCTGAACGAGTGCGGCTTGCGTTTGGCTTTACCGCCCGGGTTCCAGGCGTGAATTTTGAGCACCATCGGCGAAGAGTAGGCTTGTGCCACCAATCCATCGATGATCCAATCCACCTGCTCTGATTGAGGAATGTACAACCCGAAAAAGACGGCCCATAAGGAAACCATCGCTGACGCTGATCGGAAGGGTTGGTTTCTTTTACTCTTCACGGGCGCCGCTGGCGGTTTTGGCGCATCGGCCGCTGGGGTCGCTGTCCCCGTTTGAGTCTTTAGAGCAGGGGCGGGAGCGACATTTTTTAGCGGTTCGCTGCTGCTTTGAGTCAGGGTAATCTTCCGATTTTCGTGAAGATAGTCACCCGAGAGAGCAATGGATCGTTTGCCGGGAGGCGCTGTAATCTCCGGGAAAAGAGAGGCTTCCTGCCAGACGTCGTCGCCCTCCCTGCAGATTTTCATTTTTGGAGAAAACTCAGGGAGCTGACGCAGGGTCCCCGGGTCGTAAGGTCCGATTAATTGATGATTTAGAAATGCCCAGTATTTCATCGCAAGTTCAGCTTAGCAGGATCTTGAATGTTTTCAATAACTTTTTAACATTTATAAACATTTTTTAAAACATACTTATATATAGGTACGTTTTTATGTATATGAGATGTAAATTTGTTAATCGATGTTAAAACTTTATTATTACTGACTGTTAGCGAGCTGGACGGAAGGACTTGTACAATGTCGCAGTGCAAAATCCTACATTTTTTCGACACGTCCGCAAATTGTGGGAGTCCCACTCGCTAAGTTTGGTTGTTCTGGGTTTTGTCGCCTTGTGGATATTCCTCTATGTCGAAAGCGACCCCAGTTCTCACCCAGGCGCCTTTTACGGCAATGCCATCGCGGACTGGACAGGGACTTTCATCATCCTCCTCGTGACCAAATACCTGCATGAACGCGGATCGACGGAAAGCCGGCCGTTTAAAGACAAGGCTAAAACGCCCCTGACGCGATTCCTGGCGGAACATTCGCTCAGTCTATTCCTTTTGTTTTGTGTTCTGGCGGCAGGGGAGATTTTCTTGACCCTGGATCCGAACAGCCGCTGGGGGGCTGTGGCCGGTAACGTGCTGTCCCAATTTGTTCAGCTCCTCGGGCTAGTGCTGTTAACCAAGAAATTGTTCGAGAAAAATACGAATAAGAAGAAGGACTCCCATGAGTGACACGTCTTTTATTGAAGTGTCATTCCCGATTCCTCTCAATAAAACCTTCCATTATCGCGCCGAAGGAGGCCACGTCGGTTCGCGTGTCCTGGCTCCTTTCGGTCCCAAAAAGAACTTGGTCGGTTTTGTTGTGGATAGGACGTCGGAAAAGCCTTCTTTCCCAACGAAGTCTATCGTGGCGTGGTTGGATGATAAACCGTTTTTGAACCCAACGCTCATTTCGTTGTCGCGATGGGTCTCGGAACGCTACCTCTGTTCGTTGGGGGAGGCGCTGGCTTGTGTGGTGCCTCCGGCTCTGGCGGCGCCTAAAAGGGAACGGTTCACGGAGAAGGGCTTACCGCCCACTCTCCCGGTCACGGCGCCACTGCAGTTGATGGTGGAACAAGAACGCGCCCTAGGGCCGATCTTAGAAGCGGTCGGCGCGAAAAAATACCACCCCTTTTTGATCCGTGGGATTACGGATTCAGGGAAAACAGAGATCTATGTCCGCGCGATGGATGCCGTGATCACCCAAGGGAAGCAGGCGTTGTTCTTACTGCCGGAAATTGCGCTCACGCCGCCATTTATTGAACGTTTGCGTGAGCGCTACGGCGTGGATCATGTGGGTCTCTGGCACAGTCATTTGTCCGGAGGAGAGCGCTTCCGCACGTGGAAAGCGGTGCGCGAAGGGACAATCCAAGTGTTGCTCGGCGCACGATCGGCTGTTTTTGCGCCCTTTCCCAATTTAGGCGTGATTGTTTTGGATGAGGAACACGAACCTTCCTATAAACAGGAGGATCGGCCACGCTATCACACCCGTGACGTCGCCCTGAAGCGCGCGGAGCTCTGTTCGGCCGTCCTCATCATGGGCAGTGCAACACCGAGCCTCGAATCCTATTGGCATGCCAAGCAGGGTCACTACACGCTCCTCGAGCTCACATCGCGCGTCGAGCAACGAAGCCTGCCGGTCGTGGAACTCATCGATTTAAGGCCACCCAAAAAACAGGAAGTTTCCGATGAAGATAAAACAAAACGCACCCGGACCCGCGGGGCTGGGAGTCCGTTCGCCGTTTTTAGCGAACCGCTGAAGCTGGCGATTGAACAGCGCCTGGCGCGCCGCGAGCAGATCATGCTTTTTGTGAATCGCAGGGGATTTACGCCTTTTCTGCGGTGCAGCAAATGCGGCTGGGTGTCGCGCTGCTCCAACTGCAGTACCACGTTGTCTCTGCATATGGGAGAAGCGTTGGGCCATTTGCCGGCGCGCTATATGCAGTGCCATGCCTGTTCGAGGCGGGAACCCGTGCCCATTCAATGCCCGCAATGCCACAGCATGCGGCTCCATCAGTATGGTGTCGGGACGCAAAAAGTCGAAGAGGAGATTAAGAAGCTTTTCCCTTTTGTGAAAGTGGGGCGGCTCGACCGCGATATTGCCGCTAAACGCTCCAGCCATGAAAGCATCTACAAAGCCTTTTTGAGCGGCAAGCTAGATATTCTCGTGGGGACCCAGATGATCGCGAAAGGGTTTAATTTTCCAAAAGTCACCCTGGTAGGTGTTGTGGATGCGGATGTGTCTTTGCATCTTCCCGATTTCCGTTCGGCGGAACGCACGTTCGATTTGATGACGCAGGTCGCTGGCCGCACCGGCCGCGGCGATGCCAAGGGAAGGGTCCTTGTCCAGACACATCATCCGGAACACTATGCGCTGGAAGCGGCCCGCGAGCATGATTATGTGGGGTTCTACGAGAAAGAAATCCAAGACCGTGAGAAGCTGAGATATCCGCCTTTCTGCCGTTTGGTGAACATTGTCTTACGCGCGGCCAAGGATGTCTCGGCGCGAGATTCGGCGGAAATGCTGAGTGAAAAGTTGCAGGCGTTTGTCCAAGATGGGCTTGATATTCTGGGGCCCGTGCCAGCGCCGTACAGCCGTTTGCGCAACCAATTTCGTTACCAGGTTTTAATCAAGGGCAATGATGCGCTACTGGATCCTTGCTTGCGATTTCTGAGCCATTATCGCCCAGCCAAGGCGTATATGAGCGTCGACGTAGACCCGGCTGATTTGCTCTAAATCCTTGTCTGAAACATTGATTTTTCGATCAAAATCCGTTAGAAGAGTGGTGGTGGCTACGATTCACCCTATAAAAAAGTCAATGGTCATTCGTTTCATGCCTGCCGCGTTTTTGGCGTTGGGGATGGTGGCCCTGTCTTGGCGTGTCGGTCTTGCGGTGGAAATTGCCCCGGCTTCGGTGCAGGACATCCTGCAGACCATGGGACCTGATGCGGAAGGGTTGACGCTGACGCCGGAATCGTTGCCGGATCTTTTCATTCTCACGTCCAGAAGCGTCGAAAAGAATGCCGAGCAATATATCGTCGAACAACCCTATATGTCCGGTCGCTGGAAGGGGGGGAAAGCGGTCATTGAATATGCCCGCGACCTGACGTACACGTTGGTCAGCGTCTATGACAAAGAAGGAACCCGCCAGCGTCTCTTTTCGGTGAGTACCAAATTTACGGAAAGTGTCCAGCGACTAAAAGCGATGCCTCGCGTGGCGACGACTCATAAAAAGCCAAGAGCCTCCCCGCCCGTCCAATCGATTCCAGTGGCTTCGATGCCCGCGTCTGTACGGTCCTCGATGGAGTCGACGCCTTCCAGTGAGATGGAAATTTCTCCAAAGGGTAAAGAAGCGTCCACGGCTCCGACAGGTGGGGAAACGGCTGTCAGTTATGAGTGGGATGAGGAAAAGGGTTCCTACGTGCCTGTAAAAACGGTCATCCCCCCGCCTATTATCGAAGCGACCGTGGCTCAAGCGGTTCCGACACAGGTGATGGCCTCTAATCCGGCATCCGTATCCCCATCAGCCAAGCCTACGGAGACGATGGCCGCAGAGAAGACCGAAACGCCTCCGGCACCGAAACAAGAACGTAGAAAATCGACCCGAAAACATAAGAAGACCGCGCCGGCGGCAGCAAAAGTCCAAGTCGGCAATACGACGTGGGTCGAACGGACATCGGGCGATCAAGAGGAGCCCCCATCCGAAAACGAGAAGTCCGAGACCGCCCCGCAAGCGAAGGGGTCTATGGGAGAACGACGTCCTCTCGCTCTTGATACAAGGACTGAAGCACCTGAACGGAGAAATGGGTCGTATCGTCCGGATCAAAGAGGACGGCTCCTTTAGGTAGAGACTTCAATAGGTTGCGCGCGTAATCATAGGTATAGAAATCATGGCGTTCGGACGTCCATACCCACGATCGGGTAGCCAGTAGCCCCACGATCATTACCCATCCGGCCGTGCGCTCAAAACGAATCTTCGTGCAGATGACACAGCCTTCGGCGACAAGCGGAGCCCAGAGGATCCCCATTAAAAGAAGGTACGGCTGCAAAATAGCGGAAGTCGTCGATTCGGACAAAGGAAGATTCGATAAGACAAAAAAGGCAGGGCCAGCTAAACACCATGCCGCGGCAACGAGAAGTGATCGTCGACGCGTCTTTTCATGCTTCACACCGTGCCACGTACCGCGCAGTCCAAGAATCAGAGCTCCCCATCCCCACTCCCCTTTCAGCGTTTTCGCAAAATAAAAG
>Ga0207051_1050_pt2 | contig 17772 bp, 12 predicted proteins | sample Alteio_BWMinCont_61_FD_153292 | JGI IMG/M metagenome (GOLD analysis project Ga0207051, IMG submission 153292) | Enriched cells from forest soil in Barre Woods Harvard Forest LTER site, Petersham, Massachusetts, United States -... | ecosystem: Environmental > Terrestrial > Soil > Temperate forest >...
CTGGCCAGCGGCCGTCCCCTATCTCTTCGCCAGTCTGAAGGTCGCAGTCACGATTTCGCTGATCGGCGCCATTGTCGCCGAGCTGCCAACGGGTGGTGAAGCCGGGATCGGCGCGCGGCTGCTGGCCGGTTCTTATTACGGCCAGACCATCCAGATCTGGGCCGCGCTGCTGGCAGCGGCGGTCCTTGCATCTGGTTTGATCGGCCTGGTGGATCTAATGGAGCGCGGCGTCGCGCGGCAAATGGGGACGCGGCCGTGAACTCACGCAGGCGCCGGTTGGGTTTTATCCTTGCCACCGCAGGCATGCTCCTGGCGCTCGCCTTGCCACTCTCCAGCGAAGCCACGCTGGCATGGCCGGCACGCCCGGTACTGTTGGCGTTCGCCGTCGCAGCCGCACTATCGTTGGCGGTGGCCGCCTGGACCCGCGGATCCGCGGTCGTGTTGCCGGGAATCGCCGGCGTCCTCTGCGGAGCCGTGACGACACTGGCTTTGCTGCGCGACCCCGGCATTGCCGGCTCCGCAGCGGCGGGCTTTTGGATGATGGTGCTCGCGGTCTGGCTCGGCGCCGCGTTGTGCGTGGTCCAGCTGGCTTCGATGCGCCCCCGCAATCAGGCATCGCGCCGCGCTCTCAGTCTTGCGATTCCGCTGCTGTTCGGCGCGGTGGTATTCTATCTCTGGGAAGTCTTCGTGCGCGGCTTCGGCGTCTCGCCGGTGATCATGCCGGCGCCGAGCGCGGCGGCAGCGAGATTTTCCGCGTCATTGCCGACGCTCGGACAGGATTTCGTGCAGACCTTCATTCGCGGCGTATTGATCGGATACGTTATTGGCTGCGGCGCGGGGCTCTTGGTCGCGATTGCCGCGCAGCGTTTTGTCTTTCTCGGACGCGGTCTGCTTCCGCTCGGCAACTTCTTTTCGGCACTGCCGCTCGTAGGTGTCGCGCCAATCATGGTGATGTGGTTCGGTTTCGACTGGCCGTCGAAGGCGGCAGTCGTAGCACTCGTGACATTTTTTCCGATGCTGGTGAATACGCTCGCGGGATTATCCGCATCTGGGCACATGGAGCGCGACCTGATGCGCTCCTACGGAGCGGATCATCGGCAGACGCTGAGCAAGCTTTATCTGCCGGCAGCGCTACCGTTCATTTTCAACGCTTTGAAGATCAATGCCACGCTGGCGCTGATCGGAGCGATCGTGGCTGAATTCTTCGGCACACCGACGCAAGGCATCGGCTTTCGCATCTCCACAGAGGCGGGGCGAATGGCGATCGACATGGTATGGGCGGAAATCGCGCTCGCGGCGATTGCGGGAATGGCTTTTTACGGACTTGTCGCGCTTGCCGAGCGCGCGACCACGTTTTGGCATCCATCCTATCGAACCTGACTCGGCGGGTTCGTCAAGCTTCGGAGTATCGCATGAAAAAACTATTGGCACTGGCGGCAGGCATCACAATGGGCCTCTCGCTGACGGCAGCGCACGCGGCGGACGCCGTCACCATCCAGCTGAAGTGGGTCGCGCAGGCCCAGTTCGCCGGTTACTTCGTGGCCAAGGACAAGGGCTTCTACAAGGAGGCCGGGCTCGACGTCACGATCAAGCCGGGTGGTCCGGACGTCGCCCCGCCACAGGTGATTGCCGGCGGCGGCGCCGACGTCGTGGTGGACTGGATGCCTTCGGCGCTGGCGTCGCGCGAAAAGGGCGTGCCGCTGGTCAATATCTCGCAGACCTTCAAGAAGTCCGGACTCGAACTGACCTGCCGCGCCGAAACCGGCATCAAGAAGCCCACCGATTTCAAGGGCAAGACCATCGGGGTCTGGTACGGCGGCAACGAGTATCCGTTCCTGTCTTGGATGTCGAAGCTTGCCATCAAGACCGACAGTTCGGCCGCCGGCATCAAGATCATCAAGCAGGGCTTCAATGTCGATCCGCTGCTGCAGAAGCAGGCCGACTGCGTCTCGACAATGACCTACAACGAGTATTGGCAGGTGATCGACGGCGGTTACAAGCCGAGCCAGTTGGTGGTCTTCAAATATGAGGATGAGGGTGTCGCAACCCTGGAAGACGGTCTGTGGGTACTGGAAAAGAACCTCAAGGACCCGGCGTTCGTGGCCAAGATGGCGAAGTTCGTCAAGGCCTCGATGAAGGGCTGGGACTACGCCAAGAACCATGTCGACGAGGCGGTGAAAATCATCCTGGCCGGCGACACCACCGGGGCAAAAACTGAAAAAGACCAGAAGCGGATGATGTCGGAAGTCGGCAAGCTGCTCGGTGCCGCCGATGGCAGGCTCGACGTCAAGGATTACGACCGGACGGTCGCGACCTTGATGTCGGGCGGATCGGATCCCGTGATCACCAAGAAGCCGGAAGGCGCCTACAGCTTCGCGGTCTATGATGCGATGAAGTGACCGGAACGAGGCATTGATGACAGACGGGCGGCTGGCTTAGTCCGGCCGCCCGGGGATCGGCGGGGACGCCTAGAGCAGGATGACTTTCGTTGAATCGTCAACCCGCTCTATCTTTTTGTTTGAGCATGATCTTATCGGAAAACCGGTACCCGCTTTTCCGGATCATGCTAGTTCGTCGGCCGTGGCGGCGTCGTGCCATCCTGCGGCTGCAGCGAAGACAGCTCCCCGGTCGGAGTCCATCCGCCACCCAATGCCTGAAACAGGCTGCCCGCCGCCAGGAGCTTGTTCAGTCGCACCTGCGCCAGGGTGTTCTCGGCTGTGAGCAGCGTTTGCTGGGTCTGCAGGACCGTGATGAGATTGACCGTGCCGGCGCGCAACTGGGTTTCGGAAACCTCAAAAGCCTTGCGGGAACTGGCCACTGCTTCGGTCTGGAGGCGCTCCTGCAATGTGAATTGCGTGAGCGCAACGAGGGCTTTTTCGACATCGGCGAACGCCGACAGCACCGCCTTGCGATAGGCTTGCAGGTTTTGCAACTGCACGCCCTTTGCCTGCTTGAGTTGGCTCTCCAGCAGGAAGCCGTCGAAGAGCGGCTGGGTCAGGCCGGCCGACAAGGTATAGAACCAGGCGCCCGGTCCGAACAGCGATGCAAGCGCCGCGCTCTGGACGCCGGTTTGAGCAGTCAATTGAATCTGCGGGAAGAACGCGGCCCGCGCGGCTTCGACGCTGAAATTGGAAGCGGCAAGCAGGCCTTCGGCCTGACGGATGTCCGGCCTTTGGTAAAGTAATTCCGACGGCATGCCCGGCGTGACGCGCGGCACCGCGATTTGGGTTAGCCTTCCGCCATTCACAATGAAATTCGCCGGTGCGCGCCCGACCAGAACTGCGAGAGCGGCAATGTTCTGTCTCAACGTGACCTCAAGCGGAGGAATGGCGGCGCGCTCGGTCGAGACCAGGGCTTCCTGTTGCGACACTTCAAGCTGCGATGCGGTGCCGCCGGCATACTGTTGTTTGATAAGTACAAGAATACGTTCGGCCGCCGCTAGATTCCGTCGCGCGACCCGCAATTCATCCTGTGCGGCGAGGATTTGGAAATAGGTGTTGGCCACGGTCACGATCGCCGTGAGCGTGACGACTTCGCGATTGTACCTCGCCGCGGTCGCACTCTCCTCGGCGGAATAAAGCGTGGCGCGGTTCTTGCCCCAGAAGTCGATCATATAGCTCGCGGTAAGCCCGAGATTGTACTGCGAGGAGGTCCTCGAGAAGACGGTGCCTCCGCTAACGGCTGAGCCGGCGGCGGTGCGCAACTGTTCGGCCGTCGCTGTCCCCGTTGCGGACGGCAGCAACGGCGCACCGGCCACGCCCACCTGGGCGTCGGCCTGGACGATCTGGGCAATGGCAACCGCAACATCGAGATTGTAGATTTGTGCCGCGTCCATCAGCGTGATCAATTCGCTGGACCGGAAGCCGCGCCACCAATCCAGTGCCGGAAGATGGGCGTCGGGTGCGCTGCGGCCGCCTTCGCGATACGCGGCCGGAATTTCAAGGTTGAGGTCGGGCCGTTCGGTTCCAAGGATACAGCCGGATAGCGCGGGAGCGAGCAACAAGGCAGAAATCGCGATGCGCGCCCTGCTTTCAAATCGGCCTGGAGAGGAGATTGGCTTCGGCGCCGCCGTGCGCGTGGGTTCCCGCTGAGGCTCGGACCCCGATCGTGCCATGGCCGCTTGGAGCAAGGTCACCACTTCGATTCCGAGGTTACGCAGGGTCAGTTCGGGAACTTTGCCGATCATTGCGTTACCGACATCTACTCGCCCGGTTGCAGCGTCGCATCGGGCGCGCGCGGGGTGGCACCGCCGCCCCTGAGCCGTCGGCTCCAAGACCGGAACCGGTCCATATACAGGTAGATCACCGGCGTTGAATAGAGCGTCAGCACCTGACTGAGGATCAATCCCCCAACAATTGCGATGCCAAGTGGTTGTCGAAGCTCACCACCATCGCCGAGGCCGATGGCAAGGGGCAGGGCGCCGAGCATGGCTGCCATGGTCGTCATCATGATCGGCCTGAAGCGAAGCAGGCAAGCCTCGTGGATCGCATCCAGCGGGCTCAGTCCGCGCTTGCGTTCTGCCTCGAGCGCGAAGTCGATCATCATGATCGCATTCTTCTTCACAATTCCGATCAGCAGGATCACGCCAATGAGCGCCATGATACTGAATTCGGTGTTGAACGCCATCAAGGCGAGCAGGGCACCCACGCCGGCGGAGGGCAATGTGGATAAAATCGTCAGGGGATGGACGTAGCTTTCGTAAAGCACGCCGAGCACGATGTAGATCGTGATCAGGGCCGCGAGAATGAGGTAGGGCTGATTGCTGAGCGAATCCTGAAAGGCCTTCGCCGTTCCCTGGAACGAGCCGCGAATGGTTGCAGGAACACCGATCCGGTTCATTGTGGCCTCGACCGAGGCGACAGCCGTGCTGAGCGACCCGTTCGGCGGCAAATTGAACGAAATGGTGTTGGCGACCAGCAGGCCCTGATGGTTCACCGCAAGCGGGGTTGCGCCTTGCGTGAAATGCGCAACCGCGGACAACGGAATCATGGTCTCCCGATTGGTGCTGACCGCCGAACCGGTGGAGGCCACTCCCTTGCCGGTGGCGCCAATCGAATTGGTCGCGAGATTTCGGGCGGCTTGGGCGTTGGCGGAGGCCGCCGATGCGGGTCTCCCGGAAACGATGGTTCCCGCAACTGCATTCGTTCCTTGCGAACCGCCGACCGATCCGCCGGATGTGCTGATGTAAACGTCCTTTAGCGTTTCCGGATTCTGCCAGTATTGCGGCGCGACCTCCATGATCACATGATATTGGTTGCGGGCTACATAGATGGTCGATACTTGGCGTTGGCCGAACGCGTCATAGAGCGTGTTGTCGATCTGGCTGACGGTGATCCCCAGTTGGGCGGCAGCGTCCCGGTCGATCACGAGATCGGACTCGATCCCCTTGTTTTGCTGGTCGTTGTTGACGTCCACGAGGTTCGGATCGCCCTGTAGGGCCGTTACGATCTTCGGCGTCCACTCATCGATTTCTTCAAGCGTCGGGCCTTGCAAGGTGAACTGATATTGCGCGTTGCTGGCACGTCCGCCGGCGCGGATATCCTGCACGGATTGCAGAAACAGGGTTGCTCCCGGAACAACCGCCATTTCCCGCCGCAACCGCGCGATGACGCCGTCCGCAGAGATTTGGCGGTCGCCGAGCGGCTTCAGCGCAACGAACAAGAAACCGGAATTGGTTTGACCCCCGCCGGTGAACCCGACAACGGTTTCGACCGCGGGATCGCTTTTGATGATGGTGACGAACTGCGTCAGCTTCTTCTGCATCAGCTGAAACGAAATGCTCTGATCTGCCTGGATCGAGCCGGTGATCCGCCCGGTGTCCTGCTGGGGAAAGAAGCCCTTCGGGATGATGATGTAGAGGTAAAAGTTGAGACCCAGCACGACGGCGAAGATCAACATGATGGTCAACGGATGTTGAAACGCGACGTTCAGAGTTCTCCGGTAGAAGTTCAACATGCCGTCGAAGAAGCGCTCGCTGGCCCGGTAAAGCCGACCATGGCGCTGGCGGGATTCGTTGCGGAGCAGAATGGCGCACATCATCGGTGTGGTCGCCAGCGAGATCGCGAGCGAGATCATGATCGAAATCGAGATCGTCATCGCAAATTCGCGGAACAGGCGGCCGATGATGCCGCTCATCAGCAGGATCGGAATGAAGACGGCGACGAGCGAGATGCTCATCGACAGCACGGTGAAGCCGACTTCGTTGGCTCCCTTGAGAGCCGCTTGCAGCGGGGTCATCCCGTCCTCGACGTAGCGGGTGATGTTTTCGAGAACGACGATGGCATCATCGACGACGAACCCGGTCGCAACCGTGAGCGCCATCAGCGAGAGATTGTCGAGGCTGTAGCCCATCAAATACATGACGGCGAATGTTGAGATCAACGAAACCGACACCGCCACGACCGGTACCAGCGTCGCGCGCAGGTTTCGCAAGAAGGCAAAAACCACGACGATCACCAGCAGCACGGCAAGGATCAGGGTTCGTTCGACATCGCGCAACGATGTCCGAATGGTCGTCGAGCGGTCGACCGCCAATTCGACGTCGATGGCAGGCGAAATCGATGCCCTGAGTTGAGGCAGCAGCGCCTTCACCAGATCAACGGTACTGATGATGTTCGCGCCCGGCTGTCTGCTGAGAATGAGCAGGACGGCTGGCTTTCCGTTCGCGAGACCGGCGTTACGGAGGTTTTCGACCGAGTCGGTGACCTCACCGACATCCGACAGATGAACCGGCGCCCCATTCCGATAGGCGACGATCAGGGATTTGTAGTCTTCGGCCTTGCTGATCTGGTCGTTGGCATAAATCTGATAACGCTGATCTCCAACGTCGATCCCGCCTTTCGGGCTGTGGGCATTGGCGCTGGCAAGCGCGGCCCGCACGTCCTCAAGACCGATGCCGTATTTGTAAAGTACATGTGGAATGAGTTCCGCCCTTACCGCGGGAAGCGAACTGCCGCCGACGACGACTTCGCCAATCCCCTCGACCTGGGACAGCTTCTGGGCGAGCACGGTCGATGCCGCGTCATACAGATCACCGCGGGTCATGGTGTCGGAAGTCAAGGTCAGGACCAGGATCGGCGCGTCGGCCGGATTGACCTTGCGGTACGTCGGATTGCTGCGCAGGCTGGTCGGAAGGTCGGCGCGCGCTGCATTGATGGCCGCCTGCACGTCGCGCGCCGCGCCGTTGATGTCGCGGTTGAGGCCGAACTGCAAGGTGATGCGGGTTCCGCCGACCGTGCTCGACGAGGTCATCTCGGTGACGTCGGCGATCTGCCCGAGATGACGCTCAAGCGGACTGGCCACCGTCGTCGCGACATCCTGGGGGCTCGCGCCGGGCAGCGTCGCCCGCACGGAAATGGTCGGAAAATCGACCTGCGGCAGCGGCGACACCGGGAGCTTGAAAAACGCCACGGCGCCAGCCGCTGCAAGACCGAAGGTCAGCAACGTCGTCGCGACCGGCCGGCGAATGAAGGGTGTCGACGGTCCCATGGCTCAGTTCATTTCGTTCGCGGGGCCGGCTTCGCCCGCAGGTCCGGCAAATCGCGTCGCCAGGCGATCGAACCAGAGATAGATCACCGGCGTCGTAAACAGGGTCAGCAGCTGACTGACGAGGAGGCCGCCGACGATGGAAATGCCGAGGGGGTGGCGTAGTTCAGAACCCGCTCCCGTGCCGAGCATCAACGGCAATGCACCAAGCACGGCGGCCATAGTCGTCATCAGGATCGGCCGGAAGCGCAACAGACAGGCTTGGTAGATTGCCTCCCGCGGAGGTTTGCCCTCTTGGCGTTCGGCGTCGAGCGCGAAGTCGATCATCATGATCGCGTTCTTCTTCACGATGCCGATCAGAAGGATAATTCCGATGATGGCGACGATGGTAAGATCATGGCCGGCAGCCATCAGTGCCAGCAGCGCGCCGATTCCGGCGGATGGCAGCGTCGAGAGGATGGTGAGGGGATGGATGAAGCTCTCATAGAGCACACCCAGCACGATATAGACGGTGACGATCGCTGCCAGAATCAGGAAGAGCTGATTTGAAAGAGAGGACTGAAACGCCAGCGCCGCGCCCTGAAAGCTGCTGATCACGCCGAGCGGCAGGCCGATTTCGGCCTGCGCCTGCTTGATCGCCGTCACCGCCTCGCCGAGCGACGCGCCCGGCGCTAGGTTGAAGGATACCGTGGATGCCGGAAACTGCCCGAGATGCGAGATCTGTAGCGGCGCGGTTTCCTGGCGCATCTTGGCCAACGCGGCCAGCGGCACGGGCGTACTGCCTACCGAGGAGGGAAGATAGATATCCGACAAGGATTGCAGGGAGGTTTGCAGCGCTGGATCGGCCTCGAGGATAACGCGGTACTGGTTGGAGTTGGTAAAGATGGTGGAAACGATGCGCTGGCCGTACGAGTCATAAAGTGCATTATCGATCGTCGCCGGCGTAATGCCGAAACGGGCGGCCTGATCGCGATCGATTTCGACAAAGATCGAAAGCCCGTGATTGGAGATGTCGCTGGCGACGTCGCCAAGCTGCGGAAGCTGCCTCAGCCGGTCAACCAGCTTGGGGGTCCATTCGGCGAGCTGCACCGGATCGGCGTCCTGGAGGATGAATTGGTATTGCGTTTTGCTGACCGTGCCCTCGATGGTCAAATCCTGCACCGGCTGCATATAGAGCGTGATGCCGATCAGGGAGGCGGTGCTGTTCTGGATGCGCCGCATAACCGTGGCGACGTCGGATTTACGCTGATCGTGTGATTTGAGGTTGATCAGAATCCGACCGCTGTTGAGCGTGGTGTTCGTTCCGTCTACGCCGATGAAGGAAGAAAGGCTCTCAACGTCGGGATCCCTGAGGATAGCGCTGGCGAGTTGCTGCTGGCGTTCCGCCATCGCGGCGTAGGAGACGGACTGCGGTGCCTCCGAGATCGCCTGAATGACGCCGGTATCCTGAAGCGGAAAGAATCCCTTGGGAATCACGACGTAGAGCAGGCCGGTCAGCACGAACGTTCCCAAGGCAATCATCAGGACGAAGGTCTGACGGTCGAGTACCCAGTTGAGCATGCGGCCGTAAATTTCGATGATTTTGTCGAACCCTTCGCGGCTGTAGCGCTGAAGTGCGTTTTCGTGGACCTCCGACTCCGGCTTGAGCAGCTTGGCACAGGCCATCGGCACCAACGTCAGCGAAACCACCGCTGAAATGAGGATGGTGACCGAAAGCGTGATGGCGAACTCTCTGAACAGCCGGCCGACCACGTCTCCCATGAACAGGAGAGGAATCAGCACTGCAATCAGCGACACGGTCAGCGAGATGATGGTGAAGCCGATTTGTTCGGAGCCCCGAAGCGCCGCCTGCAACGGGGTATCGCCCTCTTCGAGGTAACGGGAGATGTTCTCGATCACGACAATGGCGTCATCGACCACGAAGCCGGTGGCGATGGTCAGGGCCATCAGCGACAGATTGTTGAGGCTGAATCCGAACAGGTACATGGCGCCGAGCGTGCCGACCAGCGACAGCGGGACCGAGAGGCTCGGGATCAACGTCGCGCGCGCATTGCGCAGGAAAACGAAGATCACCAGCACCACGAGGATGACGGCGAGCGTCAGCTCAAATTCCACATCCCGCACCGACGCGCGGATGGTGATGGTTCGGTCTGTCAGAATATTGACATCGATCGCCGCCGGCAGTGCAGCTTGAAGCTGCGGCAACAGCGACTTGATGCCCTCGACCACCGAGATGACGTTGGCGCCGGGCTGCCGCTGAATATTCAGGATGATGGCCGGCGTTTCGTTCATCCAGGCGCCGAGTTTTTCGTTCTGGGCGCCGTCGACGACGTCTCCGACATCGCTGAGCCGGACCGGGGAGCCATTCTTGTAGGCGACGATCAGTGACTTGTAGTCACTGGCATTCCTGATCTGATCATTGGCGTTGATGGTATAGGAGCGCATCGCTCCGTCGAAGTTTCCCTTGGGCGTGTTGACGTTGGCGTTGCCAAGCGTGGTGCGCAGATCGTCGATGTTGAGACCATAGGCGGCGAGTTTGCGGATGTCGGCACGAATGCGCACCGCCGGCCTTTGGCCACCGCTGATGCTGACGAGCCCGACACCGGGAAGCTGGGAGATCTTTTGCGCCAGGCGGGTGTCAACGAAATCCTCGACCTGGGTCAGCGGCATTGTTTTCGACGTCAATCCGAGCGTCAGGATCGGCGCATCGGCCGGGTTCACCTTGGCGTAGATCGGCGGCGCCGGAAGGTCGGCCGGAAGCAGGTTGCCAGCGGCATTGATGGCGGCCTGCACCTCCTGTTCCGCAACGTCGAGCGAAATCGTCAGCCCGAACTGCAGGGTGATGACCGATGCTCCGGCCGAACTCACCGAGCTCATCTGGTTGAGATTCGGCATTTGACCGAACTGCACCTCCAGCGGCGCGGTGACGGACGATGTCATCACGTCCGGACTGGCGCCGGGATAGAAGGTCTGGACCTGGATGGTCGGGTAGTCCACCTCCGGCAATGCGGCGACCGGCAGGAACCTGAACGCCAGCAAGCCGGACAGCATGATGGCTATCATCAATAGGGTGGTCGCCACCGGCCGCAGAATGAACGGCTGCGACGGGCTCATTGTTTCTGTCCGCCTTCGGAACGCCGCTTCTTGCCGCCCGATTTATCCAGGGGGTCCGCCGACTTGGCCGGGTCAGCTTCCGACCGCACGTTGATCTTTGCACCGTCCCGCAATTTGTCGGCGCCATCGATGACGATACGATCGCCCGGCGTCAGCCCCGAAAGAATCTCCACGTGATCCCCCTCAGTCGCCCCAAGCTGGATCGGGCGGACCGACACCGTGCTGTCGGCATTGACGAGGTAGACGAACGTACCCGGCACTCCGCGCTGGACACCCGCTGTCGAGATCGTCGTAACGTCCTTGTGCGTGTCGAGCAGCAGGCGGATGTTGACGAATTGATTTGGGTAAAGGACCCGCGTGTCGTTGGTAAACTGTGCCCGCAGCTTGATGGTCCCGGTGGTCTGGTCGATCTGGCTATCGAAGGTTTGCAGCGTACCGTCGGCGATCTTGCTAGCGCCGCTGCGGTCATAGGCGGTAGCGGGCAGCACGGCGCCCGCCTGGATACGTTTAGCGATCGCCTGCAGGTTATCCTCGGGCACCGTGAACAGAACGCTGATCGGTTGCAACTGCGTGATAACGACCAGGCCGTTGACGTCGCCGGGCGTCACATAGTTGCCCTGGTCGACCAGGCGCAGCCCGACGCGGCCATCGAGCGGCGATATGATTCGGCAATATTGCAAGTTCACCTCGGCGGACCTGACCGTTGCCCGGTCGGCTTCCACCGTGCCCTGGTCCTGCGCGACGAGGGCGGTTTGCGTATCCAGCGTCTGGCGCGGCACCGCATTCTGGGCCGCCAATCCCTGGTATCGGGTCAGATCGACCTGAGCCCCTTTCAGCAGGGCCTCGTCGCGGGCAAGTTGGCCTTTGGCTTGCGCCAGGGTCGCCTCATACGGCCGCGAATCAATTTCGGCGAGCAGATCGCCCTTTTTGACCTCGTCACCTTCTTTGAAAGCGACGCGGACCAGTTGTCCGCTGATCTGGCTTCGGATGGTCACGGTCGCCAGCGAGGACACCGTGCCGAGCGCGTTGATATTGATCCCGATATCGCCCTTGCCGACAACCTCGGGCACAATCGACATCGGCGCAGCATTACGGCCGCTATTGGCCTGTTGCGGCGCGCCCCCTTGCCTGTTCCACCAGACGACGCCTGCGAGAAGCAGCAAAATCAGAATGGATGTCAGAACGAACCGTCGGCGGGACCGGGGCGTGGCAGTTTGCGAAGGACCAATTGAGGGGGCTTCCTTGAGAGATTTTATCGATTGGTCCATGAACCTGCCATCGGATGGGTGTTTTGTCGGGTCGCAGCTATATCCCGCACTATGACGCTTTGCCTGCCTCCGAGGTCCTCGGGCTGCCGCATTTGAACGCCTCTGCGTGAAGTTGTCGCATTAACAATCGGAAAGAATTGCACTTTTCGGTTCCGACGGAGAACGCCTGCCAGTCAAGATTTCACCCCGGCGCTCTGACGCCCGGGGGAATCGAAAGCCGCACTTGGCCAAAGCAGTACATTTTGGACCTATCCGAGGCCCGCCACAAGACCGCCCCGGATGGCGGAATCTCGCGGATCCTGACGTAGGCAAAGCCACCAACCGGGGGATCTTTCGCGACCGCGCCCGCAGCGACGATGGCAGAGCTGCCTTTGACGTGAATAGCCGAGCGTCAGGCGGCGACATCCCATAGTCTGGACGAGCCCCTTACCAGCGCCGTGCGTCCCTTCGCTGTGATAACCGGCAGATTGTCGCACATGGTTGCGAGGCCAAATGCGACGAGATCATCAAGCACGGATTGACTCAACGCAGAAAGCTTCAAAACCGGCACGCGAATCGCTTTAAGCGTTTCCCATTGATCCGGTGTGAGGTCGTAGTCAATTTCGTCGTTCATGCCGCCTCAAACACGTTGGCTTTCGCGGGTAGCTTTACAAATTCAGCGTGAACGCGGCGCGACCGCAATGCGTCGAGATTTCGATCAGGCGCACAACTTATTTTGAAACCTTGCCTCTGAAATATTCGGTAACGCGGCTGTCACATACGCGTGTCAAGGGACTGCATCGGTCACCTCGAATCAGATGGCACGATATTGGATGTCGTTGCCCGATTGGATGAATGCCCTGACAGTCACAATGCTGCCAAAGCCAACGGGCAGCGGCGCCAGGCTCAAGGGCTTGGGCATCCTTATCAGCATTGCCATCGCTGCAGCGGCGATTTTCGCGCTGACGCACACGCTCAAAAACGTCGATTACAACGAAGTGATCGCGGTCGTCCGGCGTACAAATGTCGGACTCATTGCCTTGGCCGCCATGCTTGTGGCTACCTCCTATGGCAGCTTGACGCTCTATGACCTGTTGGCGCTTCGCACGATCGGGCGCACTGAGGTTCCGTATCGGATCGCGGCGCTTGCGAGTTTCACCAGCTATCCGATTGCGCACGGCGTCGGAGCGGTTTCGCTGATTTCACCCATCATCCGTTATCGAATCTATTCGCACAGCGGGCTGGGCGCGTTCGATGTGGCGAATATCTGCTTTCTGACCGGGCTCACCTTCTGGCTAGGCAACCTGACGGCACTTGGGTTCGGCCTAATGTACGCGCCCGACGCCATCAGTGTGGTCGACTTGCTGCCGCCGCGGGCCAATCAATGGTTGGCAGCCGCGCTGCTTCTTGGGGTTGTCAGCTTCCTTGTATGGTGCTGGTCTTCTCCGAGAAACATCGGGACAAGGCGGTGGCCGGTTCGGCTTCCTTCCGGCCCGGTGGTCCTTCTGCAAATCGTAATTGGAATCTTCGATCTCGGTGCGGCGGCGCTTGCAATGTACGTGCTGATTCCGGCCGGACCGAGCATCGGTATCTTTCCGATCGCCGCCGTCTTCATCGCCGCGACCTTGCTGGGCTTCGCGAGCCACACCCCGGCAGGGATAGGCGTATTCGATGCAACGTTTTTGATCGGGCTTGGTGGCGACAACAAGGAGCCGCTGATTGCCGCGCTCCTCATGTTCCGGCTGTTGTATCACTTTCTTCCGTTCGTGCTCGCGCTTGGTCTTTTCGGCAGCGTGGAGGGGTGGAGAAGTTGGCGCGCGGGACGCAATTCCTAAAACCCCGATCCGGATCTCAGACGGGCGAATTGAGCTTGAGCCCGACCATCCCGGCGACGATCAGCGTAAGGCAAATGATCCGAACCGGATCAGTGGGTTCGCTGAAGATCACCATTCCGACGATGATGCTGCCGGCAGCACCAATCCCCGTCCAGATGGCGTACGCCGTGCCAAACGGCAACGATCGTAGCGCGAGGGCCATCAGGGCAAAGCTGAGCAGGATTGCGACGACAGTCACGGCGGTCGGCCAAAACCGGGTGAGTCCATCGGAATATTTCAGGCCAAACGCCCAGGCAATCTCAAGCAGTCCCGCCGCCAACAATGCAAGCCACGCGCTCACGGTGTCCTTGGCTCCGGCAGCAAGGTCAGCACGCCATATTGGGCGTAGCCACGAAACGGACGTTCGAACTCAAGTTTTGCCCCAGAGCTGTCTGCCATGGAGGACAATTCTTGCTCGAGACTGTCGCGCGGCGTGACGTCGAACATCGCAAGCCATCGCCGTAGCAGCACGCGGACAATTCCTGGCAACCGCTCTTGACCGCCAAAATCGACCACATGCAGGCGGCCGCCAGGTTTGAGGTGGGCGGCGGCCGCGCGGAGAACCCCGCGCCAATCAGGAATCATCGATAGACTATAGGAAATCATCACGTGGTCGAACTGGGCGATGCCGAACAATCTCTTTGCGTCAAACGACGATGCATCGCCATGCGCGACGCGAACGTGACCAGCGAGGCCGGCGCGCGAGATGGCCGCGATCGCGGAGGTCAACATTTCGGTCGAGACATCGATGCCGAAGAATCGCGCGGTGGGATAGAGCCGAGCCGCCAATACCAGGTTTCTGCCGGTGCCACAGCCGATTTCCAGGACGCTCGCGCCCGCATCTAGCTGCAGGCCCGCTATCATCTGGTCTCGGCCGAGCAGGTAGTACCGCCGCGTTCCGTCGTAGATGTGCCGTTGCCGGCGGTACATCCGGTTCATGCGGCGTGTTGCTTCGATCGGCCACGAGGAATCTGCGCCGATATCGCGGAAATACGCGGACATCCATACACCCCATCCTGGCTGTGAACACTCACTGCATCCGATGTTCGCGCGACAGGGGTGTGACAAACCGCCCGACGCGCCAGCAGACCGTAAAAATACAGGTATCGATTCGGTGTTCACGAAGATGTTGGCATCCACCGGCTGTCGCAAAACTGCAGCGAGCCCGCGATACGCTTGTCGGATTGCTGATTCGAGGCACGGATGAACACGCAACTTATCTCGGACGCAGTTCGCAACAGCAGGAACGAAGGTGAAGCGACCGTCTGGGACAGGCTTTTCGCGTTCTGGTTTCGCCGTCTGGTCTATACCCAGATCTGGGAGGACCCGGTAGCCGATCTCGCGGCGCTGCGTTTGCCGCTGGGATCAACCATCGTCACCATCTCGTCTGGAGGATGCAACGCGCTGTCGTATCTCACCGCACAGCCGGCTCAGGTCTATGCGGTCGACCTCAATGAAGCCCACCTTTCACTGCTCAAGCTGAAGCTTGCCGGCATTCGGGCCTTCTCTCACTACGCCGAGTTCTGGCAGTTCTTCGGTGAGGCTGCCTCAGCCTCCAACTCGGGACTCTATCGCCAGCGGCTGCGGCCGATGCTTGACGCGGAAGCGCGCGCGTACTGGGACAAGCGCAATATCATGGGCCGTCCACGGCATGCATATTTCACCGACGGGTTCTACCGCCACGGCATGCTTGGTCGCTTCATCGGGCTTGCCCATTTGGTGGCGAAATTCGCCGGGATCGACCTCGCAGCGCTCTTGAACGGCAAGCCGGACGCTCCCGAACGCGTTGAGGCGCTGAACCGTCTCGGCCGCCTGTTTCACGCGCCATTGGCCCGGCTGATCACAGGCACGCCGGCGCTGCTGTTCAGCCTCGGCATTCCGCCGCAGCAACGCGCACTGCTGGGCGGCGGCGCACCGCTCAACGAGGTGCTTCATGAACGGCTGTTGCGCCTGATCAATGGTCATCTCAACGAGACGAATTATTTTGCCTGGCAGGCGCTGCATCGCGGCTACCCCGGTCCGGGGGATCGCTGCCTGCCGCCTTATTTGCAAGCTTCCCAGTTTGAGCGAATGCGCAACGGTGCCGGATTGATCATTCCGGTCCATGCCAATCTTCGGGTGTTCCTGGAAAGCCTTCCGGCACGCGAGGTCGATGCCGTCATCCTCCTGGATTCGCAGGATTGGATGGCGCCGGAAGAGATCCGCGCGTTATGGAACGCCATCGATCGCACCGGCAGCGACAATGTTCGCGTGATCTTTCGCACCGCCGGCACGGAATCTCCCCTGGAAGGCGCAGAGCTTGCGTCGTTGCGGCAGATCTGGCGTCGCGACCAGGAACGAAGTGCGATCGGCTTTGCGCAGGATCGATCGGGAATCTATGGCGGCTTTCACTGCTACGGACGACGCTGATCGAGCCCCCTTGGCGGCACCGCGGTGCGGCGACCAGTCGGCTCGAGGGCTTGCGAAGTCCGCCCCTATTTCCCGCCGGCGCCGAGCCAAGCCGCGATCAGTGCGCGTTCTTCGCCGGTCATCTCGGTCACGTTGCCCGGCGGCATCGCATTCGACCACGCGGCGTTGCGGCCAATCAGGCGCGCGTTGCGGCGGATATGATCCGGTTGGTCCAGCAGGATGGCTTTGGGCGCTGTGACAATCGATTCCCAGACCGGCTCGGCGGCATGGCACATACTGCATCGCGACATGACGATCTCTTCGACGTTGGCGAAGGTCGGGGCCGTCGATAGCGACCCGCTCTTGATCTCCCGAGGACCAGCCGCGGAAAGCATCGCGATGGCGATCATGCCGGCACTGGCGATCCCCCATACCCACCACGGTGATTTCCGCCCCGCATGCCGCTCATTGAAGAAATGCCGGATGATCGGACCGAGCGCCAGGACGATCGCAACGATCAGCCAGTTATAACGCGTGGCGAACAGCAGCGGATAGTGATTGCTGATCATCAGCACGATCACCGGCAACGTCAGGTAATTGTTGTGGACCGATCGCTGTTTGCCCTGCAGGCCCAGTTCCGGGTCGGGCGATCGGCCGGCCAGCAGCGCGGTGACGATCTTCTTCTGGTTCGGAATGATCACCACAAAGACGTTGGCGACCATGATCGTTCCGACAATCGCACCGATCTGATTGAACGCGCCGCGTCCACTGAGGACATGCGTGAATGCATAGGTGAGGCCGACGAGGAACACGTAGCCGCCGAGCGCAAAGGGTAGCTCGTGCCGGGCCAACCCAGATCTGCACGCGCCCTCATAAAGCAGCCACGCGAGAACGAGGCTTGCCAGGCTGAACAATCCGGCTTGCAGCGGTGTCAAATTGAGGATCGACTTGTCGACCAGGAATAGTTCCGCGTCGAGATAATAGACGACAACCATCAGCGCGAAGCCGGAGAGCCAGGTGGCGTAGGCTTCCCATTTGAACCAGGTCAGTTCGTCAGGCATCTTCGCCGGCGCGACCAGGTATTTCATGATCCGGTAAAAGCCGCCGCCGTGGACCTGCCAGGCCTCGCCGTAAACGCCTTCGGGCAGATCGCTGCGCGGTTGCAGGCTCAGGTCAAGATGAATGAAATAGAATGAACTGCCGATCCATCCGATCGCGGCCACCACATGCAGCCAGCGCAGGATCAGGCTCGCCCATTCGGTCAGTATCGATTCCCACATCATTATATTGGCCGCTGATCGAAAGAATCTTTGTGACGGGACGATAAAAGTTCAGCTCTTGACATACAATATGATAGTGCGAGCTTGACCCAGTTGATTACGGACTGAGCACGATGCAAACCGAGTACGGAATCGTTACGCGGCGTGACCTGCTCTCTCTGATTGGAGCGCTGTCAGGCAGCGCCACGATGTATCAAGCAATGACCAGCCTCGGCTTCGCGGCCGATTCCGGGTACAAGGGGCCGATCAGGCTCGACGGTGATCCGAAAGGTGCTTCTGTCCTTATCTTGGGCGCCGGGCTTGCTGGCATGACGGCCGCGCTGGAGTTGCACAAGGCGGGATACAAGGTCCGGATTCTGGAGTTCAATAACCGGGCTGGAGGTC
>Ga0207051_1059_pt1 | contig 17695 bp, 15 predicted proteins | sample Alteio_BWMinCont_61_FD_153292 | JGI IMG/M metagenome (GOLD analysis project Ga0207051, IMG submission 153292) | Enriched cells from forest soil in Barre Woods Harvard Forest LTER site, Petersham, Massachusetts, United States -... | ecosystem: Environmental > Terrestrial > Soil > Temperate forest >...
AATCATTTCTTAACAGAAAAATAATAAAATTCTTATTTTATTTTAACGTTCCTCTTATCTACGTTTTGGTATCATTTGACAATGATGGGGATTCTATACGAATAAGAGAACTCTTATTTTATTTTAACGTTCCTCTTATGTTTGTTTTGGTAAAAATGACACAACAATCCAAAACTAAAACATAGGAGGAGTCATGAAAAGAAATGCATTACTATTAACGATGACGATCATTTTTGCTTGGCAGGGATTTAGTTTTGCTGATAGTTCCGTCGATGAACTAATTCAAAAATTGGAAGACAAAGGTATTTTGAATCATCAAGAAGCTGCCCAGCTTAAAGATAAAGCTTCGACCAAAGAACAAGACTCTGAACAAAAAACTTTTAAGACTTTGCTCCCTGATTGGATAAGCGGGATCAAATTGACCGGGGATATGCGCTTACGTTATCAACAACAGGAAAGAGATGTGCATAATTTTAGCGCTACTAATGCTGGAAATTGGGATCATGACCGTGGACGCGTCCGTGCGCGTTTGAATTTTGAAGATCAGATCAATGATAAGTTTAAGTTTATTTTTGGGATTGGTACAGATGGAACTGGTGGTAATGATGGCAGTGGTCATTCCATGTATAATTTCAGCCGCTCTAACAACTATTCATTTGGTGGCAATGGAGCCAATACTACAAGTCAACCCACAGGTAATTTCGCCAAGGATTTTATTGTCCTCAATAAGGCATATGGGGAATATAAACCTAATGCAGATTGGAAATTTATTGTCGGTAAGATGGACAATCCTATTTGGGAACCTTCATCTGTTTCAGGTGAAAAATTCCTTTGGGACCCTAACATTACTCCAGAGGGAGGGGCCGTTCAATATGAGAAGAAAATCAATGACCATATTACAGCTTTTACAACAAATTCCGTATTTGTCTTAGATGATACAGGTCATTCTGTGCTTGATACCTGGATGTACGATGATCAGGTAGGTATAAAAGGAAATGTTACAGACAAGGCTTATTATAAAATTGCCGGGACATGGCAAGATATCACCAATCAAAAGCATATTATTGGTGGCCAAAGAGGTAATGATCTGACTAACACAACCCTGGTTCAAACAGGTTCAAGTGCTACTTCGACCAAATGTGCCCCTGGCTATGGTACTACGCTTAATGGTATTACAAACTGTTACGAATATAGCTATAACGCTATTGTAGCAGCTGCAGATTTTGGTTTGAATGATCCTTTCGGAGAGATGTTGCCTTCCTTCGTTTATATTCCTCAAATAGGCGTACGTGGTGAATATATTCAAAACCCAGATTCACACATAGCTTCTGACCAAAATAAAGGATGGGAGATGGGTGGATATATGGGGAACCCTGCGCTTAATGGTTGGGGAACTTGGCAAGTTAGTGCTGATTACAGAGTTCTTGAAAGAAACGCTGAGATGGACATTTTCCCTGACTTTGATCAATACACGGGTGACACTAACATTGCAGGTGTTCGTACTGAGCTTGATATTGGTTTAATGAAAAATGTTTGGATGGATTTTAACTTTTTTAGTTTCCATGTATATAAACCCTTTGTTAATAACGCCTTGGGTGAATATGGCGGGAATTCTCAAATAACGAATGCAAAAGGTAATGAATATCTCTATCAAGTAGATTTGAATATGAAATTTTAGGTCAGCAACTATGCGGATATTGCTCGTTGAGGATGAAAGAAAGCTATCAGCTATCATCAAAAGAAGTCTGAAAGAGTTCAATTATGCCGTTGACCTTGCTGACGATGGCGATGAAGCACTCTTTATAGCTGAGTCAAACCCTTATGATTTGATCATTCTAGATATCATGCTTCCTGGTAGGGATGGAATCTCAATTTGTCGTAATTTAAGAAAGAAGCAAAACGATGTCCCTATTCTTATGCTAACTGCCCGGGATGATGAAGAGGATAAGATTACGGGATTGGATTCGGGAGCGGATGATTATATTACCAAACCATTTTCTTATCCTGAATTTCTTGCTCGCGTTCGCGCGTTGCTTAGGCGTAAGAGTACTGAAAAAACACCGCAGCTTAAGATTGCGGATTTGGAGCTTAATCAATTAACGCGTAAAGCTTATCGGGCAGGCAAAGAGATTGAACTTACTCCCAAGGAATACTCATTATTAGAATATTTTATGAGTAATGTTGGGGAGGTAATAACCCGGACTATGATTTCTGAGCACGTTTGGGATGGTGACTTCGAAGCTTTTTCCAATGTTATTAATGTTTATGTCAATTATCTTAAAAAGAAAATTGATTACGGCCATACGAAACAACTGATCCATTCTATGCGGGGAGTTGGTTATATATTTAAAGATGAATGAAGAATCGGAGAAAAATTTATGAGAAAAATTAAAATTCTTTCAATAGCAATTTTAATCTTAATCGGACAATTGGCACTAACTTTAAATTGTTATGCGCTAACTACAGAAGAGTATTTTAATCAAGGTCTTACCGATGCAAAACAAGGAAATATTACTCAAGCCATAACAGATTTTACTAAAGCTATTGAAATAGATCCTGACTTTCCCAATGTTTATTATAATCGCGGCTTGGCCTACTATGCCCAAGGGAATTATGATCAAGCTATTTCTGACTACACAAAAGCTATTGAAATAAAACCTAACGATGCGCTTACCTATAACAACCGTGGTAATGCCTTCGATGCGCAAGGGATGTTGGACCAAGCTATTCTTGATTATAATAAAGCCATTCAATTAAGACCTAGCGATCCGGATGCTTATAACAATCGTGGTTTTGATTACTCTAAAGAATATAACTTTACTCAAGCTCTTGCCGATTTAAACAAAGCCATTGAATTAGACCCTAATCATGTAACAGCTTATGTCAATCGTGGTATTGCGTATGCTAAGCAAAACGATTTCACACAAGCTATGGCTGATTTAGATAAGGCCATTGCAATAGACCCTAAATATGGCAAGGCCTACAGTAACCGAGCAGTTGTTTATTATCATTTAAGTCATTACAACAAAGCTTGGGCAGATGTACACAAAGCGGATGAACTAGGAGTAAATGTAAATCCAAGGTTTGTTCAACGTTTAATGGAGTCTCTTGGTATGGGGGGATAAATCGTCTTCCCATTACCATTCCGCATTGAAGTTCCCATCAAAAGCTTGTCTTAAAAATCAATAATAATAAAATTCTTATTTTATTCTAACGTCCCTTTAATACGTCACTGGGTATACTTTGTTCAGATGGATCGAGCCAAGGGGAGGTGAAAATGAATCAAACACATGTGGAGAGGTTACCGGAATATTATCAGCAGAAAAATAAAGGTCTGCTATGGGATAAGATAAATCAAGAATATACACAACGCCTATTAGTAATTGATGATGAGGCCCATATCCGAGATGCGTATAACCGATTATTTAGGCATTATGGTTTTGAGGTGCTTACGGCATCGAATGCCACACAAGCCAATGAACTGTTGGTCCAAAACAAAATTGATATTGTCCTTTTAGATATAAAGATGGCTGAAGTGGATGGATCTGTGCTTTTTGGATTAATACGTACATTTCATAAAAATGTTAAAGTTGTAATTTCTAGTGTGTATTCAATCGATGAGCAAAAAGAAAGAATTGAAGAGGCGGATGCTTATTTTGATAAATCTGATGGTAAAGACGTCCTTTTAGGGATAATCGCCTCTCTTTCAGGGGGACCAGAAGCAGTTTGATAGATTGTTTTTGTAAGAGGATATCAAATTATGGATGAAAAGGTATTCTCGTTTATTTTGGGTATTTTTATTGTGGTGAGCACATTAATTGCTGGGAGATTTAGAAATTATTAAAAGGGTAACATCTATGAAAAGGAGAAACATTATGCGCTACGTAATCGGAAGATTCATCGCTGTTGTTTGTTTGGTGGGTATGGCAAGTTATGCCAATGCTTATAGCTGGCAGGATACTAAACAAGAGATAGGGCCTACAGTGCCAAAACCGGAAGCATACTTAAAGGTCTATTCAGAAGCTCGTGTTTATAGCGATGGGGACATACCAAAGGTGTCTCGTGTGCCTTACACTATTTATTCAGCAGATGGAAAGAAATTAAGATGGATTGCATTTAATGATGAAGATCCAAAATTAATAACCCTGCCACCTGGTAAATATGTGATTGTTCCAGAAACAAATATAACTAAGACTGAAATCTTTGGTGCAATCTTAGAACCAGGCCAACTTACAGAGATCCATATGAAGGGAGAAGATCCTAAGTATGCTCCGCTTGATTTTTAAGAACTTTGGAAAGTTCATCGTAATTGTTTGTTTGATGAGTTTGACAAGTTGTACCAGCGCTGGGCGGACGTATACATGGAATGATGTTAACGAAGTAGTAGGCCCAACGGCACATAATCAGTAACGGAGTTGTTTAAATGTGAGATTCTTAAAGGAGGCATGCATGGTACGCATAGCATTAGTCTTAATTCTTGGAGTGGTTATGGCAAGTTGTGCCGGTGCTGCTCAAAGGTACACATGGCAGGATATTAAACAGGAAGTAGGACCAACGGTACCCAAACCAGCCACAGAAGCGTATTTAAAGGTCTACACAAAGGAAGAAGAGGTTAATGACGGAGGTTATTTGTGGGTGAGAGGCATGCGTTACAATATTTTTTCAGATAATGGCAAGTTAATAGAGTCGGTTAGAAATGATAATACTCCCAATACCTTTTCTTTATCACCTGGAAAATATGTGATTGTTACTCTTGGAAGTCGTCAGTATAAAAATCAAATTATTGGTGCAATTTTAGAGCCAGGTAAGCTCACGGAAGTTCATATGATGGGAGGATAAAAGAAGGTGGTAAATAAATGAGAGGGATTAATGATTTATTAAAAGATTCAGATTCTCAGTTGAAGAATGAAAGGGTGGCAGTAATTAACAAAGTTTCGAAAGGGATGAATAGACGTACCAAGACTATTTTTGGCCTGTTTTCATTATTAATTGTTGTTGGTGTGGTGTTGTGGTTCTCAGGTCTGCACACTGCAAGACCAAATGATAATGCTAAATTCGTTGCCACCGCAAAAGTCACGCGCGGAGATTTAGCGCGGTTTGTCACAATCAGCGGTGAGTTGAAACCATACCAAGAAATTGATCTCCATGCTAAGGTGGCAGGTTATCTTAAATTTCTTACTGTTGATATAGGCGATCAGGTAAAGGCAGGGGAGGTCATTGCTAAAATTGATACGGACGAACTGAAAGCCGATTATGAAAATACCACTGCTGCATATGAGGATGCAAAACTTAATTATGACCGTCTGAATGAAGTTATCCAAAAACAGCCCGGACTATTAGCCCAGCAAGATGTAGATAATGCACAGGCAGCTTACGCCATAGCGAAAGCCAACATGGATCGGGCACGTACTTTTATGGATTACTCAACGATAACGGTGCCATTCAATGGAGTAGTTACCAAGCGTTATGCTGATCCGGGTGCAATGATCCAGGCGAGTGGCAGTAATGACAGACAAACAATGCCTGTCGTACATATTGCTGAGAATGATCAGTTGCGTCTCGACTTCCCGGTGCCTGAACCTGATGTCCCTTTTATTAAGGTAGGTATGCCGATCGACGTTACCATCACAGCCACAGGTCAGAAAATTACGGGGAAAGTCGCCCGTACCACGAACATGGTCGACAGCGATACCCGCACCATGGAAACAGAGGTTGATGTTGATAATCATGATTTGCGTCTCACCCCCGGTATGTATGCTTATGTGAATTTGGGTCTTGAAAATAAAAAGAATGTAACGACTCTTCCGGTCCAGGCGGTTTCTTTAAACGGAAATCCCAATGTTTGGAAGATCAATGATAAGAATGAAATTGAAGAACAACCAGTCGAAGTCGGGTTGCAAACTGCCGATAAAATTGAAATTCTGAGCGGTTTAAAAGAAGGAGACCAGGTGGTATTTGGCAGTAGAGAAATGGTTAATATAGGGATGAAGGTCAAGCCCAAACTTATTACGACATTGAAAGAATAGGGCCTTTTCCCATATGCCGCGTTTTTCTATTTTATATCCCTATTTCATCATTGTATATTGCCTGATTACCTGCGTGCTAGGTATAACAAGCCTTGTACGTATGCCGGTTGATTTGTTCCCGTCCATTCGCATCCCGGTGGTTGTGGTCGCGACCTTTTATTCCGGTATGCCAGCCCAAGATATTGAAACGTCTATTACCAGTCGTTTTGAACGTTTTTTTACGCTTGCCAGTGGCATTGACCATATCGAATCGCGATCCTTGCCGAGTGTCAGTCTGATTAAGATTTTTTTCCAACCAGGCAGTGATCCTGATACAGATGTGAGCATGATCTCCAATTTGGCCATGGCCAACCTTCGGCATTTGCCTCAGGGCACCCTTCCTCCTGTCGTATTAAAATTCGATGCATCCAGCCTGCCTGTTTGCCTTATCACATTGAAAGCCAATGGGCTCAATGAAGCCCAACTGCGTGATCTTGGTCAATATAATATCCGCAATCAAGTGGCGAGTGTTCCGGGAGCTTCGGTACCACCGCCCTTTGGTGGAAAATACCGGCAAATCATGGTTTATGTAGACCCACTTAAGCTTGAAGCCCACCAACTAAGTGTTATGGATGTGGTGCGGGGAGTGAACAATTCCAATTTGATCATACCCACAGGTGACGTTAAGATCGGGCCGTACAATTACAACATTTTTAGTAACAGCCAAGTCGATACGATGAGTGAGTTAAACCAGGTTCCGCTTAAGACGGTTGGTAATTCCTCGGTTACCATTGCTGATATTGGTCATGCTGCGGATGCCGCATCCATTCAGACCAACGTGGTGCGTATTGATGGCCAACCCTCAGTCTATCTGCCGGTCTTAAGGCAAGGAGGTGATTCTAATACTATAGCCATTGTTGATGGTGTTAAAAAAGCGATTGCCAATTTGGTTGATGTGCCTAAAAACCTTGTTGCCAAGGTAGTTTTTGATCAATCTGTTTTTGTGAAGAACGCCATCGAAAACCTAATTCATGAAGGGGTCATCGGGCTTCTTCTTACAGGAATAATGATTTTGGTATTTTTGGGTAATATACGCGCAACAGCGGCTGTATTTTTCTCCATACCTCTATCCATATGTGCTGTATTTTTAATTTTGTCTTGGATGGGAAATTCGGTCAACGCCATGATCTTAGGCGGGCTGGCCCTTGCATTTTCAAGGGTCATTGATAATTCAGTGGTTGTTCTGGAGAACATTTATCGCCATTTAGAGAGAGGAGAATCTCCTCAGGAGGCTGCCGAAAAAGGAGGGCAGGAGGTTGAATTGCCGGTTTTAGCATCAACAATTACAACGGCCATTGTATTTATTCCTGTCACCTTTCTTTATGGTGTCAGTAAGTTTTTATTTTCAGCATTAGCGCTCTCGGTAGTCATTTCACTTTTCGCTTCATATGTCATTGCTATGACTGTCGTGCCTTTATTTTGCGCAAAGTTTTTACACAAGCACGAATACCATCCAGCAAAGGAAAATTGGGGCACCCGTTTCAATCATTGGTTTAATCATAAATTTGAAAGAATGCTTCATGCTTATGACCATTGGGTAGCACTTGCCATTGCACGTCCGCGTTTTAATCTGGCAGCATTTCTTGTTGCCTTTGCTTTAAGTCCTTTTCTATTTTCTTTCATAGGGTTTTCCTATTTTCCACGGACCGACCCGGGACAGTTTGTCATTATGATTAAGGCCCCTACTGGAACCCGTGTTGAGATAACCACTCAAGAAGTAGCTAAAGTCGAAGGCATTATCCGCCGTATCGTTTCTAAAAGTGACCTTGACCAGATCATTTCCAACATCGGTAATGTTTCAGGGTTGTCTGCTATTTATACCACTAATACTGGAAGTCATAGCGCTTACGTTCAAGTGAGCCTAAAAGAAGGTCATAAAATTGGAAGTTATGAATATATGGCGCGGGTTCGCAGGGCCGTTCAGACGGAATTGCCTGAGCTTGTGACCTACTTCCAAACAGGAGGATTGGTTGATGCCGTATTGAATCTTGGCTTGCCTGCACCGATAGATGTGCAGATTGAAGGGACAGATTTAGAGAAAGACCATAATATTGCAAAAGACCTGGCCATAAAAATACGTCAATTGGACGAAGTCAGCGATGTATACATCCCTCAAGACATAAATACCCCTTCACTTAAACTCGACATTGACCGGATACATGCCAATGAGATGGGAATCAGTCAAAAGGAAGTTATGGACAATGTCATTACGGCACTTGCTTCCAATGAAATGATCGCCCCAAGTTATTGGGTGGACCCTAAAACCGGTTTTGATTATATGCTGACCGTGCAGTATCCAGAAAATAATATAAAGTCCATTGATGATCTTGCTTCTATCCCTATTCGCGGTACGAATATAAAGAATCCGACGAGGCTTGGTATGGTGGCCGAGATAACACACATGGAGGCCCCGAAGGTAGTAGATCATTATCAACTACGTCGGGTCATTGATATCTATGTAGCGCCTAAGAGTGAAGATTTGAGCAGGGTAGCTTCGAAAGTAGAAAATATCATACGGAACGAAAAATTACCCCCGGATGTGCGCATTCATCTTCACGGGTCAGTTTTGGCCATGCAGACATCGCTTAAGGTTTTTGGTCTTGGGTTATTGTTGTCCGTACTGTTAGTTTATCTTGTGCTGGTTGCGCAGTTCCAATCCTTCATTGATCCTTTTATTATATTATTGGCCATATTACCTGGTTTAGCAGGTGTGCCGATTACCTTACTTCTCACCAATACAACCCTTAACGTCATGTCACTGATGGGAATAGTCATGTTAATGGGGATTGCTTCATCTAACAGCATTCTGATTGTGGAGTTTACCCATCGCCTAAGAGAAAGAGAACCTGATATCAAAAAAGCCGTCTCTGTTGCCTGCCGTGTCCGGTTGCGTCCGGTCTTGATGACATCATTGGCAACCATCATTGGTTTAATACCAATGTCACTAGCGCTTGGTGCCGGTAGCGAAGCTTACGCTTCTTTAGCACGTGTAATCATTGGAGGATTGACCCTTTCAGTTCTACTGACAATCTTTATTGTCCCGATGGCGTATTTGTTGATTTACGGTAAAGAGGGTTCTAATAATCATAAAATCCGTCCTGTAGTAGGAGAGGCATGATGAAACAGTTTTTCATTGTTATGGTTATTTTTACAATATTGTATAGCAGAACCTCATTCGCTGCGGATTCCTGGGGTAGTAGTTCTATTCCACAGAAATTAACTTTAGAGGAAGCTTGTAGAGCTGCTTTGCAAAATCATCCCCAGGTTCTATCGGCTGAGTTTACAACTAAAGCAGCTGAGGAAAACATTGATGATGTGCGATCAGCCTATCTACCACAAATTACAGGAGATGCTGTACGCACTTTTGCCGATCGTGGCACCGTGATTGCTGCATCGGGCGGGTTGACCAGTTCTTCTGTGATAGAACGTGGCTCTGTAGGGCTGGGCTTAAGTCAGCTTATTACTGATTTTGGAAGAACGAATAATTTAATTGCATCTTCTCGGCTGGAATTAGAATCTCAAAAAGACCGCACTGCTTTTGTACGTGAGACAGTTTTACTTAATGTGATATCTGCTTATTACGATCTTTTACGTTCACAATCATTACTACAGGTTGCGGAGGATGCACTGAAAACACGTAGCACGCTCTTTGATCAAGTTTCGGAATTACGCAAAGCAAAAATGAAATCTGATCTCGATGTAAGTATAGGTGAATCAGCAGTAGCAGATGCCAATTTATTGCTATTGAAAGCTAGAAGCGCCGTAGATGATGCGCAAGCGACATTGTCTGAGGCGATGGGTTTAGAGAGCCCAAGATATTTCTCACTTGTTGATCATGTAAATATTGTCTCGCCACCTGATTCCATAGGAAATTTGATTAGCTCTGCACTAGAGCAGAATCCAGAAATTGCCCAATTGAAAGCAGAAAGCGGCGCATTAAAGAAAAATGTGGCGGCAGCACGAGATGCCAAATATCCAACAGTCAGTGCAATTGGACTTGCAGGTGGTTCGCCTTATCGCGTGGATGATCAGTCAATTGCTCATCATTACGAAGCTGGGGGACTGCTTGTTAGCATACCTTTTTTTACTGGAGGCAGGATAACGGCAGAAGAAAAAGAGGCAGAATACAAGGCTCTGGCTGTCGAACAAGATTTAAAAGTAAAAATGAATGAATTACAGCGTGATGTGCGCATTGCTTTCGACAATGTACAGACAGCTTATAAGAATATTGAAGTCACAAGGCAGCTGCTTAATAGTACCCACGAATCATTACAATTAACACAGACACGCTATCAACTCGGAAGAAGTTCCATCGTTGATTTAAACGAAGCCCAGCTTGCTGATACTCAGGCTGCCATCACTGAAGCCAACGCCGACTATGAATACCTAATCCAGCGTGCAGTTCTGGATTACCGGGTTGGTAGTATTCCAGAATAAATCATGATTTTTAGGAATTGACAGTGGAAATTTTACTGTTAAAATACTATTAATACTAAATTAGTATTTATAATATTAAAGGTGATAAAAATGGCTTCTTCTATTTTAAAAGAAAAAATTCTTAATGTAGCTGAAAAGAGAATGATTAGTTTTGGTTATCGTAAGGTGACAATGGATGAAATAGCTTTGGATCTGCATATGAGTAAAAATACGATTTATAAACTATTTATCGGTAAAGAAGAAATCGCTAAGAATTTAGTAAAGCGTTTGCAGCGGGAATTGAATGTTGGCCTGAATAATATAGAGAATACTCAAAAAGACCCTTTACGGATATTCTCTGATAGTGTTTTGCTATTGCGCAAAGAACTTGGTCCATGGTTTGAACATTTCTTTAGAGAAATCCCCACCGAGTTGCCTAATCTATGGGAAGAATTTCTTCATTTTAGGAATGAAAAGATCTTAGGTATTCGTTTATTAGTAGAGAAAGGAAGCAAGAATGGTATTTTTCGTAGAGTTAATCCTTCCATCGCAACAGAAGCATATCTTGGAGCGGTGAAAGCCATCACGAACCCAAGATTTCTTGAGCAGGAGAATCTTACCTTTGAGCAGGCTCTGGATGCAGTTTTAGATCTTTGGTCTAATGGAATTTGGATAAATAGGAAGTTAAAAAAATAGCCATGACACGCCCCTCTGAAATGGAGCAGATAGAAAAAATTCTAAATGATCTTAAGAAAATAAAATTTGGATCAATTGAGATAGTGGTACATAACGGTGAAGTAATTCAAATAGAGAAAAGGGAGAAAATTAGATTAGAAAAACATAGCAGACAATCTGCATGAAATAAAAACGTAGGCCAAGGCTGACCGGACAAGCTGGAAGCTTCAGGCGAAAAAGGAGTAATGTATGAAAAGCTTCCAGTGGATTTTAATAGTTTTTTTTATAGCGTTATTAATTTCTGTAAGATCAGTAATGGCTGATACAGGGGAGGCGAGTTTATCCACGACATCAGATAATGGTTTTATCGGAAGTTGGTTAAATAAGGTATCACAGATTCAGTCCGAGCAACCTCATTGGGTGACACCACTGGTAACGGTTACACCAAGGCTTGAACAGGAAGTCCGTTATGATCAAATGTGGGAATCAAGTGCCGGGAATAAAAATTTAGACAGTAACGGCGGAGGGAAAGGCATTGAATTCATTCCTTTGCAAAATACTGAGGTCATCGTAGGTGTCCCTGCCTACCAGACACGTAATAAGCCTAAGGGAGAAGATGGATTTGCTGATGAGAATTTTCTGTTAAAATATAGATTGCTCTCCGCTAACGAACAGAATGGAGATTATATTTTAACAGCATTCTTAGGTATAAGTGCTCCGACAGGTGAGTCTCATAACTCAGCTGATCATGAAGTGACAACACCGACATTGGCCTTTGGTAAGGGCTGGGGTAATTTTGATATTCAGGATACACTTGGCGTACAAATACCTGATAACGGTGCGGCCCATACGGGAAATGGAACGCCGATAGTGTCGAATACTACTTTCCAGTATCGGTTTTTAAAATATTTCTCTCCGGAAGTTGAGTTCAACTACACTTATTGGCCAAACGGGGAAAGAGAACGTATTAATCAGTTGTATATTACACCTGGTGTAGTTTTGGGTAAGTTTGATTTTGGCAAGCGTCTGGGCTTGACTGTTGGCATCGGCTGTCAAATAGCAGCAACGACAAGATCCCAATACAATCATAATGTTATCATGTCGGTAAGAGTACCATTTTAAATTTTAATAACATCGAGGGGTGGGTTTTATGGATTTTAAGGAAAAACCACCCCTAGTAGTAAATAGTATTATTCATCTGTCTATTGGAGTAAAATAACAATTATGGAAGATAAAAATCTGAATGCTCGTGACCATCTTGCCAATGAACGAACGTTTCTTGCCTGGATTAGAACCAGCATAGCTATCATTGCTTTCGGTTTTGTTATAGAAAAATTCTCACTATTCATGAAGCAACTGTCCTTTATTTTAGGAAAAGGTGCCGGTGAAACACTGCCATCATCTCCCGGTTATTCCGCTCTTGTTGGAATATTCCTTGTTGCTTTTGGAACAATGTTGAGCGTCTTAGGATTTTTAAAGTTTAAAAAGACTCAGAAACAAATAGATCAAGGAAAGTATCAAATATCCTCATTGCTGGAATTAATACTAACATTACTCATTTTTATAGTGGGGGGGGTTCTCGTAGTGTATTTAATAAAGAGTGTATCGTAGAAGAATCGATCCGTAAACTGCCTTAAAACGCAAGTTAGAGGATAATCACAATATGCATATATGTATGATTATTTTCTTATTAGGAAGTGCAGTTATAGGCCTAGCCCTTTTTTATATTCTGCAAGCTCGAAAGTAGAAGAGCCAAGATGATTCTTTGTGTTGTAATCCTCCCATAACGATCCGCCTTAATAGTTGAAATAAGCGAATGAGAAATTGATATACAATATGATGGATTATTGTATAATTTCTATTCAATAAATCTATTTATGGCAAGTTTTAGCTCTGTGGAGAGCGCATCGTTAATAACGTTTTAAAGAACCTTTTAATTTTGTAGGGCGTAACGGACATAATTTGGACACCAACTAAAAAAATTGTACATCATAAAAATGTGTGATATAACGTATTGGAATTATTGAAGTTATAAAGGGTCGGTAGCTCAGTTTGGGAGAGCGCGTCGTTCGCAATGCAATCCGGCCTGTTTTTTAACCCTTTGGAATTGTTGTGATATTAGACTCCGTCGTCGAGAAACGGGGTTTTTTTATTTTAACATGTTTTAATATTTTTTAACTCCCAGTAACCTAATGTAGATCGAATTTGGACACCAAAAAGGAGGGTTAAAATATGCTCGAACTCATTAAAAAACGCGCACAATTAGACAAAGAAAATCTCAGTATGCTTTGGGCAGAGATCGTGATTTTTTCCATTTTGTCAGGGTTCATGTGCCATAACTTTTTAGTATCAGGAATTATTTTTATCCCATTAGCCTGTCTTCTTAATAAGCCTAATGGGATGTTTTGGATGATCTTTGCGATAAGTTTAATTTGGGGATTGCTGGCTGCTGGCATTGCATTGGAAGCCGGAGGATTAGCAGCAGTGATATCAGGTGTTATTGTATTTCTTATGGGTGTTAAAGTACATGTCAATGGCCTTAAGTGGTATTGGGATGAAATGATTTATAAGTATGATGATACGATTGAGTTGAAAAGAACTAAATGGATGGGCAAAAATGCTTGTTGGAAGTTTTAAAGAAATTTTACTTTTTTGACTTTTTTTCTTAACGTGGTAGACTTTACGTAATGGGTAAGATATTTAAACTATTGATTGCTTCTTTATTGACGGCATCTTTGGGAATGGCGACGGTCTTATGTTGTTGCGTAGCGCCGTCTGTGATGGCACATTTTCATAAAGTTACCATGTGCAGTCATTGTTCGTCCCAGAATTCTTCTCCTACTCATTCTTCCGTCCCAGACACCAATTGCTTATACAAACTGACGAACGCTGAAGTCCTTCATAGTAATACCATTTCTTTCTCTGCGCTGGCTGTTTATATACATGGTTTCTTTTTTGATCACCATATTACAAGACCTTTCTTGCCTTCGGTTATAGCTGGCTATCCCCGAGGCAGTCCGCCATTGACCGCAAGTTTCATCCCGCTTTATCTTAGAACCTTCACCCTTCGTATTTAATTCTTTGTTTTAAATCATTCTTACCTTTCATGCTCTGTGTCTGAAAGGTTTTTGTGTTTTTAAACCAAGGAATCTCTATGTATAAGACAAAAAATGTTATTTTATTAGTAATTCTCGCAGGTTTCGTAGTCGGTATAGGATGGTTTATTGCAAGGGATCGAAGAAGCCTTACCCGCCATGTCCAAGGACAGAAACAGGTCTGGTACTGTCCAATGCACCCCTGGATCAAGAGTGATAAACCTGGAGTATGTCCTATTTGTGGCATGGCCCTGGTTCCAGGGCATCAACACAATGAAACGCCTCTCGTAAAAATACCCGGTTATATATCCGTTGAAATTTCTCAACAAAAGCAGCAATTAGCTGGTATCCGTACCGCCCTTGTCGGCAAGAATACTGTTGTCAAAACGATCAGAGCTGCCGGTCGGGTGGCCTACGATGAAGACCTTTATAAGGCAGAGGTAAGGTATGTAGAAGATTATATCGCTTATACACGTCTTGACCGGCGTTTAAATCAGGGAAGCTATACGATTCAGGATGCCCAAAGAAAGCTTAAAGAAGAGGAATTGGATTTAATACATATGGGAGCAACAGAGCAAACTATTACTCAATTACAGACTAATAAATTCCCTGATCATAGTTTATTGGTTTCTCATGGCGATGGCGCTCAAATCTTTGCTGAAGTTTTTGGAGAAGATTTAGGGTTTGTAGATGTAGGACAAAAGGCCATTATAGACGTTCCTGACTATCATGAAACATTTAACGGTACTGTCACCAGCATTGATCCGATTATAGATCCCATGTCACAAACAGCGCGCGTGCGTATCTATATTAATGCCGAGAATGACCTTCATTCCAATATGTTCGTGAATGTTTCTATGCCGGTAGAATTAAACGAAGCTATTGTCATTCCCAGGGATGCCGTGATGGACACGGGCTTGCGTAAGGTTGTATTTGTGGAGAAAGGCGAGGGGCAATTTGAACCCAGGGAAATTAAAACCGGCTGGGAAACCGATGACGGTTTTGAAGTCAAGTCCGGTTTAAAGGAAGGTGAGCGTATTGCGGTTAATGGCAATTTCCTTCTTGATTCTGAAAGCCGGGTCCAGGCTGGTTTGGAGGACAATAACCATGTCTAATTACATAGAGCAAAAAGAAGGCTTGATAGAAAAACTGATAGGTTTCTCAGCGCGGAATAAATACTTAGTAGTCACGCTCGTGGCCGCTTCCTTAGTGGCAGCCATTTGGTCTATTCAAAACATTCCTCTGGATGCCATTCCTGATCTTTCTGACACCCAGGTAATCATATATTCCCGTTGGGATAGAAGCCCGGATATTATTGAAGATCAAGTCACCTATCCTATAGTTTCTGCTTTATTTGGGGCTCCAGATGTTAAAGCCATTCGGGGGTTCTCTGATTTTGGATTTTCTTATGTTTATGTAATTTTTAAAGACGGTACGGATATTTATTGGGCCCGTAGCCGTGTGCTTGAATACTTAAATAAAATTATTCCTCAACTGCCGCAAGGCGTAAAAACGGAATTAGGGCCCGATGCTACCGGCGTTGGATGGGTTTTTCAATATGTGCTTGTTGATAAAACAGGTAAGCATGATTTACAGCAATTACGTAGTTTTCAGGATTGGTATTTGCGTTATCACCTTCAAAGCGTACCAGGAGTGGCGGAGGTGGCGTCCCTTGGAGGATTTGTTAAGCAATATCAAATTACCGCTGACCCCAACAAACTATTAGTCTACAAAATACCTTTAACAAAACTCATTGATGCTGTGCGTGAGGGTAATGAGGAAACAGGCGGTGGTCTTGTAGATTTTTCCGGTGCCGAGTATATGGTGCGCGGGCACGGGCTTGTGAAATCCATAAAAGATTTAGAGGATATTGTTGTCAGCACGGACCAGAATGGTACGCCGATTTTGGTCAAGAATGTTTCCAACGTAGGTATAGGCCCAGCGCTTCGACGAGGTCTATCGGATTTAGATGGCCAGGGTGATGTGGTGGGCGGCACGGTTGTTATGCGTTTTGGTGAGAATGCCCTGAATGTTATCAATAGGGTCAAAGCCAAACTTAAAGAAATTGAGCCTTCATTACCGCCAGGTGTTGAGATCAAGGTTACATATGACCGCTCTGAGCTTATTTTGCGGGCCATTGAAAATTTAAAGCACCAATTGACCGAAGAAATGATCATTGTCAGCCTAGTCATTCTTCTATTTTTGTGGAATTTCCCGTCAGCGTTTATTCCGATCATCACCATTCCCATTGCCGTCATATTGTCATTTATACCTATGCTGGGAATGAAACTTACTTCCAATATCATGTCATTAGCTGGCATCGCTATATCTATTGGTGTCCTGGTGGATGGGGCCATCGTACAGATGGAAAATGTGTATAAACACCTGGAATATTGGGAGGCAGGGGGACGTAAAGAAGATTATCGGCAAGTATGCCTTAAGGCCCTTAAAGAAGTAGGGCCTGCGGTATTTTTTTCCCTGCTGGTCATCGCGGTTTCCTTTTTACCTATCTTTACGCTTGTGGACCAGGAAGGCCGTTTATTTAAACCATTGGCTTGGTCTAAAACTTTTGCGATGGCTATTTCAGCCCTCTTGGTTATCACTTTTAACCCGGCATTGAGAATGTTGCTTTTAAGGGTCAAACCCTTTTCTTCAAAGATAGTTAATGCCTTACTGGTGGGTAAATATTATCCCGAGGAAAAACATCCTGTCAGCCGTGTTTTATTTCGGCTCTACGAGCCGGTGTGCCGGTTTGTTTTAGAATATCCTAAACAGATTTTTATCGGGGCCGTGATTTTGTTCTTGGCGACAATTCCAGTTTATTTGAAATTGGGATCAGAGTTTATGCCGCCCTTATGGGAGGGGAGTATTTTGTATATGCCCATTACAATGCCGGGGATTTCAGCACCGGAGGCAGGTAAATTATTGCGAACCCAGGATGCTCTTATCAAGAGTTTCCCCGAGGTTAAGAGTGTTTGGGGAAAAGCAGGACGTATGGATAGTTCCACTGATCCGGCCCCGCTTTCGATGATGGAGACAACAATACTTTTAAAACCGGAAGACCAGTGGCCCAAGATTCACCGCTGGTATTCGTCATTTCCGCAATTATTACAAGGACCCTTTAAGTCGTTCTGGCCTGACCATATTTCCCATCAAGAGTTAATTGACCAGATAGATGCGACTTTGCAGATCCCCGGAAGCACCAATGCTTGGACTATGCCCATTAAAAACCGTATTGATATGCTATCAACAGGGATAAGGACCCCTATCGGTATTAAAATTTTAGGTTCGGATATCAATGAGATCGAACGCATTGGAACAGAGATTCAAAACATTATCAAAGACGTCCCAGGAACAAGAAGCGTCTATGCTGAACGAACGGCAGGAGGATATTTTCTGGATTTTGATTACGACTGATGGCCTCTTTATAGGCCAATTCCATAA